>Ga0209979_1000186_pt1 | contig 98731 bp, 81 predicted proteins | sample AnhtaG_FD_183114 | JGI IMG/M metagenome (GOLD analysis project Ga0209979, IMG submission 183114) | Deep subsurface microbial communities from Anholt, Denmark to uncover new lineages of life (NeLLi) - Anholt_01485 metaG (SPAdes) (version 2) | ecosystem: Environmental > Aquatic > Marine > Oceanic... | reverse complement strand
TTTCTTGAGCACCAGCCTACGCCACGGTGAGCGATCGGACAGCGCCCCCGATCACGGGGCGACCGATCGCAACCTGCTGCCAGTCGGGACCTCGTCAAATAACCACGGATTTCAACCCACGTTTACACCTCCTTCCAGCAGGGACTTCTCCAAGAGAGCAACCCCCTGCTCGACGGCCGTCTGGAGGGTGTAGCTTACTGTACTAGTATGGATAGCGAGAGTCTGATCCACTGTCCAACCAAGAGTCGCTGCAATATCTCGAAATGGTTCCCCACTGATCCACCTCGTGGTGTAATTGGTCAATGCTTCGACGAGAGAGGCAGGCAGCCGGTCTCGAAGTGCCCGGGCGATCGGCTGTTCCAGTTCACCAAACGCCCAAGCCCATTCAACGAACGGGCGAACCAGGTCTCTGATTGACACTCGGCCTTCGTTGAAATCCAGAATATGGGGCTGCAGATCATTGACAACGGCGTCTAGGAGGCGGGGTTTGGCTCCGGTGTCTCGTATCCATGCCAATCTGCCGGATTCCCGGATCTCCGCAATTCTCTTAGCTCTAAGACTAAACACTAATCGAAGGGTTTCTCTCGAGTTCATGTCGGCCCGCTGTAATGCAAAGGTCCGTTCGGCTACACCTAAGGCCAACTCGACAAGGGCCTCCCCCCCGATTTCTTCGGCTGCAAGATCCAATAGCGCTCCATCGATTCCGTCGATCAGGGTGTGGAACAGAGGGTTCTTCTCTAGATTCTGATTAGTAACTACCGTGTTCTGGTGAGCAATTTCCTGCCGGAGGAGTAGCAAGAGCCTTGAAAGTGCACCCTCCACATCCTCGCCGGGGAGCTGGTTTGCGACCCTTTCGATATGCTCCCACTCGTCGGAGTTGGCACAGATGACCATTCCTTTCACACTCGACCCGGCGCGACCTGAGCGCCCTACGAGGTTTTTAATATCGCGAGACCGAATGGCCTCTGATCGATCGCCATTGCTGCGCATGACAGAGTACAGAACCAGTGTTCTAATTGGAAGATTGACACCCTCTGCGAGCGTGTTTGTGCATATGGCAAGCCTAATCGCGGATGATGAAAGGAGCCTTTCGAAGACTTCGCGCGTTTCCTGAGGAATGTCACCGTGATGTAAGACTGCCCCAGCCTCTATGAGCCTCGAGCCAATCCAGTCTGGACCGTATTCTTTCTCAAGATAACCATAGGTTTGAGCAATATGCTCGGGGTCGGCAAAGTCTAGTGGCCTAGGAAGTGGCAAGCGTAGCATCAATTGCTCAACCAGAGCCTCAGCAAGACCAATCACACCTCTATTTCCTGACTTGTTAGCCGCAAATATAGCAACAGTGCCAAGTCGCAGCATTTTTCGAGCGGCAGCAAGAGCTTGCACCTTGACCGTAGTGAAGGGAGCGGTATTTAGATTCCCTGTACGAGGATTTCGATACTTGAAATTCTCTTTCGTAAGGAAGTTCTCGATCAAGTAACGCTGCTCACGTTGCTTATGCGGGTGAAGTTCAAGTCCAACCCTCGCTTTTCCGCCCGTACCTTGTGGTCTCAAACAAGCAAACTCTGCAATTGAGGGTCGGTATAAACTCCTTACAACAGTACTACGTTCTCCTCCAAGCCAGGCGTTAATCTCTTCAATATTTGGAACAATTGCCGAGATAAAGACAAATCTAGGCGGATTTGGGTTTCTGGCATTGAGACGCGCCAGGAGTAGTTCCAGACTGACCCCACGCCCATCACCGTCCAATAGATGTCCCTCATCACAAATGACCAGGGTGATTCTTCTCAAGAAGGCAGGATCAGCCCCAAGAATGCCCAGGAGCGCTTCAGGAGTGGCAACAACAACCCGGGTTGCATCGAGTTCTCGAACTTCGTCACCTGTCGGGACTGTTCCCCCATATGCACATCTGGCCGAGATGCCTAGCTTGTTGTTTAGCCTCTTGACTAGACCTCGCCTAAGTTCTGAAGCCAGGGATCGATAGGGCACCAATACTACGGCAACCCGCGTCGCATCCGTCTTCAAATGACTGTATAGCAGTGTCTCGCAGAGCGCCGTTTTCCCCGCACCCGTGGGCATCTGGAGCGAAAAGGTCTGCTGACTTTGTAGCAATCCTTGTTTGATCGCTTCGATCTGAGAGGGGAAGAATTCCCAAACAGGCGGCCTTTGACCAAGGAACGATCGAACCAGGAGGCTCCAGAAAGGAGCGTAGCCCTCGGGAAGGACTTCGCGGATGTTTCGCTCAGAAAACCTTGCAAGAATTCGCTCCAACAGCCTAGCAGCAACCCAATCATTAGGGCCTTTTAACAAAGCGGCATCTAGTCCATCAGTGGCTATTCGAATTTCCTTGGTAATGAGCTCTTGATTGCCGCCTCGTAACGCAGAGACAATGGTGCGGGCCGTGTGGGTAACCATGGGCGACCGTCTCACAAGAAGCTCGTAGCATGTCTTAGATGTCTCGCCAAGATTGGCAGGATCAAGCTCTTTGAGAACTAGGTATGCTGAGGCAGGATAGCCACCGACATAGAAAGCGGTTGCTCCCAAAAGAGCGGCCTCCGCGTGGTCAATTCCTAGACGATCTCGTTCAGCTCGATTGGACGGGCTGGCGATCTGGGCGAAGGAATTCCCCAACGTTGCCCACGCATCCGAGTCTGGATAGCCCTCTCGAAGTCTCCGAAAGACCTCTCCAACCAGACTAATATAGTAATCATCTCCCCGCGAACGAATGTACGACAACCACAATGGAGTCTGTAGGCCATCCTGCAAATGATCCACATGAGCCAAGGAGTCTGCGTCCTGCATCCATGTGGTGAGTGATACTGTCACGAGACGACTTCCGTTATCGCTGAGATTTCACCAAATAGCGAATTATAAAACTGGTGAAGGTTTGGAATACTAATAATGACTAAGTCAGCCCCAGGCGTTATATGCTCTGGAATTTTAGCTAACTCGGATTCAAGCAGAGTGTCACAGACTACCGCTACCGCTCGAAAACTCTTCTTGATTGGGGGATCATCCGTTGCGTTAATGAATCGCTCTAGCTGTCGGATTGATACCCCAACTTCGCCGTCGCTAATGGCACGTTCCCGTAGCCAGGAAAGAGTTCTGGCGAGCCGACTGGTTCGATCTTTCGTGCTGTCCTGAATTGCCTTGCTGATAGGATCGAAGTCGCTCCGAGTCGCCTTGGTCTTAACCTCAGAGCATAGGATGGCATCATTGTCACTCTTTAGCGGCCAAGAGGGAAGCGTAAGGTGGACTACATCGGAATGGGGCGCAGGTTTGGTTCGATCTTGCTTTAAGCGCCATTTCTTAGGACCAACTGTAGGAACAGGGTAAGCCTTCGAGGCCTGATAGAAAAAGACTAACAACTCCCCGAAATCGCCTGCCATCGTTGATCCCGGGTCCGGGAGCTTTGCAGCAAGCACATCCTCAGTAGACACTCCGGCGACTCTGCTTCGATCGGCAAGCTGGTCGTCCGTAATATAGCAGCGCCGGAAAGCAGGGGCTAGGATTCGCTTCCAGGCATCAGCGTCTTCAGGGGTCACACGAACGCAATCGAATGTGGTGGATTCTTCATTGGCAAACCAAGCCAAGACATCGTTTATATCGATTCCCAGGTCCCTTGTGGAATTGACATGTGCTTGGCCTGGATCCGGTAATTCAATTGCCATTTTTGGCCTCGGTGACCGATGACAAATTTGCACTGGAGACGAGCTTGGGGCCTGGTTGCAAGTGGTCGTTGGGCACGAGGCACTCTCTGAACAATTTGGGAATGGGTGCTCGCCCGATAATAGCGCCTACGCTTGCTTGACGCAATAGCGACAGACTGATTCCTTGTGAGGAAGTTCGACGAGGCGTGTGTCAGGGGTGCCGACCAGCCAATAGGCCGGCCGAAGCTACTTCAGCTCATGCAGCTGAGCCTGAAGGGGAACGACCTGGAATCCCCTTCTCGCTCGATCTCAGGTTGGCTCTTGAACCTCCGAGGCCTATCTGAGGGCATCCTAGGAGCTGGTCCACTAGCGGCTCCCTGGAGCTGCTCTTATTCCTCTGCTTGCACGGATTGAGCAGAGGACGTTTCGCTGCCCCCTGCCCTCTGCTCCCAATGGGCTAGCCAGCACGCCGAAATTTACAAAAGTTAACCGACGTCATGCTGGTCTGACTCATATGCCATCAGCCACTGCCATTTACGTCATCACTCTATATATCTATCTCTATAGGGTTATGACGTAATCCGGCCCCTGAGCCTGAGAGCGAGGGACTGGCCGGACTACCCCCTCCTTGCCCCCAACTCCCGGAGTTCCTTGGCACCACACGGCGTCCTAGTTGGTGAGTAGGAGGCAGCCAGCCCTTGCGACCTGCTTCGGCTCATCCAACTTCCCCAGTGCTCCAGCCCCCTTGAGGCACATTCCGCCACTGGTTTCGCCTTAGCTCCTGACCCTCCAGGGAGTCACTCCTGCTATTCTGAAGCGAGGGAGCTGGAGGCTGTATCGCCGAGCCAGCCCGTCTGCTAAGCCGCCCTCGCCGGCCTTGAGGTGACATTGGTGGACCAGCCAGAACATGTGAAGACTGTCTATGCCCACTTTGGACTTGCTGTCTACTTGGCCCAGGTCCTGGAGCACGGGATAGTAAACGCTTTAGTCGTTTCGAAGCACATTCCAAACAAGCTTGGAAGCTACTCGTCGCAACAGGAATGGGAAGCGGCGATCGACGGGTTCATGGATGGGCAATTCAGCACGAAGACTCTGGGACCCTTGATTGGAGGGTTGAAGACGGCGATCGAGGTTCCGCCAGACTTTGAGGCAATGTTGGGCGATGCCCTGAGGCGGCGAAACTGGCTGGTTCATCATTACTTCCGGGAGCGAGCCACTGAGCTCATGACCTCGTCTGGGCGGGGGAAAATGATCGATGAGCTGATGGCAGCCCAGCAGCTGCTAAGCTTCACAGACCAAGCGCTTGATCAGGTAATAAGACCAATCAGAGAGCGGTACGGCATTTCGGACGAGGCCGTTCAGGCAGTGCTCGCCGATTTGGTTGCCTCTCATTCAGAGTGACGTCTAGCTCCCTGTTACCCGCCCTGTTACCCGAGCCTCCCCCCAAGCCCTTCGCCGCCACTCTCCCAAGACAAAGAAGAAGGGCCCCGATGCAATCACCGGAACCCTTCTTCACTTGGCGCGGCCAGAGAGATTCGAACTCCCGACCTTCTGGTTCGTAGCCAGACACTCTATCCAGCTGAGCTATGGCCGCCTGGTGTCGCCGGGGCGACGACCGGATGATCACTGTACCACGGGCGAGGCGCCGTGACAAGACGATCGAACCGGAGCGGAGAGGGGGGGATTCGAACCCCCGATACCGTTCAACACAGTATACCTTCTTAGCAGGAAGGCGCTTTCAGCCACTCAGCCACCTCTCCAGGTGAAGCCCTATGCTACCATAGCCGCTTCGCTCCGATCAACGTCGTACGGGCCCCCCCCGTGGACGCCCGCCTGGTAACTCGCCTCCGCAGGAGGTACACTGGAAACGCGACGGCGGCCTTCCCGCCCTCGCCCCCGAGCGGAGATCCAAGGAGGAACCTTCACATGAGCAAGCCCGTCGCCGTCAACGATTCCGAGTTCGACCAGGAGGTCCTCAAGGCCGATAAACCCGTCCTCGTGGACTTCTGGGCCACCTGGTGCGGTCCCTGCCGCATGATCGCCCCCATCCTCGAAGAGATGGCCCAGGAGCACGAAGACAAGCTCAAGATCGTCAAGATCGACATCGACGCCAACGGGCAGATCGCCCAGAAGTACGGGGTCATGAGCATCCCGACCCTCATCCTGTTCAAGGGCGGGGAGGCGGCCGAGCGCGTGGTCGGCTACATGCCCAAGGCCCAGCTCGAGAGCAAGGTCATGGCCAAGCTGTAACCCATCGACCCTTCAGCGGCCCCGCGACAAGCTCGCGGGGCCGCTTTGTCATGCCGATCGGGTGCGCCGGGCCTTCTCCCAGGTCACCGGCTGACGCCCTCGCCAGTAGCGCACCGCCCCCACCAGGGCCGCCACGTTGAGAAAAACGAAGTAGAAGGCCCAGTAGCATGGCGATCGCCGCAACGCCCGCGGCCACCAGCACCCCAGCACGGCCATGGCGTACCCCGCGATCTGGGCGAGCAGGAGCCCCCGGTACCACCCCGGCTCCAGCCAGGCGAGCACCACGTTGAGCCCGAACAGGATGGGCAAGAGCGGGGGCACCACCGCCCACCGCAGGACCCGATGGGAGACGTACTGAAAGGTGACGAGCGGCCGTACCGGCCACCACAGCCCGCGCAACCGGACGATCGCCTGCCAGCCGCCGGCCACGATGCGGGTCTTCCGCTTGAACTCGTCCTGCAGGGTGAAGGACGCCGCCTCGCGGGCCACCGCGAGGGGCTCGTAGATGACCCGGTGGCCCTCCTGCACGAGGCGCATGGAGAGGACGAAGTCCTCGATCAGGGTGTCGGGCTCGAGCGGATGGAAGTGCGATCGCCGGATGGCGACGAGCTCGCCGGCCGCCCCCATGACCGAGCCCAGCCGGGAATCCAGCCGTTTGAGGAGCGACTCGTACCGCCAGTAGAGCCCTTCGCCGGCCGACACCTCACCGTCTCGACCCATGATCCGCTTCTCCCCCGCCACGCCCGCGACCTGGGGGTCGGCAAAGTGGCGGACCATGAGCCGCAGGGCCTCCGGGTTCAGGAAGGAGTTGGCGTCCGAACAGACGATGACCTCGCCCCGGCAATGGGGCAGGACCCGGTTGAGGGCATGGGCCTTGCCGCGCCGATCCGGCAGGTGCTCGACCCGCACCCCGCGCGCCCGGAAGGACTCGGCGATCGCCGGGGTCGCGTCCGAACTGCCATCCGTCACGACCAGGACGTCGAGGAGCTCGCACGGGTAGTCGAGGGCGAGGCTGTTTTCGAGCTTGGCCTCCATGACGACCTCTTCGTCGTAGGCCGCGATCAGGAGGGTGACGCGGGGCGTGAGGGGGGCCATCCGATGGGGGCGGGAGAGGAACAGCCCCAGGAGGGCAGCTACCAGCGCATAGCCCAGGTATGCGTATACCACCAACCCGAGGCCCAGCCAGAACAGTCCCGCCAGCCATGCCATGGCACCGCTCCTCGCCGTCAGGGAACGGTCCCATGCTAACCCTCGCACGCCTCGGGCCTTTCAGCGCGATTGCCAAACAACTTGGGGCGATTCGTCGACTGGTAAGCATGCCCAGATGGGACTCTGGGCTTCCTTGAACCCTCTCCACTGGGGGATGAGGGGAGGGTGAGGGGGATGAGCGAGCCTGGATGGCTCGCCCTCCTTGCTTAGTCAGGAGGAGGGCCTGTGGTACAATCGCGGGAGCAAGGAGAGACGCGGTTGGAGACCCAGATCACCTACACCAAGGGCCGCACGGCGCGGGCCCGCCTGCGCGGGACCAGCCTGGTCATGACCATCCCGCGCCACTGGCCCCGCTCGGAGCAAGAGGCGGCGATCGCCAAGTTCCAGCGCTGGGGTCAGCGTCAGAAGGCCGTGCTCGCGGCCGTCCCCGCCCTGCCCCCGTCTCCTCCCCTCTCGCTCGAGGCCCTCACGGCCCTGGTCGAGCGGGTCAACCGCGAGACCGTCCAGGTCCGCTACGCCGGGGTCCGCATCGGCCGGGCCCGCTACACCCGGCTCGCCCAGGTCAACCTCAACACCCGCATCCTGACCTTCTCGCGCTACGCAGTCGACGGAATGCCCGAGCGGGCGTTGCGCTACCTGATCCTGCACGAGCTGGCCCACCTGGTGGTGCCGGACCACTCGCGGGCCTTCTGGGCCGTGGTGTCCCGCCACATGCCGGATTACCGCGAACAGCGGAGGGTGGCCCAGCACCACTTCCAGCTGGCCGGTCACGCCGAGCCGACGTCGCCGCCACCGGCCGCCCCGAGTCGGCCCGCCGAGCCTGCGCCGGTCCCATCTCGATCGACCGAGGGACAGCAGCTCCGACTCTTCTAGAGGAGAGCTTGAAAGGCCCTCGGCCTTCGTCTTCCCGGCGAACGCCGGGAAGACGAGGCTTTGCCTCGTTCGAGACACCCTCTGGTTGGATCTGGAACCCGGTTATGCCTGGCGAGCCTGCAGGGCCGCCCGCATGCGCAGCTCGGTGGTCGCATCGACCCGGGGGCTGATCGCCCAGCCTCCGGTTTCGAGCTGGTAGGGCTCGTGAATGCCCGCCTTGGTCTTGAACGAAACGATCGCCTGCGCCGTCGCCCCGTCGAAGTTTCCGGTCGCCTGCACCGGGTAGCCCAGCCGCATGAGCAGGGATTGGATGCGGCCCGTGTCGGCCGAGGTGCTGTCGGGGCCCACGGCCTCGGTGGCGATCGCCCGCTTGTAGGCCGCCAGGTTCGCTGCGGTGGGGGCCAGGTGCTGGGCCTGGGCCAGGGCTCGGTCGGCGTCGCTCAAGGGGGTGTCGTCCCCTCCCCCCGCCGAAACCCGCTTGTCTACGGCCTGGACCTTGTCGTAGAGGACGCTCGCCGTTTGCTGGTCGAGGTACTGGTTGACGGCATCGCGGCCGTCCAGCTGCTTGTAGCCCTGGTGCAGCCCGTTCTTCTGCTTGAAGTGCTGGATGGCGAGGCCCGTCGCGTCGTCGAAGGTGCCCGAGGGGGTCACGTCGTAGCCCATGACCCGCAGGGCGGCCTGCACCTGGCGGATCTGCTCGGGGGTCCCGCAGCCGGGACCGACCGCCGTCTGGGCGTAGCTCGAGACCTCGGAGAGGAACTTCTGGACGTTCGCCGGGTCGGGGGCGAGGTGGTACTGCTGGGCGATCGCCTGGGCCTTCTCGGGCGTGAGCGTGCCGAGCTGCTGCAGGTCGGGCAGGGCCGAATCCAGGCGGCCCATCGTGACGGCCGCGGCCGGTGACAGCAACAGATAGGGGCTCTTGACCGCGACCCGGCCCGCGAGCTGCATGAGGCGCTCATAAGCGGGAAGCTCGGCAACCACCGTGGCCGCACGACCACCCCCCATGCCTGTCGCCCGCCAGGAGCCCAGCGAGGAGCTCGAGGCCATGGCCCCGTTCTCGCTCGCGGCTCGGCCGAGCCCCCCGGCCACCTCGACGGCCCGCGCCCCACGCTCGAGCAATTCTTCCGAACGGCTGGTCAGGTCGGTCAGGCTCATGATCTGGGTGCCGACCCGCACGTGCTGGACCTCGGAGAGCATCTTGAGGAGGTTCGAGGCCCGGCCGACCTTCCCGGCCTCGGCCATCGCCCCGATCTTGCCTGTCATCCGGGCATACTGGGCCATCTTGGCCGCCTCGTCGGCGTAGCCGAGCTTGGAAAGGGTTCCGGCCTTGGCGCTCAGCTCGGCCGCCTGGTCCGTCAGCTTGACCGCCATGGTCGCGGCCTGGACCGCTCCACTCAGGCCGTCCCCGACCCGCAGGGCGTTGAAGGCCCCCTCGGTGCCCGAGACGACGGCCCGAGTGGCCCCGGCGATCTCGTTCGGGGTGATGAACAGCGAGCCGATCTCGACCAGGCCGCGGCCCAGCGCTTTGCCCGGCCGGCCCTCGTGGACAGCCTTCATGTAGGGATCGGCGAAAGCGTGCCCGATGACCGCGAGGGCTTCCTTGGGATCAGTGACCAGTTTGGTGAGGAGCTCGCCGATCCCTTCGATCGTCTTGATCGGATGCCGGACGAGGTGATAGAGGCCCTTGGCCAGGTCCTCGACCGCCTCGGCCCCCCCCACGAAAACGTCCCCTACCGTGCCGAGCACGCCCCGAGGCTCGGCCGGGGCGGCAGCGGGGGGCGTCGCCAGCGGGGGCGTCGCCAGCGGGGACGTCCCCGGGGCCGTCAGGGGCCGGGTCGTCGAGCGGTTGGATGCGGGCTGGCTCGGGAAGGTCATGGCGCCTCCGGGGCGATCGCCCCACCGTCCTTATCGTCCCCGCGCCGAGGGGCTTTCGGGTTTTAACAGCGATTTAAAAGAGGCTCGGGGCGCCCAGCGGCGCCCCGAGCGAGGGTTTCCTAGGCCGCGGCCTGGCCGGCCGCCTGCTTCTTCTTGAGCTCCCCGACCATCGCCTGGGCGGTGTCGCGGCCGACGTACTCATTGACCGCGTAGGTCCCGTCCGCCATCTTGTACGACTGGTGCAGGCCATGGGCCAGCTTGAAGTCGATGACGGCATTGGCCGTGGCGTCGTCGAACGAACCATTGGTCGTGACCTGGTAGCCGAGGCGCTCGAGCAGGATCTGGAGCTGCTTGACCGTGTTGGGGCTGGTCGAATCGGGCCCGATCGCCCCCTGGTCGCGGTAGCCCGTCACCTCGGCCACGAAGGCCCGGACGTTGTCCGGCTGGTCGAGGATGCCCTTCTCCTTGACGACCGCCTTGATCTGTGGGTCGTCGATCGAGATCGTGCCCTGGGCGGTTCCGGTCTTCTGCCCACCCGCCGCGGGGGCTCCCGCCTGGGGCTGGCTGGGCGCCGGCGTGGTCGGCTGGGGCTTGGGAGCCGTCGCCGCGCCGCCTGCCTGCGATGCGACCGATGCCGCGGCCGCGCTGTCGGCCGACTGAGAGCCTTGCACGGCCGGGCCGGCGGGCAGCTTGATCTTCTGACCGGGCAGGATCAGGTTCGGGTTGGCCCCGATCGCCTGCCGGTTGAGGTCGTAGATCTCGCGCCACCGGCTGGCGTCACCCAGCTCGCGCTGGGCGATCCGCGAGAGGCTGTCGTCGCGCTGGACCGTGTAGGTCTTGGCGTCGGCCGCAGCCGGATCGTTCGAGGACTGGGCCGACTGGCCGGCCGGGGTCGACTGGCTCGACGCCGAGGTCGACTGGCCGCTCTGGCTGCCCGACTTAGCCCCCTTGAGGATGTTCGCGATGTCGGCCTGCTTGAAGCCCAGCTGGGTCAGCACGCCGCCCAGCTGCTGCAGCTGGTTGCGGTACTTGGCGGCCTGTTCGGGCGGCAGCGAGCCCACGAGCCCGTTGAAGTCCGACACGGCGCCCCGGAACTGGTTCAGCAGGTCGGTCTCGGCCGCGGCCAGCGCCTTGGGGTCCTTGGCGTTCTGGATCTTGCCCAGGTCGGCCGAGATCGCGTTGACGTGGGCCTCGTAAGAGGCGAGGCGCGCATTGGACTGCCGGTTCGTGCTGCCGCCCGCCGCTGCGGCCGGGGTCTGACTCTCGGCCGACACCGAGCCCGAGGGATCGGTCCCGAGCAGCCACGACTGGGCGTCGTGCACCAGGGTCTTGATCTCGTCGTCCGAGAAGCCCTGCTGCTTGAGGGCGCCCGTGATCTCGTTGAGCTGGTTCTCCACGTCCGTATGGGCATCCGGATGCTTGAGGCCGAACGCCGTCAGCTTGACGATGGCGTCATGAGCGGCCTGGCTCACGGCGTCCTTCGCGGCCGCCTTGTCGTCGTCCGTCTTGGCGGCCTTGAGGGCGTCGAAGGCCTTCTGCAGGGCGTCGAGCGAATCCGAGACCTGCTGGCCGTTCACGTCCAGTACCTTACCGCCTGCGGCCGGAGTCGACGCCGACTCCTGGCTGAGCTGGTCCTGGGCGGCCTTCTGGAGCTTCTGGATATCGGCATCCTGGTAGCCCAGGCCCTTGAGGGCGGACACGATGTCGTTGACCTGGCTCTCCACGTCCGACTTGGCCGACGGGTTGGCGGCGCCGAAGGAAGCGAGGTCGTGGAACGCCTGGACCGTGGCGGCCTCGAGGGCCTGCTGGGCCTTCTTCTTGTCGGCATCCGTCTTGGCCGCCCCGAGGGCGTCCATGGCCTTCTGGAGGGCATCCAGCGAGGCATTGAGCTGGTCGCTCGTGACGCCCGACGACGACTGGCTCGCGGCCGATTCCTGGCTGAGCTGGTCCTGAGCGGCCTTCTGGAGCTTCTGGATATCGGCATCCTGGTAACCCAGGCCCTTCAGGGCCGAGTTGATGTCGTTGACCTGCTTGGTCACCTGGTCCTTGGACGACGGGTTGGCGGCGCCGAAGGCGGCCAGGTCGTGGTAGGCCTGGACGGCGGCCGACTCGAGGGCCTGCTGGGCCTTCTTCTTGTCGGCGTCGGTCTTGGCGTTGCCGAGGGCGTCCATCGCCTTCTGCAGGGCGTCCAAGGAGGCGTTGAGCTGGTCGGCCGTGACGGCGGGTGCGCTCGACTGGCTCGCGGCCGATTCCTGGCTGAGCTGGTCCTGAGCGGCCTTCTGGAGCTTCTGAATATCGGCATCCTGGTAACCCAGGCCCTTCAGGGCCGAATTGATGTCGTTGACCTGCTTGGTCACCTCGTCCTTGGACGACGGGTTGGCGGCGCCGAAGGCAGCCAGGTCGTGGTAGGCCTGGACGGCGGCCGACTCGAGGGCCTGCTGGGCCTTCTTCTTGTCGGCGTCGGTCTTGGCGTTGCCGAGGGCATCCATTGCCTTCTGCAGGGCGTTCAGAGAGGCATTGAGCTGGTCAGCCGTGACGGTCGGGGTGCTTGCGGGGCCCGCCGCCATCTCCTGATTGAGACGATCCTGCGCCTGCTTGACCAGGGCCTGGATCTGGGCATCGCTGTAGCCCAGGGCCTTGAAGGCCTTGCCGATCTCGGCCATCTGGTTCTTGACGTCGTTCTGGGCCGAGGGGTTGGCCGCGACGTAGGCCGCCATGTCGTGAATGGCGTCCACGGCAGCCGCCTCGAGGGCCTGCTTGGCCTTGGCCTTGTCGGCGTCCGTCTTGGCCGCGTTGGCTGCGTCGAAGGCCTTCTGCAGGGTGTCGAGTTTGGCGCTCAGCTGCTCGGCCGTCACCTTGGGCAGCTTGCTGGTATCGACGTGGCCGGCCTTCTTCTTGGCCTCGCTGACCATGGCCTGCGCCGTCGCCTGATCGACGTACTCGTTGATGGCCGGGGTGCCGTCCGCGAGCTGGTAGCTCTGGTGGATCCCGTGCTTCTGCTTGAAGTCGATGACCGCGAGCGCCGTGTTCTGGTCGAAGGTGCCGTCGGTCGGCACGTCGTAACCCAGGTTCTTGAGGAGGGTCTGCAGCTGCTTGATGGCCTGCGGATCCTGGGTGTCAGGACCGATCGCCGAGTCCTTGTAGCTCGCGAGCTCGGCCTTGAACGCCTTGATGTTCTCCGGCGTGTCGAGCAGGCCGTACTTCTGGGCGATCGCCTTGTCGTCCGCCGGCATGTCCTTGGTACTGCCGAGCCGACCCAGGGCGCCCAGGGCGACCGCCGGCCGCACGAGGCCCGCCATGCCGCCGCTGAAGGGGGCCGAGACGAGCTCGCCGAGGGTCATGTTGGGCAGGCGACCGACGAACTCGGCCGCGCCCTGCACGGTGCGGCGCACGGCGTCGACCGGGATCTCCCAGGCGCGCCGGATCGGCATGTCGCCGATCTCGACGAGGCCGTTCTTGATGACCTGACCGGCGTGCTGCACGCCGTTGATGGCCACCCGGAAGGGATAGGTCGCGGCCATGCCCACGGCCCGCGGGATCTCGCGGATCTGCAGGTCGCCGATCCGCGTGACGGCGTCGGACACCTTCTGGGTGGTGGCCGAGACGGACTCGGCGACCGCCTGACCGGCGTGATTGACGGCCACGATCCCCTTGTCGATCGGCTGGCCGACCAGCTTGGCCCCGTTGGTGAGCGGCCGAGTGATGTAGTTGGTCCGCTCGAACTGGGACGCGACCGTCGCCGAGTTGCTGAGGACGGTCTTGGTGCTGGGCTTGAGGGTGTTGGCCAAGAGGTCGAGCTGCCGAGCGGAGGCCTTGACGCCGTTGTTGGCGAGCTGCTCGGCCATGTAGCCCTTGGCGGCGTCGAGAGCGACCGCCTGGGTGGCGCCCGCGGCGCGCTGCGCCTTGAAGAGCTCGTCGGCGTTGGCCAAAAGCGTCGCCGAGTCGCTGGAGGACATCCCCAGGTCCTTGGCGGCCTGGGCCGCGCCCTTGGTCATCTTGACCGGCAAGTCGTAGGCCGGGGCCAGGGTGACACCCGCCTTGGCCGTCGCATCGGCCGCTCCGGTGGCGACCGCGGCGCCAGCCGTGGTGGTCCCGGCCGCGGCGCCTCCCTTGAGGATGTCGGCCGCCGCCGCCCCCACGTCCGAGATGCCGGCCGTCGCCTTGTTGGCGGCCGTGATCGCCGTCTTGAGCCCCCGGGTCTTGGCCGCCGCGTCGGCGAGCTTGAGGGCGTCCGCCTCGCTGCCAGCCGCGCTCGCCGAGCGCAGGGCCTTGGCGTAGTCGTTGAGGTGGGCCGCAATGCGAGCGGCGTTCTTGCCACCCTGGGCGCCGACGATGATGGCCTGCGCCTCCAGGGTGTTGGCCTGGGTGGTGAGCTTGGCGGCCCACTCGGCGACCTGACCGGTCTTGCCGGCCACGTCGCCCGCGGCCGCGCCCGCCTTGGCGGCGCTGGTGAGCAGGTAGTTGGCGTGGTCGCCGAGGCCGACCATGGTCATGGTCGTCTTGACGCCGGCCTGTGTGACGAAGTTGACGTGCTGGGCGTTGGCCGCCAGGGTCGCGTAGCGGGCCGCGCGGGCCACCCCCTCGTCGGTGCCGGTCGCGGCGAGGGCGGCCGACTTTTGCATGATTCGGGCGAACTGGTTGAGCTTGGCCGCCTCGCCGACGTGGCCGGCCGCCTGAAGGGCGGCCGCCTTGGCCGCGGCCGCCGAGGCCTGGTTGGTCAGGGCCGCCGCCAGGTCGGCCCCCTTGGCGCCGAGGGTGCCCGCCTTGGCCACGTCGCCCGCGGCCTGGCCTCCCTTGAGGACGCCCTGGGCGCCCTTGAAGGCGCCGCCGATCTCGCCGGGGCCGACGAAGAGGGAGCCGATCTCGACGATGCCGCGGCCGATCGCGAGGCCGGGCCGGCCCTCGGCGATCGCCTGCTTGTAGGGGTCGACGAAGGCGTGTACCAGCGCGGCCGGGTGGGTCACCACGTAGCCGAGGCCCTTGACGGTCTGGATGGGGTGGGTGATGACGGTCGCGATGCCCTTGACCATGTCGCCGATGGCCTGGCCGCCGCCGATGAACACGTCGGCGATCGCCCCGAACAGGCCGCGGTGGGCCTTGCCCGAGCCGACGGCATCGGCCGTGGCGGCCCCCGTCGCGGTGCCGGCCTGGCTCTGCGGGGCGGCGTCGGGCGATTGGGTCGTCCCGGCGCTCTGGCTCTGGGCGGCGGGGTCCTGGGAGGGATCGGACTGGCTGGAGGTCTGCGTCGACTGCGGGATTGGCGTGCGGGTCGTGCTGGTCGAGTTGACGTTGCCCATTGTTCCCTCCTGTGGTGACCCGGGCGGCCCCGGGCGCGATTCGGATGGAGTGCCTCGTCCCTTATCGGGGGATCCCGGGGCGACTTGCCCGAGGGGACCGAGGAAGCCATCCGAAGTTTAAACCGCGGTAAATGATTACCGTCTCATCCCACGCTCCTTATACCCACCGACCAAGCGCCACTTACCAGAAATCGGACCTTTTTCGAGGTAAGTTTCACCGAATACGAGGTTAAGGATAGATTAAAGCCGCGCCCCGGCGGCCTGGCAGGATGCGCAGACTCCGAACAGCTTGAACTGCACGTCCAGCACGGCGAAGCCGAACTGCTGGGCCGTGGCGCGGGCCGCCGCGTCGAGGTCGGCCCCGGCGAACTCGATCGTCTGGCCGCATTCGACGCAGATCATGTGCTGGTGAGGGGTCTCTTCGCGGTTGATCTCGTAGTGCTTGTGACCCTCGGCGAAGTCCACCTCGCGCAGGAGTCCGAGCGAGGCGAGCAGCTTGAGCGTCCGGTAGGCGGTCGCCAGGCTGATCTTGGGCTCTTGGGCGGAGAGGCGCTGGTAGAGCTCCTCGGCGCTCAGGTGGGTCCCGACCGGCAGATCGTGGAAGACCTGCAGGATGCGCTCGCGCTGGGGGGTGACCCGGTAGCCGCGCCGCCGCAGGTCGTGCTGGGCCGATTCGCGGGGGTCCCCGGTCTCCATGGGCAGGGCACTTCTAGGACTCATGGTCCAGGGGCAACGTGATGACAAAGGTCGTGCCCACGTTGATCTCGCTCTCGACGGCGATCTCTCCGCCGTGGGCGACGATGATGTCCTTGACGATGGAGAGGCCGAGCCCGACCCCGCCGGTGACCCGCGAACGGCTCTTGTCGACCCGGTAGAAGCGGTCGAAGATGCGCGGCCGGTCGATCTCGGGGATGCCGATGCCGGTGTCGCTCACCCGGATCTCGAAGGCCCGGCGCCCGGCGTCGAAGGCCACGTCGAGCGTGACGGTCCCCGAGGCCGGCGTGAACTTGATGGCGTTGTCGACCAGGTTGATCAGCACCTGCTGGATCCGGTCGCGATCGCCCGAGTAGACCGGCAGCTCATCCGGGCAGTGCAGGGCGAGGTTGACGTGGTTGAGGTCGGCGTGGGGCTCGAGGGTCGTCTTGACCTCTCCGGCGAGCTCGGGGAAGGTGAAGTCGGCCATGTGAAGAGTCGGGCGGCCGTGCAGGTTCGCGACGACCAAGAGCTCGTTGACGAGCCGGGTGAGCCGGTCGGCCTCGCGCTGGATGTTGCTGAGGAACTTGGCGCGCATCTTTTCGCTCGCCATCGCCCCGATCTGCAGGCTCTCGGCCGCCATGCGGATCGAGGTGAGCGGGGTGCGCAGCTCGTGGCTGACGTTGGCGACGAACTCCTGCTGCATGTTGGCGAGCCGGTGGATGGCCGTCCAGTTGTGGATCATGAGGAGCCGCTTGCCGTCGAGGGGTTGGGCCGTCAAGGCGATGACCTGGCCCGGCCACCACTCGGGCTGCACCTCGATCGTCTCCTCGGGGCTGGGCTGGTCGAGCCAATCCATGACCTGCGGATCGGCCAGGAGCTGTCGAAGGCGCGCCTCGCCCGCCACGTCGGGCTTCTCGCCGGGGTCGCACAGGGCCTGCAGGGCCTGGGCGTTGCGGTAGGCCACCTTGTTGCCCTCCAGGACGGCCATGCCGTCGAAGAGCTTGGGCATGAGCGAGACTTCGTCCTTCTGAGCCGTGGTCATGTCATTCCTCGTCCAGGGCGATCGCCCGGGCGATCGCCGCGTATCCAGCTACCGAGCGTTCCAGTTTCGAGAGGTCGACCCGATCGTAGGGGGTGTGGGAGTACTTCTCCTCGCCCGGCGAGTAGCCGACGGTGGGCACCCCGATCACGCTCGCCGTGTAGCCGCCCTCGGTCGAGAAGCTCCACTTGTCGAAGCGCGGCGAGTCGCCGAGGGCCTCCAGGCCCCCGACGGCCTTCGCGACCAGGGGGTCGCGCTCGGAGGTAACGAAGGGAGCGAGCAGCTTGGGCACTTCCTTGGTGACGCCCGTGTAGGCCGTCTCGGTAACGGTCCGCACCCGGGCCTCGCCCTTGAACTCGGGGTCACGGGAGGCGACCCGGTTGATCAGGGACTGCACCTGCATGATGATCGTGTCGAGCGACTCGTTGGGCAGGTAGCGCCGGTCGATCGAGGCGATGCAGCGGTCCGGGATGATCGAGTAGCGGGCCGGCGTGCAGGCGAGGTTGGTGACGGCGATCGTGCTCTTTTCGAGGAAGGGGTGCGAGGGCAGCGTCTGCGAGAGGGCGTGCAGCTCCTCGATGACGGGCACCATCTTGTAGGCGGCGTTGATGCCGAGCCAGGGGGCCGAAGCGTGCGACGTACGGCCGATCGTGGCGAGCTCGAGCTCGAGCCGCCCGCGCTGGCCCAGGTAGAGGTCGAGACCGGTCGGATCGCCCATGACGACCAGGCCGGGCTTGAGGTGGAGGGCCGGCAGGGTCCGGTCGAAGAGGTGGGCGATGCCGAACCCCTCGGCCCGCTCGGCCATGACGACGGCCGCCACGACGAGATCCCCCGAAGGGGGACCCCAGACCTCGCGCACCAGGGGCAGGGCCTCGATCTGGGCGGCGAGGGCGGCCTTGGAGTCCGAGGCGCCCAGGCCGAGCAAGCAGCCGGCCTGCTCGGCGGTCTCGTACGGGGGGCGGTCCCACAGCTCCGGATCCCCGGGGTCCCCGGTGTCCATGTGGGCGCAGAGGAGGACGCTCGCGCCGCGCCCGCGGCCGCGAATCACCCCCACGACGTTGCCCACCTCGTCGGTGACGACCTCGTCGTAACCCAACAGGCGTATCCGCTCGGCGATCTGTTCGGCCACGGCGCCCTCTTCACCCGAGGGCGAGGGGGTCCGGATCAGGTCGGAGGCGAAGCGAACGACCTCGGAGCGGCGGGCGGAGGCGAGCTCGAGTAGGCGCGCGTGTGGCATCGGGATCCTGTATCGTTGGGGAACAGGGCGCAGTATACCACCGGCCCAGGACGCGAGCAAGGAAGCTGCTTTGACGTGTTATACTGCCCGGCATGGCCAAAGCGACCGTGCCCGTGCGGGTGGGCGAGACCCTGGAACTGACCATGGAAGCCCTGGTGGGGGGAGGCGAGGCGATCGCCCACCACGAGGGCTTCGCCGTCTTCGTCCCCCACGGCGTGCCAGGCGACCGGATCTGGGCCCGGGTGATCTCGACCAAACCCGGCTACGCCCGGGCGACGGTCGAGGCGGTCCTCGCGCCCGGATCCGAGCGCCGCGAGCCCCCCTGCGCCCTTTACGGCACCTGCGGGGGCTGCCAGTGGCAGGAGCTCTCTTACGAAAGCCAGCTCCACTGGAAGCGGCGCCAGGTCCAGGATGCCCTGGACCGGATCGGAGGACTTTCCGGCGTCGAGGTGGCCCCCACGCTCGGGATGGAGCACCCCTGGGGCTACCGCAACAAGGTGCACTGGGCGATCGCCCCCGACGGCCCTCGCATCGGGCTGTTCGAGCCGCGCAGCCACCGGGTGGTCGACGTGGCCCAGTGTCTGATCCAACACCCCGTGCTCGATCGGGTCCTCGCCGCCCTGCGCGATCTGATCCCTTCGTTCGGCTTTTCCGTGTACGACGAGGCGACCGGTCGGGGCTGGCTCCGATCGGCCTTCGCGAAGGTCGGCCACCGCACCGGGGAACTCATGGTGGGGCTCGTGACGACCCACGAGGCCTTTCCCGAGGCCGACGCCTGGGCCTCGGCCCTGCGCGAACGGCTGCCCGAGGTCGTGTCGATCGTCCAGAATCTCCACCCGCGGCCCGGCAACGTCCTGATGGGCGAGCGAACCCTCGTGACCTGGGGGCGCGATCACCTCCTGGAGCGGATCGGCTCCTTGACGTTCGCCATCTCGGCGCGCAGCTTCTTCCAGGTGAACGCGATCCAGGTTGAGGCCCTCTACGACCTGGTGGCCGCGGATCTGGCGCTCGAACCCGGGGCGATCGCCCTCGACCTCTACAGCGGCACGGGGACCATCGCCCTCGACCTGGCCCGCCGCGGGGCGGGGCTCGTGGTCGGACTCGAGTCGATCGCGGAGGCCGTGGCAGACGCGACGGCGAACGCCCGGCGGAACGGGCTGGAGAATGCCCGCTTCGAGGTCGCCCGGGTCGAGGCCCGCCTGCCTGGCTTGCTGCGAGAGCTCGGTCCCGTCTCGGCGGCCGTGCTCGACCCGCCACGCAAGGGCTGCGAGCCTGATGTGGTGGGGGCGATCGCCCGGAGCGGCATCCCGAACCTGGTGTACGTCTCGTGCAACCCGGCGACCCTCGCCCGGGATCTCAAGGCCCTGTGCGTCGAGGGCCCTTATCGCCTCGTCCACGTGCGGCCGGTCGACATGTTCCCGCAGACGGCCCACGTCGAGGTCGTGGCCCGCCTCGCGCGGGTCGACTGACCGACCGTTACATTTCGTTACAACATAACCGTTGCATAAAACCGATCCCCATGGCCCCTCTCCCATCGTAAGGTTAAATCACGGTTAGGCAATCCTTAACGGCGGGTTGCAAGTTGGTAGTGATGTGGGAGGAGTTTGGACTCATGGCGAAGGCTCTCGTTTCGACCCTGGCGGCGGTGGTGCTGGCTTCCAGCCTGTTGACCGGGTGTGGTGGCAATCCGGTGATGGGCCTCGCGACGACCCACAGCCAATCGGTGTCAGCCAAGGACTATTACTCGGTCTCGAACGCCCAGCGGATCGCGTCGAACGGGCTGTACCAGTACAACGACCTGCGCAACCAGTGGATCTCGGCCTACAGCGACCAGCAGAAGGACCAGATCGAGGACCAGATGATCGTCGTCCTGTCGGGCGCCCTCGGGAACGTTCGCCAGGCCGTCTCGGCCGACGCCGGCGCCTCGGGCTACGATGCTGCCCAGGTCTACAACGTTGCCGACCAGGCCATCAACCAGTACGAGGGGCTGCGTCAGCAGTGGGCCAACACCAATGATGTGAACCAGCAACGCTGGATCGCGAACCAGATGGAGACGGTCATGACCAATGCCCTCCAGCAGGTGCTAGGCGTGCAGGCCTACAACATGTCGCTGAACGCCAACACGGACCTGGGTGCCACCGCCCCCAAGACCTCCGGCAAGCGCCCGACGCCGCCGATGGTCAAGCTGACCAAGCGCGCGGCCAAGAAGTAGTCGGTTCCCCCGTCTGAAGGAGGTCATCATGTCGACTTACACGTCCACCAGCGGGCGGCCCGTGCCCCCGAGCGTCAACGGAAGTTCGTCCTACTCGTATCGTCCGGTGCCTCCTGCGGTCGGAGGCAGCACCTACATCGGCGGCAGCCGTCCGGTTCCGCCCCCGGTCGACACCTACAACCCCGGCCGGTACCGGCCTACCCCGCCTCCGGTGAGCCCCTCGCCCTGGCGTCCGGTGCCGCCCCCGGTGACCCCGTCGCCCTGGCGGCCCACCCCTCCCCCGGTTGATCCCTATTACCCGCCTGGAGGCTACGATCCCGTGCCCCCCGTCATCACGCCCCCGACCTACTGGCCGTTCCCGGTCATCCCCTATCCGAGCCAGTACCGGAGCTACACCGAGCTGCCCTACTCGAGCAGCCCGAACCAGATCGCCAACAACTTCCTGGCGTCTCAGGAGCGGCTGCGGCTGGTCTACGACAACACGTCGATGACGGCCAGCGAGTACAGCGCCGTCGAGCGCGGCCTGGTGAGCCAGGCGGTGAGCCAGCTCATGACCAACACGACCGGCTACTCGCTGTCCTACCGCGAAGAGGCGCTCCGGAGCATCTACAACCACTCGGAGATGACCTCCTACGAGCTCCACACGATCGAGCAGGACATGCGGAACCAGACCTACGGCGAGACCTACTCGGCCTGGTAGCGGTCCTCCCGGAACCAAACGAACGAGCGGGCCCGCCTGACGGCGGGCCCGCTCGTTCATAGAAATGGGCCGTTTGGCCCGTGTCGGGGGCGGCCCTTCGGGTACGGAAGGGGTTCCGGCCCCCTCCCCGCTGCGAGAGACGAACGCGATGCCCACCTGTCCCGAATGCGACTACCCCAAGGCCCCAATCGTCCGGGTGATCCGGTACTCGACCGGCGCGCGGACCGGCGTCATGGACTGCCCCCAGTGCGCCCGCATGGTTCTGGTCGGGCTGGGCCGGCTCGAAGACGCGGGCGCCTCCCCGCGAGGCGAATCGATCGCCTGAGACCGCCATCGCCCCAGTTGGGGGCGACGCCCAAGGAAGGGCTAGTGCCGCGAAGCGCAGGAAGCGCGAGAGCGGCCGAGGGCAGGGGTGAGGGGCGAACTTCCTCTGTTTCTTACGGATTGGCCGACAGCCGCGCGCGACGGGCGTCGATCTTGCGGCGGTAGTGCTCGGAGAGGTCTTCGACCTTGAGGCCGAACAGGGCCTTGAGGGCCGACGCATGGCGGCGTTGCTGGGGCGGGGTCATGCGCTTGAGCTCGGCCGTCGGCTGGTGCAGGATCTTGTTGACCAACGAGCGGGTCATCTCCTCGACGAGGCGCAGTTGCTCGGGGGTGAATTCGGTCTGGTGCTTGCCCGTGAAGCGGTGCCACTCGAGCTCGCGCATCGCCTCGACCCGGCTCCGCAGGCTCGTGATCATGGGGGTGAGCTGGAAGGTCTGGACCCAGCTCTGAAACTCGTCAATCTCGGCGGCCAGGATGGCCGCCACGGCGTCCACGACCCCGGCGCGCTCGGCGCGGTTGCGAGTAGCGACGGCCTGCAGGTCGTCGATGTCGCATAGGGTCACGCCCGGTACCTCCCGCAAGGCGGGGTCCAGGTTGCGGGGCACCGAGATGTCGATCAGGACCAGCGGTCGCTCGGCGCGGTCACGCATGACCGGCGCGAGGTCGGAGGCCGTCAAGACGTGGTGTGGGGCCCCGGTGCTGCAAAGCACGACGTCGACCTGGGCGAGTGACGGGGCGAGGTCAATCCAGGCGATCGCCTCCCCGCCCACGGCGGCCGCGAGCTGCTGGGCCGACTCGAAGGAGCGGTTGGCCACCATGACGCGGCCCAGGTCGTAACCGCCGAGCTGGCGGGCAGCGAGCTCGCTCATCTTGCCGGCGCCCAAGAGGAGGATGGACTTGCCGGACAGGCCCCCCAGGGTGTCGCGGGCAAGCTCGACGGCCGCGCTGGAGACCGAAACGGCCCCCCTGGCGATGTCCGTCTCGGTGCGGGCGCGCTTGCCCGCCGTGACGGCCGCCCGGAACAGGCGATCGAGCACGACCCCCGCGGTCCCATGCTCGAGGGCCGTGGCGTGGGCGTCCTTGACCTGCCCGAGGATCTGGCCCTCGCCCAGGATCAGGCTTTCGAGGCCGGCGGCCACCCGGAACAGGTGGGTGACGGCGTCCGCGTCGGAGAGGAGCTCGCCGTGAACCGCGATCGCCTCGGCCGGCAGCTCGGTCTCGGCCTGCAGGAACCGGGCGAGGGCCGCGTGGCCGTCGGCCACCGAGTCGGCGATCGCATACAGCTCGGTGCGGTTGCAGGTCGAAAGCAGGACGGCCTCGTGCAGCCCGGGGGTCGCCGCCAGGCGCGACAGGGTCGCCGGCAGGGCGCGGGCCGAGAAGGTGGCTCGCTCGCGGATCTCGACCGGGGTCGCGGCGTGGCTGAGGCCGAGCAGAACGACGTGCATGAACGAAGCAACTCCGAAGGTCGGGGGCCTCGGGACGGCAAGTCACAAGGCGAGGGTTTCATTATAGCCCAGGATCGCTTGCCGTTCGGCCGTCTGGCTCCTGGACGAGGTAAAGAATTCTTTTGCCCTTCTTACCCTGGTCTCCATCCTACAGCGGTGACCAACACCCCGGAATCGGTAGTTATCCCCCATATCGGAGCGGCGTGCGAGGCGCTAGGGTGAGAAGATGGCTGGTCGTCGCCATGAGCCGGCTTGCCGCCCTGGAACGAGGCCCTTAAAATGGGCGAACCTCTCGCCGAGCCGATCAGATCGGCGACCGCACAAGGATGCCCATGTCAACCAACGCCCCCGCTGCCGAAGAGACTCGCCCCGCCCCTGCGGCGGGATCCTTCTGGCCCTCGTTCATCCGGTTCTGGAGTTCCGTCAAGCTCGGCATCGCCCTGATCCTGGCGATCGCCCTCGCCTCCGTGATCGGCACGGTCGTGCCGCAGGGCGACGCCTCGGTGCTCGACAGCCTCAAGGTGAGCGAGACGACCAAGCACCTCCTGCTCGCGATCGGGGCCAACAACGTCTACTACTCCGGCTGGTTCATGACTCTGCTCGCCCTGTTCTTCCTGAACCTCTGGGTGGCGACCCAGGTCATGGTCATCCCGCGCCTCAAGGTCGGCCTTCGCAAGCCCCCCGAGGTGACGGTCGCCATCCAGGAGAAGCACCACGACAACAAGGTCTACCTGCCGGCCCAGCCGATCGAGGCGATCGCCCGAGCCTTCAAGAAGGCGGGCTACCGCGTCTACCCGGCGCGGAACGGGGGGATCGTGGCCCACAAGGGCCGCTGGTCGCGCTTCGCCCCCTTGGCCACCCACATCGGGTTGTTCACCATCCTGATCGGCGGGATCCTGAGCGGCCTCACGGTCTTCAAGGCCCAGGTGCCCCTCTTCCCCGGGGAGAGCATCCCGGTGCGCCAGATCGTCGACCAGCTCGCCCAGCCGCGCGGGATCCTCACCCCCCGGCACGGGGACTGGAGCGTGCGGCTCGACCGCTTCTGGATGGACTACTACGACGAGAAGACCGTCAAGCAGTTCTACAGCGACCTCTCCATCGTCGATCACGGCCGGGTGGTCGCCCACAAGCGGATCTGGGTGAACGAGCCCTTCATCTACGACGGGGTCTGGTTCTACCAGGCCTTCTGGGGGGTGGGCGGGGTCAACCTCGCGATCGGCGGTCAACCGCGGCGGATCGAGATGCAGAACGGCGAGCCCTTTGGGCTCAACGGCTCGCTCTCCAAGCTCGTTTCAGTGGGGAAGGGGCAGTACATCCTCTATTTGCCGAGCGAGCGGCAGCCGCTCATGGTCATGCGCTTCAACGGGGGCGGCATGCGGCCCGAGCCGGTGGCGGCGATCGCCCCGGGCGGCTCGACGACGGTCGAGGGCCAAACCATCGCCTACCAGGGCCCGGTCTTCTACAGCGGCCTGCAGAGCAAGGCCGACCCGGGGATTCCCGTCGTTTACACCGGCTTCTTCATCGTCATGCTGGGCACGGCGCTCGCCTTCTTCGGCCTGCGTCAGGTCTGGGTCGGTCCCCGGGAAGGCGGTTACCTGCTCTCGGGCAAGGCCAACCGGGGCCACGCCGTATTTCAACGGGAGCTGGCCCGTCTCGCCATCCAGCTAGGAGCGAACCCCCATGAACAACCTCACGGCGCTTGAGCAGACCTTCATCCAGATCCTGTTCTGGTCGGTGCTCGCGAGCTCCGCCCTGTTTCTCGTCGAGCTCGCCGGACGTCAGGCCTGGGCGCGCGTAGTCGGCGTCGTCGGCATGGGCGTCGGACTCGTTTGCGCCTCGGCCTCGATGGTCATCCGCTACATCTACGCCGGCTACCCCCCACTCTCGAACCTGTTCGAATCCCTCATGTTCCTGATTTTCGGGATGCTCCTGCTGTACCAGATCGTCCAGTTGACGCTCAAGCCGCGCATCTTCGGGCTGGTGGTGGCGCCGCTGGTGACGCTGCTCATCGGGTTCGCCTCGATCCTTCCTGCCCGCCTCAAGAACGCCCATCCCCTCATGCCGGCCCTGCAGAGTTACTGGCTCAAGATCCATGTGAGCCTCATGCTGCTTTCCTACTCGGCCTTCATGCTGGCGTTCGCGGCCGCCATCATCTACCTCGCCCTCTACTACACCAAGGGGCGCCGGGAAGGGCAGGACGGACAGGGGGGGACCGGGGGCGGCATGCTCGCCCTGGAAGGCGGAGCGACCCTGGGGGGCACCAAGATCGCGACCCAGCTCGCCTTCTGCGACGACATGACCTATCGCCTCATCCTGGTGGGTTTCCCGATCCTGGCCTTCGGGATCATCACGGGCGGGGTTTGGGCGAACCACGCCTGGGGGACCTACTGGAGCTGGGACCCCAAGGAGACCTGGGCCCTCATCACCTGGCTCGTCTACGCGGGTTACCTGCACGCCCGGCTGGTCCGCGATTGGCGCGGCCCCAAGGCGGCCTGGATGGCGATGATGGGCTTCGTGTCGGTGCTCGTCACCTACCTGGGGGTCAATTACCTGGCCCAGGGGCTCCATACCTACGGCAGCCTCCTCTAGACCCATTCACAGTCGGCCTTGTTGCGGCTTACGTCCTCGCCCCCGCGCCTCACGTACGCAAGTACGCTGCGGCGCGGTGTCTGCGGGCGCGCTCGCAACCGGCTCGAATGTGAATGGGTCTAACCTTCGCTAGCCCTGACGACGAGGCGCTTGCAAGGCGATCGCCTCGTCGTGTAGGCTTACGGGGTCCAGCTCTTGCTCAGCCGAGGTCAGCATGACGAACCCCAGGTCGGTCACTCCGGTCGACGACATCACCTTCGAGGTCCTGCTGCTCAAGCAGCTGGCTTCGCGGCGCCGGCAGCGGCCCGCGCCATCCCTGGCGGAGGCCCTGCACGGCAGTCCGTTCTGGGCCGAGACCGAGTGGCCCCGACCGGTCGCCCGCTCGATGGCGGCCCCCTGGAAGGCGGCGGTGCTCGCCGGGGCGATCGCCCTCGCGGCCTTCCGGCCCTCGCCGGCGGTCGCCGAGTCCAAGGTCAAGGTGACCTTGAGCGTGATCGACGCCCGTACGGGCAAGCCCTTGAGCGGGGCCCGCGTGCTCGCGGCGGACGGCTCGGTGCTTGGCATGACGGGCTCGGACGGGCGGCTGGTCCTCCAGGTGCCGGCGGCCTCCACGGATCACTTCATGGTCGAGAAGCCGGGTTATCGCACCTTCCCGATGGTGCGGACCCAGTTGCGGGACAGCAACCTGATCGCCCTGCACCCGGCCCCGATGGTGGCCCAGAAGCCGGCCACCCCGGTCCCGCCTCCCACCCCGGTCGTGCCGACCCCGAAGCCGGCCGCGAAGGCGACCCCTCATCCCACGCCCAAACCGACGCCGCATCCGGCTCCGACCCGGCCTCCCGTGGCGACGCCCCGGCCCACCCCGCACCCGACGCCGCACCAAACGCCGGTGCCCAAGGCCATTCCTTCGCTACCTGCGGCTCCCCGGCAGACGGCCCGGCCGACCGTCGTGCCCGAGCACGCGACGCCGCACCACGAGGCGGCCCACGTCGCTCACCATGCGGGCACCTACGTCGTGCGGCCTGGAGATACGCTGTGGGCGATCGCCCAGCGGCAATACGGCAATCCCTACCGCTGGCACGTGCTGTTCGAGATGAACCGGCGGGTGGTGCATCGCCCGAATCGGCTGCAGGTCGGCATGGTCCTGCATTTGCCGACCCTGCACGCGACAGTCGCTCATCGGCACGGGCATCGTCACCACGGGATCGTCACGGTCCGCCGGGGCGACAGCCTCTGGTCGTTGGCCGAGCGGTACCTGGGCAACGGGGAGCGCTGGCGGGTCCTCTACAAGGCCAATCGCCGGGTGATCCACAACCCCCGCCGCATCCAGATCGGGATGAAGCTGCGCGTGCCCTAAACATGCCCGGATAGGATTCCAGGCTTCCTTGTTCCCTCTCCCCAGGGGGATGAGGGCAGGGTGAGGGGGACAGGCGAGCCTGGATGGCGAGCCTTCCCTGCTAAGCGGGATGTTTGCTCTGGCACGCGTCGCCACCTGGAAGCTTAAAGAGATACCTGCCTGTCACCCGGCCGCAAGACTGGCCTTGCGGCCAAAGACACGCCCGCCCTCCAGGGTCAATTCCGGAACCCAGGCGTAGTCAGACAGACGCTCGGCCAAAAGACCGCTCCAGCCGCCGCAAAGCACCACTTCGGCGTTGCCGCCTAGCCCAGCCTGGAAGCGCTCGACGAGATGTCGGATCATGCCGACGTGGCCCTCGACCATCCCGAGCTGCAAGGACGCCACCGTGTTGGTGCCCCAGGGATCCGGACAGTGCTCGAGCGGGATCGGGGGCAGCTGGGCCGCGTTACCGATGAGGGCGTTGGCCGCGGTTCCGAGGCCGGGGGCGATCGCCCCCCCGACCACCACCCCCGCCGCGTCCACGACCGTGAAGGTCGTCGCCGTCCCGCAGTCGACGGCGATCGCGGGGCGTTTCCCCCGCTCGCCGAGCGCGAGGGTGTTGGCGAGCCGATCGGCCCCCATGCTCTCCGGGGGATCGTAGTGAATCGTCAAACCCGAGGTGGAAGCCGTCAGGACTCGCACCGGCAAACCATGCCAGGCCTCCAGCAGGGCGTCGGTCGCGGCCGGCACGACCGAAACGACGACGATCGGACCGTGAGGCGGAGGAGGCGGAGGGTGCTGCTGCAGCTCCCGCGTCGAGACCGAATCGATCGCCACCCGGAGATCCCCGTCGAACCAGCCGAAACGGGCGCGGGTATTGCCTAGGCTGACTACCAGCAGGCGATCGTTCTTGTCAGCGGTCCAGAAGTCTGGTATCGTGATCATTCCGTCGCAACCGTGGAAACGCGTGTCTCCACACCATCCGGAGGAACCAACCGTGGCAAAAGTGTGCGCTGTCTGCGCAAAGGGCCCGTCGACTGGCTTCAACGTGAGCCACTCGCACCGGCACACCAAGCGCCGTTGGCTCCCGAACCTCCAGAGCGTGCGCGCGGACCTCAATGGCACCGTCCGCAAGCTGCGGGTCTGCACGTCCTGCCTCAAGGCGGGCAAGGTCCACCGCGCCGTCTAGAGTTCAGGCGCCACTCTACCGCGAAGGGCCGGTTGGGTCAAACGACCCCCGGCCCTTTAGGCTGCGAATCCGCCAATTGGCCGATGCCGGGCTGGCAACCATCCAGTAAGCTGCTCAAGGGGCTCGCTCGCCTGGATGAGCCATCCCTCGGACGGGTACATGCCCCTTGAGGTGCCGCCCTTGCCCATCCTGCGCCTGCAGCCGATCCTGACCGCCCTCGCCGCCACGGCGGTGGTGGTCGTCCTGTGGGTGGGCGGCCTCTTCGAAACCCCTGAGCGCGCTTCCCTGGTTGGCCGGCTCCTGCTGCGCGGTCCCCTGCCCGTGCCCCCGGACATCACCCTCGTCGTGATCGACGAGGCCTCGCTCGCCAAGTACGGCCAGATGCCATGGGACCGCCGGCGCTTCGCCGCCCTGGTCGACCGCCTCCACCGAGACGGGGCGCGGGCCATCGGGCTCGACGTGGCCTTCAACGAGCCGGCCCGCAACCCGGCCGAGGACGACGCTCTGGCGGGGGCGATCGCCCGCGCCGGCAACGTCGTGCTGCCCGCCTACCGGGCCTACCTGGGCTCGGGCGGCAACACCACCCTGTTCAAGCCCCTGCCACGCTACGAGCGAGCGGCGGCAGGCCTCGGCCTCGCCCAGTTCACGACCGCCCAGGAGTTCATGTACCTCGCGCTCGAGCCCCTGCAGATGGAGGGGCATACCCTCTTGCCGGTCATGGGCCTCGCCCTCGCCCGCACGGCCGGCTGGCCGGTCAAGACCGTCGCGCCCGGCTACCTGAACCCCATGGGCCCCGCCCACCACTTCAAGGAAACGAGCTTCGCGGACGCCCTCGCGGCCCCGCCGGGCACCTTCCGCAACCAGGTCGTGCTCGTGGGGGCGACCGCGGCCGGCTTGCCCGACACGGGCTTCATCGGCCCGTTCGTCGCCCGCGGCCCCATCAGCGGGGTCGAGCTGCACGCCACCTCACTCGCCAACCTGACCCGCACCGGGCGCCTCCATCGCTGGCCCACCCCGGCCTCCTGGGCCCTCCTCGCCCTGTTGGGGATCCTGCCGGGAGCGTGGCTCGCCTCGGACCGACCGGTGCCCATGCGCCGCCGCCTGGCCTGGCTCGCGGGCTCGCTCGTCGCCCTGGGGGCGATCGCCCAGGGCCTCTTGCTTGCCGGCTGGTGGGTCGAACTCGTGCCCGGGGTGTCGCTCGTCACGATGACCTTCGTCGCGGGCCTCGCGAGCCAGCAGGTACGCCTCATGGGGGATCGGGCGCGCATGCTCGCGCGCTATGCGGGCGACCTCGCCATCGAGGCCAAACACGAGCGCGAGCGGATCGACGGCGAGCTACACGACGAAGCCCAGCAGCTCCTGATCGCCCTCAACCGCGACCTGCGCAAGGTGCGCAAGCTGCTGGAGACCGATCCCCAGGAGGCCAGCAGCCGGCTCCAAGAGGCCGAGGGCCTCGGCAAGCGCATCCTCGACGAGGTCATGCGGGTCCGCAAGGACCTCATGCCCCAGACCCTCAGTCGCGCGGGCTTGCGGGCGGCCGTCGAGGAGATGGCGACCGACTACGCCCGGCGCGTCGAAGGCCTGTCGATCCAGGTCGACCTGGGGGACTGGAACCCCGATCTGGACACGGTGCTCGAGTCGGAGCTTTACTGGCTGATCAAGGAATCCCTCAACAACGCCGTCAAGCACGCCCAAGCGGGCAGGATCCGGCTCAAGCTCGAGCGCCGCGGCCGGTATGTCATGATGGGAGTGGCGGACGACGGCCGGGGCTTCCGGGTGCCGGCCCTCGATCGGGAACCCACGGGCCCCGAGCACAGCGGGTTGCATCGCATGTGGCTGCGGGCGCAGGCCCTGGGGGGGCGCCTCGCCATCGAGTCGGCGCCGGGGCACGGCACCCGGCTGGAGTTGAGCGTACCGGTGGGAGGGACAGGACGATGAGCGCCTTGCGGGTCGTGGTGGCCGACGATCACCTCCTCGTGCGCCGGGGTACCTGCGAGCTGCTCACCGAGACGCCGGACATCGCAGTGGTGGGCGAGGCCGCGAACGGGCAGGAGGCGATCGCCCAGGTCGCCGCCCTCCAGCCCGACGTCCTCGTCATGGATGTGAGCATGCCCGTCATGGACGGCGTCACGGCCACCAGGCAGCTGAGGTCCCAGTACCCGGGGCTCGGCATCGTCATGCTGTCCGCTCACGGCGAAGAGGAGTTCGTCCTCAAGGCCCTGCAGGCCGGTGCCAACGGCTACCTCCTCAAGACGGCCGACGAGCAGCAACTCCAGCAGGCGGTGCGCCTGGTCGCCCAGGGGCGGCCGGCCATCCTGCAGCCCGAGGTCACTCAGGTCGTCATGGGCTCCGTGGCGAGCAAGGCCAAGCCCCCGGTCGAGCCTCTGTCCGAGCGCGAGATCGAGGTCGTACGCGAGGTGGCCAAGGACCTCGGCAACAAGCAGATCGCCACCCGCCTCGGCATCAGCGAGCGGACCGTCCAGCAGCACCTCAGCAACATCTTCGGCAAGCTCGGCGTCTCCTCCCGCACGGGCGCGGTCCTCAAGGCCCTGCACGAGGGCTGGATCCGGCTGGAGGACACGCGGGTATGAGGGCCCTTTCCGCTTTCCTCCTCTCCGGGTTGGTGGTGCTCGGGCTGCTCATCCCGAGCCCCGCCCTCGCCGAGGCCCTCGCGCGCCTCGTGTCGCTCACGGGGCCGGTCGAGGTGGTGTTCAAGGGGCAGGGGCACCCGGCCCGGGAGAACGAGGAGCTGTTCGGCGGCGAGACCATCCGCACCGGGGCCAAGGCGAGCGCGACCCTGATGCGGCGGGACGGGACGACCGTCGAGCTCATGCCCTTCGCTGAGCTGACGATCGAGGACGAGCAGGGGTTCACCGTGCTCGTCGGCCGTGTCTGGAGCCACTTCGTTCACGCCGTCTCCGCGCCCTTCTTCATCAAGACCCCGAACGCGACGGCCCTCATCCGGGGCACCACCCTGGGCGTCGGCTTCGAAGAGGGCCAGTCCAAGGTCGTGGTGGTCGAGGGCCTGGTCGAGGTACGCGGCCCGGGCGACACCCGGCAGCTGGTGGGGGCCGGCTTCCGCGTCGAGGTGAACCGGATCGGCCGCATGGGGGCCATCGAGCACGCGGCGCCCCACGAGATGGCCGAAGGCAACGCCTTCCGCACGCGGCACGGTCTGGACAGGGCCTCGGTCGCACCCAAGGCGATGCCGCCGAGGAAACCCGAGCACCCGCCGGCCGGTCCGGGCGGTCCATCGGGTCCCGTGGGTCCCAAGGCGGAGTTCAAGACCCAGGGGGCCGCCATGACCGGGCGCGAGCCCGCCCCACCTCGCCGCATGCCGAACCTGGATCGGATGTCGACCAGCCAGCATCGACTGGACCGGTTGGATCACAAGGCCGGTGAACAGGTGCAGCGTCGCCAGGTTCACGGAATCCTGCGCCGGACGCCGCCACCCCAGCCGGGGCCGGTCCGCCCCAACCTCACGCTGAAGACGGTTCCGGGCTACCCGCCTCATCCCCAGTACCCGCGGATCCCCATGCCGGACCCCCGTCTTCCCGTGGATCCCAAGCCCGTGCCGAGCCCCCCGGTGCCTCAGGCCATGGACCACGTGAGAGTCCGTTGATGGGCGATCGCCCCTGGTGGCTCGCCCTCGCGCCGCTCCTGCTCCTGGCTCCGCCGGCCCATGCCCTGGACCTGGGCCGACCCTTCGGGCTGGTCGGGCTCGATCTGGCCTACGAGGACCACGTAACCGGTACGGCCGCCCCGGACCCGTCGCTCTACCCCAAAGGCAACATCGACAGCAACGGGGGGCTCAACCTCGGCGTCGGCGACCAGATCGCCATCGGCTCGGACCGGCAGCTGACGGTGTCGGGCCGGCTGAGGGGATACCGCTACGTCAACTACCCCGACTTCTCCGGGGTAGGCGGCACGGTCGCGACCGAGCTCGCCGCCTACCACCTGGTGGGCTTGACCGACCTGTTCTGGTCCTTGAGCGGCAGCTCCACTTACGGATCCGGGAATTCCGGCAGCATGGACCTCACGCTCGAGCATCCGATCGCCCTCGAGGTGATCGGCAGCCTCGACTCGGGGGCCTATCGCTTCGTGGGCAGCGGAGCCGACCACGTCGGCTACTGGGGAGAAGCGGCCTTGCGCCGGGCCTTCGGGCCGGTCACGCTCTCTCTGTCCTACAGCTACATTCATCGCGGATACGACAGCGGGCAGATCGACCAGCTCCAGGTCGCCTCGGCCTATCTCAACTGGAAGGTGTGGGGAAGCCTCTACCTCAAGGGCAGCGCCGAGCACGATTGGACGGTCTCGACCGATTCCACCCGGACGTTCGACGAAACCCTGCTCAACCTGGGCACGCTGTACTACCAGTTCTGAAACCAAGAGGGGGTGGCGATCGCCACCCCCTCCGCTTTCCGCCCGGCGGATCAGTACTGGGCGGTGAAGGGCTTCGTCTGGTTGGTCGAGACGTTCGTCATCGTGCCCTTGCCGGTCTTGAGCCAGGCCAGGTTGGCGATGACGCTGCCACTCGCTGAGATCGTCCCCGCCCCCGACCGATCAGCGTTGAAGTTCATGACCATCGTGATGGCCACGTTCTTGGCGTTGGTCCAGGAGACCGTACGGGTGCGCGTTTGGGTCGTGGTGTTCCAGGTCTCGCTCACGGTGCGGGTCTTGCCGTTCTTGTCGGTATAGGAGCCCGTACTGCTCCAGGTCGTGGTGGCCGCGTTGTACACCTTGTCCTGGTGATACTTGGTGTTGGCCGTCACGTTGTTGTCGTCGGTGATGTACTCGTAGGGGATCCGCTGGCCATTCGACTGGGCCGTGTAGTTGGTGGCCACATCGTAGTGGTTGACGGTCTGGTTGCCCTTCGTCGCGTTCAGCCGGGTGATCTGGAAGGCCCGGATCCAGGCGAAGAGCGGCCGGTGAACGGGGTCGGTGAGGTCGTGGACGGCCCAGCGGTAGCCCACGGCGCTCGAGGCCGAACTGCCGTAGGTGAACCAGGTGTTGGTGCACTGACGGACCCAGACGCTGGTCGGGATGCTACCGGTCGAAGGCTGCAGCGCGTTGAAGGGAGCCGGCAGGATGGTCGCGAAGCTGCCCGTCGAGACGGCATCCGGGCTGGAGAAGAGGTCGAGGACGGTCTGACCGTCGTGCACGACCGTCTGGGAGTAGGCGAAGGGGCCGGACTTGGGCTGCTGCGGATTCTGCGGGGCGTTGTTCGCCACGTAGTAGCTCTCGGTCGAGGCCCCGATCACGACGCCCGTCTGGCCGTTGACGTTGCCCGTGTGCTGGTAGGTCTTGGGGAAGCGCTGCATCCAGTTGGGCACGTTGCTCGTCGTGGCGAGGTTGCTCGGGGTCCAGCCCGTGTAGGTGAAAGCGTTCACCGAGCCGGTCGCGAGCAGGGCGGCCGCGAGGTTGGCCCCCGCCGGCGTCGGGTAGCCAGCCGTGTAGCTGCCGGTCACGTCCTGGATCTGGCGATCGCCGCCCCCCAGAGACAGGGACTGCACGGTGGAATCTCCGAAGCCGACATCGGCCGCGGAAGAGAGCTCGGCGGCCGACTGGGTGAGCGAGGTCTCGAAGTCGGACAGGTCGCTGATCACGTTGCTGGCGTCGCTCTGGACGTCCGAAGCGGTCGTGTCGAGCGACGGTGCGGCGCTCGAGCCCGGTGAGGGGTTGGTGGTCGGGGTGTTGGGGGTCGGGCAGCCGGCGAGCGCCGTCGCCCCGACGATGAGGGTGGCGGCGAGCACGGTCGTCCGCCAAGTACGTGGCAGGTGCATGTCAGCCTCCTTGTTGGCTACTGGTGGAATCCGCGTCCTGGGGAAGGTCGTGAGCCTCGACCCCGTTGTAGCTCCGCGCCTGGATGGGGCCATCCGCCAATTCCCGGGATGGAGACTAGGCAATTTGGCGGATCGGGAGGTCTGAGAGTCTCATTTCATCAAAGGTTTAGCCAAGCTTTACTTGGATTTACGAAGGAGGGGGGACTGGAACCGGATAAGGAGCGCAGGGGGGTGACCTAGGGGGTCACATGACAATCGCTCTTTCGGGCTTCTCGGTTTTCGGTCTCCATCCATTCGGGCGAAGAAACGCAGTCCAGGCCAGCGGAGAGGCTCCAACCTCGGCGCCACCTTCGGATGCGGCCGTGCTCTCGGCCTCGGGCCTCTCGGACCTGAGTGCCGATCAGAAACAGGCCCTGTCGGGCCTCTCTCCCTCCGACCAAGCGGCCTTCGTCACGGCCTGGAAGGCGGCGGACGGCACCGGGCGCGATCGCCTCGGCCAGCTGCTGCTCACTCCCTTGACGCGACAGGTCGATTCCCGGGGGAACACCCTGCTCGCGAACCTGTCCGCGCTGGCCGGCCTCACGCCGCCCAAGGATGCCCCCTACAAGGCCCAGGACATCCTGAACGAGACGCTCAAGCACCTTCTCGATTCCGAAACCATCCACCAGGACAACCGCAACACCTGCACGGTGACCACCGTCCAGTTCATGGTCCTCAAAGAGCAGCCGAGCGAGTACGCGAGGCTGGTGGCTGGGATCGCGGGCAAAGGCGAGGTCAAGCTGCGGAGCGGGGATACGCTCACCCGGGTGGCGGATTCGATTCCGACCGACTCCTCGAGCCGGGACGACGTGGAGCGGCTCATGCAGTCGGCCTTCATGAACCACGGCTTCGACCTGCGGGGGCACTACTCGAACGTGCAGGACGGCTTCGAGCTGTCCGACTGGGCCAAGACGGCCGATTCCATCCTCAATGCCCCGCTCAAGGCCCTCCACGGCCTCGGGGGATGGTTCCACCAGGTGCCGGATTCCCCGATCGATCTGCAGAAGACCGCGGAAGGGATGAATCAGGGCAACACCGAGGGACGGGTGATGAACCTGTACGAGCAGATCACCGGGCACCGTTCCACGCTGGTCGGGGATCTGCCCGGCGGAGTGTTCGCGGCACCCGCGAGCCTCCGTGGGGACACGGCCGAACGGTTCCTGGCCGCGGCCCGGGCCGGCAAGACCGTACCCGTCGAGATCTCGACCAAGGATCTGCACGACGACCCGAACGACTACCAGGAGCACGTCCTGCCGCCGGGTTCGGTGTCGATCACCGACATCCTCCACCAGATTCTCGTCACGGGAGTGCAGGGCGATCGCGTCACCTACCGCAATCCCTGGGGCTACGAGACCTCGATGTCGATTGCGGAGTTCAAGAGCCGCGTGTTGGACGGGATCATTCCGGACTGATCACCGCGTACGCGTTCCGCGCACCGTCTCCCCGACTTTCGTCGGGGAGACGGCCCTTCGGGTATTCGGTGGCGCGTGATTTACGGATTAACCAGCAGCTCTACGAGCTGCTCCCGGGTCACCAGATAGCGCTCGTTGCAGAAGTGGCAGCGCACCTCGGCCTGCCCCTCGACCTCGATCATGTCCCGGATCTCGGCCTCGCCGAGGCTCGCGATCGCCCGCAGCACCCGCTCGGGCGAGCAGGGACACTCGAAGCGCACCGTCCCGTCGACCTGCAGGATCTCGACCGCGAAGCCCTCGAGGGCCGCCGCCAGGATGGCCTCCAGGGTGTGGTACTGGCGGGCGAGCTGGGTGAAAGACGGGAGCCGGTTGAGGGTCTGCTCGAGCCGCCAGGCGATCTCGTCGCCGGCGTTGGGCATGAGCTGGACCAGGAGCCCCCCCGCCACCTCGATGTGCCCGCTCGGCTCGACGAAGATGCCCAGCGAGACGGCCGACGGCACCTGCATGGAGGTCGCCAGGTAGTGGGTGAAGTCGTCGCCCAGCTGACCGCTCTGCAGCGCCACCGTGCCTGTGTAGGGGTGCCCCAGGCCCGTGTCGTGGGTGATGGACATGGTCCCACTCTGGCCGACGGCCCCGCCCACGTCGATCGTCCCCTGTGGCGTGGGGGCCAGATCGACCTCGGGGTGAGAGACGTAGCCGCGCACCGTGCCGTTCGCACCGGCATCGACCAGGATGAGGCCCAGGGGACCCTGGCCCATGATCCGGATGGTGAGGCGGCCCGTCCCCTTCATGGTGGCCGCCGAAAGGAGAAGGCCCCCGGTGAGGGCCTTGCCGAGCGCGGCGGACGCCGTGGGACTCGTCGCGTGGCGGCGCGCCGCCTCGTTGACCAGATCGGTCGTGAAGGCGGCGACGGCTCGAATCTGGCCGTTGCCGGCGGTGGCGATGATGACGCGGTCAGGCATGGGGACTCCTCGTGAATGGCCCCATTCTACCATCGGACCCCCGGGAAGGTGTATGATCGACCACCCCCGTCCGGCGGCTCTTCCCGCCTCTCTCGCCAGGAGTCCCGCCATGAAGGACCTCGCCGATCGTGCCCTCAACCGCGCCCAGGTGCTGGGGGCAGCCTACGCCGACGTCCGCTTCGTCACGCGGCGCTTCGAATCCGTGAGCGTCAAGGACGGTGCCCTTGCGGGGCTCTCGCTCGACGAGAGCCAGGGCTTCGGGATCCGGGTCCTCTTCGACGGGTCGTGGGGCTTCGCCTCGAGCGCGACCGTCTCGGACCAGGAAGTCGACCGGGTCGCCGAGCAGGCGGTGGCGATCGCCAAGGCGAGCCGCCAGGTCCAGCGCCAGAAGGTCGACCTGGGCCGCGACTACGCCGCCCACGGCCAGTACCGGACCGATATCCTGGAGGACCCCTTCGCGGTGCCGATCGAGGAGAAGCTCGCCCTGCTCATGGCGGCCGACGCCGAGATGCGGGCGGTCCCGGGCATCAGGGCCTCTGAAGCCTCGATTGGCTGTCAGCGCGAGGACAAGGTGTTCGCCTCGACCGAGGGGGCGTACATCGAGCAGACGCTCTTCGAGACGGGGTGCGGGCTGGTCGCGACGGCCGTCGGCCACGGCGAGGTGCAGCGCCGCAGCTACCCCAATTCCTTCGGGCGGCATCAGGCCACTCGTGGGTACGAACTGGTGCGCGAGGTCGACCTGTTCGGCAACGCCCGACGGATCGCCGAAGAGGCCGTCGCCCTGCTCACGGCTCCCCCCTGCCCCAGCACCGTCACGACCCTCGTCCTCGACCCGACCCAGCTCGCCCTCCAGGTTCACGAGTCCATTGGTCACGCCATCGAGCTCGATCGGGTGTTCGGGATGGAGGCCTCCTTCGCCGGGACGAGTTTCCTCGATCCAGGCATGCTCGACGGGTTCCGCTACGGCTCGGACCTCGTCAACGTCACGGCCGACGCGACCCTGCCCGGTGGGCTCGGGACCTTTGGGTACGACGACGAGGGGGTGCCGGCCCAGCGCTCGCCGATCATCGAGAAAGGCATGTTCAAGGGCTTCCTGAGCTCTCGCGAGACGGCGACGACCATCGGGCGCGAGTCCAACGGGACCATGCGGGCGGATGGCTGGCAGCGGCTGCCGATCATCCGGATGACGAACGTCAACCTGGAGCCCGGCGAGCACTCGTTCGAGCGCCTGATCAGCGAGGTCGACGAAGGCGTGTACATGCAGACCAACAAGAGCTGGAGCATCGACGACAAGCGCCTCAACTTCCAGTTCGGCTGCGAGATCGCCTGGGAGATCAAGGACGGGAAGCTCGGCCGGATGCTCAGGAACCCGACCTACACGGGCATCACGCCGGAATTCTGGGCCGGGTGCGACGCCATCGGCGACCGGAGCCAGTGGCAGATCTGGGGTACGCCCAACTGCGGCAAGGGCCAACCGGGGCAAACGGCGCACGTCGGCCACGGAGCGGCACCCGCGCGCTTCCGCAACGTTCGAGTGGGGATCCTGCAATGACCATCACCCAAGTCAGCCTCCCGGAGCGCGTCCTCGCCCTCAGCTCGACCGATCAGACCGAGGTCATCGTGGCCGAGAGCGATCGCCAGCTCACGCGTTTCGCCAACTCCGAGATCCACCAGAACGTGGCCGAACGCGACACCGAGGTGCGCGTGCGGACCGTGGTCGACGGCCGGGTCGGTGTGGCCTCGACCAACGACCTGTCGGACGAAGGGCTCTCGAATGTCGTGGCCAGGGCCGCCATGTTGGCCCGCTACGCCCTGCCGAACCCGGAATTTCGCTCGTTGCCTGGTTCTGCGACCGTTCGGTCGCTTCCGGCCGCTTATGACGAGGCGACCTCCAGGACCACACCCGAGGAGCGGGCCCGGGCGGTCGAGGTGATCTGCCGGCTGGCGGTGGAAGAGGGTCTGAAGGCCTTCGGGGCCTTCGAGACGTCGACGGGCCGACTCACGGTGGTCAACAGCCTGGGGCTCCGCGTGCAGCAGCAGGCGACCAAGTGTGACCTCAACACGGTCGTCATGGGGCCCGATTCGGCCGGGTACGCCTCGCACTCGGGGGCGAGCCGCGCAGGGGTCGACGCCGAAGCGCTCGCGCGGGCGGCGATCGCCAAGGCCAAGCTGGGCGCCCATCCGCAGGACCTTGCCCCTGGCGCCTATACGGTCCTCCTGGAAGAAGACGCCGTGGCGGACCTCGTCGAGCACGTTGCGTCGGCGGGCTTCGGCGGGCAGCAGTTCAACGACGGCGTGTCGTTCATGGCGGGCCATCTGGGCGAGCAGTTGGTGGGCGAGAACGTCACGATCCTGGACGATCCGTTGGCGGATGACATGATGGCGATCGCCTTCGATGGCGAGGGGGTGCCGAAGGCGCCGCTGACCTTGATCGAGCGCGGGGTGGCCCGGGCCGTGGCCCACGACACCCTGACAGGACCCAAGGCGGGCCTCGCTTCGACGGGGCATGCCTTGCCGGCGCCCAATTCCTACGGACCCTATCCCACCCGCTTGCGGATGCTGGGAGGCTCGACGCCCAAGGCCGAGCTGATCAAGGGGATCGAGCGGGGCATCTGGGTGACTCGCTTCCACTACACGAACCTCGCGGAGGCCCGCACGGCGACCATCACGGGCATGACCCGGGATGGGACCTATCTGATCGAGCGGGGCGAGATCGTGCGGCCCTTGAAGAACATGCGGTTCACGTCGGGCGGACTTGAGGCCCTGCGGAATGTCCGGGCGATCGGCCGCGAGACCAAGCTGACGCTGGGTTACATGGGCGTGACCCGGGCCCCGGCGATCGTCGTGGACGGCTTCCAGTTCACGGGGGTCACGAGGTTCTGACGAAGCAACACGGGGCGATCGCCGACCGGAGCCTTGCGACGACGGCGTCCCCCACGCTCATCGGGGCGTCGGCGATCGCCATCTGGTCGACCATGTCGCTTCTCGCCTCACTGGCGGGCTCGGTTCCGCCGCTGGAACTCCTCTGCCTGACCTTCTCCGTCTCGACCCTCATGATGCTCGTTGTTTGGGCCGCGCGAGGGTTCAACCCGCTGACCTTGTTGCGGCAACCACTCGGAGCCTGGGGATCGGGGATAGGTGCCTTCTTCGGGTACCACTTCCTGTTCTTCCTGGCCGTTCAGCGCGCCCCGGTCCTCGATGCGAGTTTGATCAACTACCTCTGGCCCCTGTTGATCGTCCTGTTCTCCGCGCTGTTGCCCGGTTCCAGACTCAGGGGGAGGCATGTAGTCGGGGCGTTTCTCGGGCTGGCGGGGACGTGGGTCCTGCTGGCCGGAGGCCGAAGCCATGGGGTGGGCGGACATCCCGTGGGAGATTTGGCGGCGGGGGCGGCCGCCGTGACCTGGGCCGCCTATTCGGTCTTCAACCGGCGCTACCGAGAGGTTCCCACGGTGATCGTCGGGGCCTTTTGCGCCGCGACGGCCCTGCTGGCCGGACTGGTACACGGGTTCCTGGAGCCGACGGTTATTCCGCTGGGGATCCAGTGGTTAGCCATCCTGGGGATCGGGCTGGGACCGGTCGGTGCCGCCTTTCTGGCCTGGGATCACGGGGTGAAGCACGGCGACATCCGGATGCTGGGGATCCTGTCCTATGCGGCTCCCGTACTCTCGAGCCTGTTGCTGGTGGCGACGGGACGGGCCCAGGCGACGGCGGCCACCGTCACGGCCTGCCTGCTCGTCACGGCCGGGGCCACGCTCGGAGCCCACTCGGGACTGGCCTCAAGGATTGCCCCTGAACAGAGGTCTCCAAGGGGTGGTTCCCTTCGACCGAGGGTTGACGGTCTTGTTTCCAGAGACACAGGCAGGAGAATCGGGGATCGAGGAGGCAGGTTCGGCAAAGGGCCCAAATATCTGCTACTGGGCGCCTGCTAGATTGTAGCCGTCCTGATACATGAAGTTGGGAGTCTGCGAGTAAAAGTGCTTAGCGGGGTTGGTCTGAGGATCGGCCTCACAGGTCATGGCGCCCTGCCGATCAGGTTCTCCGAAGTCGGGAGAGACCCTCAACATCTCTGATCCATTCTTCGGGAACAAGTCAAATGACCCGATGGATCGGGCATTCGAATCATTATATCCGGCAAGCTGACCCGAGCTAGCGAACTGAATCATCCCGATTGGCAGGGAACGCCCGCTTTGTTGCGAACCCGTCCAATTCGGCCGATCAGTGTCAAAATCATCGTTCACCGGCGCAAACGAGACCACCCAGCTCCCAGTGGAGACCTTCGTGAACTCGACTTGCCCCATGTGGTAAATCCCCATGCTATCATACAGCTCCACGGAGCAAGCGGCGATCCCGCCGATCGGAGTCAAGGCCTCCAGATTGCCTTGGAACTTCATGTAATGGCTCGCTCTGACGTTCGACACGACCGGGGCCACGAACACTTGCTGCGACTGCGGTCCATAGCCGTCTTGATCCCGCATGGTGGCGGTCGAAGCAAAGAAGGACTTGCTCGGGTTTGATTCGAGACGGCCAATCTGCGTCACACCGGCCGTGTTTCCAGCCGTGCCGAAATCGAACTCGATCGCAAGTTTTGGCGCCCGGGTGCGGAGGGGGATCGTCACGACCTCTCGCTTCAACAGGCTGCCACCGCTCAGCACCCCGCGCTGATCGAACTTGAGATCTCCCAGCGCAAGTGACGGGTTGGCGGAATCGGATGCCTGCCATCTCGCCCCAACGATCCTGAAGATGGCCGGATCTTGGGGCACGAGGGAGACTTGCCAGATGCTCGGCACGTAGGACCTGTGCGCGAAATTGATGGAGGCCTTGATCAGGTTGCCATCGGCGTCGTAGAGCTTGATCGGGGTCGAGTAATCCTGACCATTGGGAGTCATGGGCTCGAGGTTGCCGGCGATGCGTACATGACTGGTCGCCTTGACGGGCGGCAGGGCGGCCTGGGCATTCGCGACAGGCGATGGCGTGGCCACCGATGCCATCCCCAGCGCGCCCGATGACAGCAAAGGCCCTGGAGCGATCGTGCATCCGCCGAGGACGAGCGTGGCGGTGGAGAGGAAGAAGATTGGCGAGGCCCAGCTTCGGCTGACCATGGAATCCTCCGGTACAGATATCCCTCGATTGTTCTTTCGGCCTCCGGGTCATCCATCTTGAGGGGGGAGGTCCCTCACTCCAGGGACATCAGCTCCCATTCGATCCCTCCTGTCGCAGGCATGCTGGCATGCAGGAACGATCTATCGCCCGGGTTTGTCCTTCTGGTATAACCTTAGGGTCCAATCGCCACTCCGGCTGATCCGGCCGGGTTCCAAACCCGAAAGAGGGCGTCTTGATTCGCATTCGCGACTTGACCAAGCGTTACCAGACCGGAGATCAGGCGATCAACGCCCTGGACGGCGTCTCGCTCGAGATCCAGGCGGGCGAGTTCGTCGCCATCATGGGCACCAGCGGCTCTGGCAAATCCACCCTCATGAACATCATCGGGTGCCTCGACCGCCCCACGTCGGGCGAGTACGAGCTTGACGGCCTCTCCATCGCCAAGTATGACGACACGGCCCTCGCCAAAGTCCGCAATCAGAAGCTAGGGTTCGTCTTCCAGAGCTTCAACCTGCTGCCCCGCACCACGGCCGCCGAAAACGTCGAACTGCCAATGCTCTACGCCGGGGTCAAGCCCGCCGAGCGCCACAAACGCGCGATCGAGGCCCTGGGCCGCGTGGGGCTCGGCAACCGGACCGAACACAAGCCCAACGAGCTCTCCGGCGGTCAGCAGCAGCGCGTGGCGATCGCCCGCGCCATCGTCAACCAGCCCAAGCTGCTCCTGGCCGACGAGCCCACGGGCGCCCTCGACTCCAAGACCAGCGACGAGATCATGGACCTCTTCACGGACCTCAACGCCGGCGGGATGACGATCGTGCTGGTCACCCACGAACCGGACATCGCGGCCTACGCCCACCGGATCATCCGGTTCCGGGACGGCCGCATCCTGTCGGACGAGCCGAACACCCCGCCCGCGAGGCACGTGGCCGCCGTATGATCCGCCGAACTCTGCTCGTCGCCTCGGGGGTGATCGCGTTCGCCCTGCCCGCCCTCGCCGAGCCCACGACTTATACCCTGCAGGCTGCCATCCAGCGGGCGATCGCCACTCACCCCGACGCCATCACGGCCCAATCCCTGGCCGACGCCGCGGGTCTCGCGATCGCCGACGCCCAATCCCAGCGCCTGCAGCTCGCGGCGAACGCCTCGGCGCTCGCCCGCCACACGGCCGTCAACGGCGCGACCCAGGACCAGACCCCCGTAAACGGCTCGGTCGCCCTCACGGTGCCCCTGTTCACCGGCCTCAAGCTCACCAACAATGTGCGCGCCGCTGAAGAGAACCGAGACTCGCTCGCCTCCCAGGCGGCCGCCACCCGGGCCGATCTGGCTTTCCAGGTCACCAACACGTTCTGGACGCTGCGCCGGGCCCAGCTGGTCGAAGAAGTGCAGAAGGCCACCATCGAACAGGCCCAGCACACCCTCGCCCTCACCCGCACGGGCTACGAGCTGGGCCGCCAGGCGGCCAACGAGGTTGACCACGCCGAGGTGTCGGTCCTGAATTCCCAGGGAGACTTGTTGCAGGGCCAGTCTCAGACCCACGAGGCGCGCATCCAGCTCGCCACGCTGCTCGCCGTGCCTGAGCGAACCCTCGAGATCGATCCGGGGTCCGAGGCCCTGAGCGCGGCCCTCGACACTCCGTCGCCGGCCGAGGTGGACCGGGCGATCGGCGATCGCCCGGAGATCAAGGCCGCCACGCAGCGCCTCGCGGCGGCCGACGCGAGCGTTGCCGCGGCGGGGGGCGATCGCTGGCCCCAGCTCTCGTTCATCACCTCCTACCAGTACGGCAACAACCCGTACGACCCGACCTCGGGGGCGAGCTTCCTCGCCCAGAACTACCAGGGCATCTGGGACGCGCGGCTGGCCGCCACCTTCAACCTGTTCGACGGGGGGCGGGTGTATCGGGCGATCGCCCGGGCCGAGCAGGACCGGGTCCAGGCCGCGGCCGCCCTCGAAAAGATCCGGCGCAACGTGCGCCAGCAGGTGGAGGTGGCCCTTGCGCACTGGCAGAGCGCCCACGATCGACGTGCCCTCGCCGAGAAGAGCACGGCGATCGCGGCCAAGACGCTCACCTGGATGCAGACCCGCTACCAGCAGGGCTACTCTCCCCAGGTAGACGTGCTCACGGCCCAGAGCAACTGGTACACGGCCCGCATGCAGCGGGTCGGGGCCTTCGTGGATGAGCAGCTGGCCCGCGCGGAGCTCGCGCGCGCCCTCGGCAAGTTGTAAGCAAAAGGAGCAGTCGCGTGGCCCGTCCCGCCCTCATCGCCGCCACCGTGGGGCTCGTCGTCGCGATCGGCGGCGCCGCCACCTTCGCCCTGACCTTCCACAAGGGGAAGCACGCCGACAACGGCTCGACGGCCAAGGTCCAGCGCGGCGAGCTCAAGGTCATCGTCTCAGAGACCGGCACCGTGCAGCCAGTGACCAAGGTCGAGGTCAAGAGCAAGATCGCGGGCCAGGTCGCCAAGCTCTTCGTCGACGTGGGCGACCACGTCGAGAAGGGCCAGCTCCTGATCCAGCTCGACACGACCGACTTCGAACGGACCCGGGCCCAGGCCGCGGCCGACCGCGACCAGGCGGCCGCACGGCTGGCGTTATTGAAGGCCGGGTCGCGCCGCGAGGACCTGGTCGAGGCCCGTTACCAGGTCACCCAGGCGCAGGCCGCCTTCGACCGTGCGAGGGCCGACTACGAGCGCAGCCGCGCCGCGGTCAAGGCCCAGACCATCACCCCGCGCGAGGCGGAATCGGCCCGCAGCGACTTCGAGTCGTTCAAGGCACAGCTCGACGCCGCCCGGATCCGCCTGGCAAAGCTGCAGGCCGGATCGCGCCCCCAGGAGATCGCGGAGGCCGAAGCCGTCCTGCACAAGGCCGAGGTCAGCCTCAAGGCAGCCGAGGACCAGCTCTCCTACGCCTCCATCCGGGCACCCATGAGCGGGACGATCATCAAGCGGGGGATCGAGGTGGGCGAGATGGTGTCGCCGGGCGTCTCGGCGACCGCCCAAGGTACCAGCATGCTCACGGTCGCGGACCTTCACCAGCTGATCGTCGCGAGCAACCTCAACCAGGTCGACATCGGCCGGGTCCGCAAGGGACAGACGGTCGAGGTCCGGGTCGACTCGGCCCCCGGCAAGGTGTTCGTCGGGACGATCCGCAAGGTGGCACCCGCGGCCGACGCGCCCAAGGACCAGAACAGCAACATCCAGACCTTCCCGATCGAGACCCTGCTCACTGGAGCCGACGCCGAGACCCTCAAGCCCGGCATGTCGAGCGACATCGACATCCAGGTGACGACCAAGAAGGACGCCCTGTACCTGCCCGTCGAGGCGGTGGTGCGGGGCCGCGCGAACCGGGCCTGGGTGACCCTGCCCCCGGTGAAGGGCCAGTCGGCCACCCAGTCGATCGACATCGGGCTGACCAACGACCACCAGATCGAGGTGCTCGGGGGCGTCAAGGAGGGTCAGGAGGTCTTGATCAAGCCCGCCTCGAGCGCCGACAACTCGTTCAAGATGTAGTCCCGTGCTGGCCGAGTACCTGCGCCTCGCCTTCCGGACGCTCGGGGCCTACCGGCTGCGGTCTTTCCTGACCGTCCTCTCCATCACGATCGGGGTGGGGGCCATCATCCTGCTCACCAGCCTCGCCCAGAGCGGGCTCGCGACCCTGGCGCGCGGGATCGAGGAGATCGGCGGCACCCGCTTCGTCATGCTGTGGCAGGACTCGGCCCGCAAAGCCGCCCAGAAGCAGGGAGACTACACCAAAGGCCTCACCTACGCCGACGGGTTGGCCCTCAAGCGCGAGATTCCCTTCATCGAGAAGCTCTCGGCCGTCGTCCAGCACGACAACCTCGTCACGGCCCGCCGGCCCGGCATGCGCGAGAAGCGGACGGACCTCGTGGGCACGGACGATCAGTTCCTGTCCTCGTGGGCCCTCACGCTCGCCAAGGGGCGCAACCTCACCCGGCACGACCTCGCGACCCGTGCCCGCGTCTGCCTGGTCGGCGACGAGCTGGCCCAGAAGCTCTTCCCGGGCGAAGAGGCCGTGGGCCAGGAGCTCGTCTTGCAGGGCCAGCGTTACGCGGTGGTGGGGAGGCTCGCCTTCGCGGCCAAGAGCGGGATGAGCTTCGGCTTCAGCTGGAACGACCTGGCCGTCACGCCGCTCACGGTCGATCGCCCCACCGGCCAGGTCTCGATGCTCGCCATGACCCGCCGGGAGGACGCCAAGACCGACGACCTGCTCGATCGGGCGAACGCCGTCATCCTGCACCGGCACAACCAGGTGGACGACTTCCAGTTCTTCGACATGGGGGGCGCCCTCAAGGGCTTCTACGCCGTGTTCTACGGGATGATCCTGATCGTCGGCCTCATCTCGGGGATGAGCCTCGTGATCGGCGGGGTCGGCATCATGAACATCATGCTGGTCGCCGTGGCCGAGCGGAAGCGCGAGATCGGGCTGCGCAAGGCGATGGGGGCCCCCAAGGCTACGATCATGAGCCAGTTCCTGGTCGAGGCGACCGTGCTCAGCCTGTTCGGCGCCATGATCGGGATGGTCATCGGCGTAACGCTATCCCTCGCCTCGGCCCACCTCATCGTCCTGTTCAACAAGAGCTGGGTCGGCATCGTGAGCGAACCCGCCGTCATCGTCGCCGTCCTCGCCTCGGCCGCTGTCGGATTGTTCTTCGGCTGGTATCCGGCCCGCCAGGCGGCTGAGCTCGATCCCATCCTCTGCCTGCGTTCGGAGTAGCCATGACCTTCCGGGACGAACTGCTCAGCATCCTGCGGACCCTGAACGCCCAGCGCGTGAGGACCTTCCTGACCCTGCTCGGCATCATCCTGGGCGTAGGGACGCTCGTCGTACTCTCGAGTGCCATCGAGGGCTCGGGCAAGTACATGCAGCGGACCATGCAGCAGGCGACGGGCGAGGACGTGATCTCGCTGTCCAAGCGGTGGGACGACGAGGAGACTGGGAAGGCCGCGCAGCCGCTGGATCGCTTCGACTCGCGGGCCTTAAAGCGCTCGGACATCCTCAACCAGGCCCGGATCCTCGACAAGTACTCGATGCGGGTGCCCTGGGGGACCCGGTGGGGCCAGAACATCTTCGTGGTCGGCACCCGGCCCGAGGCCCTCGCCTTCTACAAGCTGGAAATCGCCCAGGGCCGCTTCATCACGGCCGAGGACATGTTCGAGCAGGCCAAGGTGGTCGTGCTGGGCTCCGACGCCCGGAAGAAGCTCCTGCCCAACGTGGCGAATCCCCTAGGCGAAGAGGTCAAGCTCAAAGGACAGCGCTTCCGCGTGATCGGGGTGATGAAGCCCAAGCCCAAGATGGGTGGCGGGTCGTTCCAGACATGGGACGGGTCGGTCATCGTGACGGAGCCCGTCTACGTCGATCGGTTCGCCAAGAGCAAGGAGATTCGCGAGATCGTCATCCAGACGCCCGCGAGCCTCATGGAGTCGTTCGGGATCGGGCGGCTCGCCGAGGCGGCCAAGGACATCGTGCTGTGGCGGCACAACGGGGTGCAGAATTTCAACGTCTCGGACCCCATCAAGAATGCCCAGGGCCTGCAGGTGGTCAAGCTGATCGTGGGCGGGCTCGAGGTAGCGATCGCCGGCGTCTGCCTGGGTGTCGGCGGGATCAACGTCATGAACATCATGCTGGTCTCGGTCACCCAGCGCACCCGCGAGATCGGCATCCGGCGGGCCCTGGGGGCGACCAAGGGGAACATCCGCCGGCAGTTCCTGACGGAGGCGACCATCCTCGCCGGGGTGGGCGGGATCGCCGGGATCGTGGGCGGGGTGGCGATCGCCTACCTGCTCTCTTTGGCCCTCACGGCCGCCTTCGGATACTGGCCCTTCATCTTCGTGCCCTTGCAGGCCGCTCTCGGCTTCATCTTCGCCCTGGTGACGGGGATCGGCTTCGGTTGGTACCCGGCCCATCAGGCGGCCAACCTGTCGCCCATCGACTGCCTGCGGTTCGAGTAGGTTTCCTGGATCTTAACGTCAGCTGAACGGTCGCCCGGCGATAACGTCCATGGCCCCTTCGTCCCTCCAGGAGACGGCGCATGGACTTCGCAACGGCCAAGAACCTGATGGCCCAATACTTCACCCCGTACCTGCGGGCCGACCAGCAGTACGACGTGACGCCCGAAGCGGCCGCCCTGATCGACCAGAACCACGACAACAAGATCACCCAGGACGAGGTCCTCGCGGGCCTCATGAAGGACCAGATCGCGATCGATCCCAAGACGCGGGAGATCATCGCCAACCGATCGCTCATGGCGATCGACAGCAACATCATGCCCAAGCAGCATGGCCAGTTCGGCACCGTCGAGCAGTGCATGGAGTTCGTCATGCGCTACTTCCGGGTGGCTCGCCAGGAGGCCGGCGAGGCCACGGCCTCGTTCGACACCGACTTCGGCAAGCAGCACAACCTCGCGGACACCGTGCGCCAGCTGGCCGCGGGAACCCTGGATCAGCCTGGCTACGACGGCTACCTGAACGGGGGCATCACCCCGCCGCGCGCCGGCGACATCCTTTCGGCCGAGAACCAGGCCACGGACGAGTTCCACGTCGCCCTCGTCACCAACGTCCAGAAGCAGGGCAACCAGTGGTACGTGACGGTCTACCAGGCCAATGTCCCCTTCAACAACGACAGCCCCAACCTCTCGGACCACCTCCAGAAGCTCCCGATGACCTACCAGAACGGGAAGTGGGTCATCCAGCCGCTGAACACCAGCCAGGAAGGCTACAAGGGCGACATGGCCGTGGTCGGCTGGATCCACCCCGAAGACGACAAGGCCCTGCCTGGCGCCGCGATCTAGAAACACCCCTTCCAGCCAAATGCCCATCAAGAGCGCTGTCTTCCCGGCGAACGCCGGGAAGACGGGAGAGGTTTGCGGTAGGATGGGAGGGTTGACTCGAGGAGGTGCACCATTTCCGAACTCGCGATCGCCACGACTCAGCTGAGCAAGACCTATCGCCGGCTCTTCGGTACCGACTTCCAGGCCGTGCGGGACCTGGACCTGCAGGTCCCCTGCGGCACCGTCTTCGGCCTCCTGGGCCCCAACGGGGCGGGCAAGACGACCACCATCATGCTCCTGCTCGGGATCATCAAGCCCTCGGGCGGCACCTTCAGCCTGTTCGGGCGGCCCATGACCGACGTGGGCGTGCGACGCCGAGTGGGCTACGTCCCGGAGAAGTTCCAGCTCCCCGCCACCCTGCGCGTCTCCGAGTTCCTGCGCTTCCACGGCCGGATCCTGGGCCTCGGCGGGTTGAGCCTCGAGACCCGCATCACCTTCCTGCTCCAAGAGGTGGGCCTCGCCGAGCGAGCAGCGGCGGGCATCTCCGAGCTGTCCAAGGGTATGCAGCAGCGGCTCGCGATCGCCCAGTCCCTCCTCAACGACCCCGACCTCGTCATCCTCGACGAGCCCTCGAGCGCCCTCGACCCGGTGGGCCGGATCGAGGTGAAGCGCCTCATCGAGGGCCTCAAGTCCCGCGGTAAGACGGTCCTGCTCAACTCGCACATCCTCTCGGACGTGGAAGAAGTCTGCGACAGCGTCGCCATCCTGCAGCGCGGCAAGCTGGAACGCCAGGGACCGGTCGCCTCGCTTTCGGGAGGAGGCCTCACCGTGCGGGTACGCATGGCCGGCTCGATCCCGGACCTCCAGAGCCAGCTCGGCTCCATGGGCACCGGGTTGCGCGTCGTCTCCGGGGGAGAGGTGACCGAGCTCGAGGTGTCGGTCCCGAACGAAGAGGCCATCCCGGCGATCGCCGAGGCCATCCACCAGCAAGGGGCGCGGCTCTACGCCCTGAGCCCCCAGCACGAGAGCCTCGAGTCCCTGTTCCTGCGCGTCGTGAAGGAGGGCAAGTAATATGTGGCCCATCGCCCACCTCACCCTCGTCGAGCAGTGGCGCCAGCGGACCCCGTGGGGCTTCCTGGTCGTGGGGCTCATCATGGCCATGCCGGCCCTGATCCCGGCCGGCCTGATCCACATCAAGGGCCAGGACCCGATGGCCGGGGGCGTCCTCGCCGGATTGCTCGGCTTCGCCCAGTTCATTGCCGTCTTCCTGACCATCGGCACGGCGAGTGGCCTCGTGGCCAACGACCGAGAGCGCGGCACCCTCCTGCTGCTCGTGACCAAGCCGCTGGCCCGCTTCCAGGTCCTCTTCGGCAAGTACATGGGGGCCTGCGCCTTCATGCTCGCCGTGTGGCTCGCTTGGGGAGCGATCGCCGGAGTGGCCCTGGGCTTCAAGTTCGGGATTGGGGCGATGGGCCCGGCCCTCCTGGGCTTCGCGGGCTCGGCCGTCGCCTCCTGGCTCGTGATCGCCTTCTGCCTCTTCTGGTCGTGCTTCCTGCCGGCGAGCAGCACGATGGGCCTCGGCGTGCTCGGCTGGCTCGCCTCGACGAGCGCTCCCCGTCTCGCCCTGGCGGCCGCGGGCCTCGGTCACCCGGAGCTCGAGAAGGCCTTCGAGGCCCTTCACTGGGCCCTGCCGATCGACACCCTGTCCGAGGGGGCCAAGCAGCTGGCCTCTGGCGGATCGTGGGGTCAGGAGGCCGCCTGGAGCCTGCTCGCCTTGGTGGGGTGGTGGGCGATCGCGGCCGTCACGTTCGGCGTGCGAGACCTCGCGCCGCGGGATTGATCCCCCGATCAACCCGTCAACGTTGATCCACCGATCAACGTTGACGACGTGTGCCGGCTGGTTAGTGGTATCGTCTGGAAAGCCAGTCCCAACCGGCCTTGATCCCCACGATCGCAGGGCCTGCCGCGAGGGACACCTCGGTCCCGATATGGTGGATCATGGCCCCGGAGCCGGGTGCGATCTGCTCGCCGATCACGGAGGCGGCGGCCGTTGCCCCCAGGCCCGTCGCCGTCATGACACTGCCCCAGGAGACGCCCTTGGGCAAGAAGCTGCGGGCCTCGTGCCAGAGCCCATGAGCGCTCGCGGCCGTCACGCCCGCGAGCGAGGCCACGTGCATCCCGGTCGACAGCGCGGCGTGTCCCGTACCGGGGGCCAGGTACTCGGAAGCGGCCCCACCCAGGATGGACAGGCCTGTGACCAGGGAAAAGGTCGACCAGCCCGTCGACAACCAGTTGGCAGGCTTGGTCAGGCTCTCGGAGGCGTTTCGCACCTTGCCCGCCGCGCGGCCGAGCGACATGCCGGCCGTGAACCCGGCCACCGTGCCCGCCCCAGGGGCCAGGATCGTCCCGATGAGGGCCCCGCCGCTCGCGGCGGCCGCCGTGTACTTGGCGAGCCGGCCCGCGGACTTGGCATGCTGGGCGAGGGCGTTGGACGCCTTGAACTCTTCGGCCCACTCGTGCACGGTGCGACCGAAGGTCGTCAGATGCAGGGCGTCGGGATCGATCGTCGAGCGCGAAACGGCCCGAGCGGCGCGGTTGGCCTGAGCCACCGCCTGCTTTTCGACGCGACTCCCGCCGGTCTTGACCGCCTGCCGGGCGATCGCCCCCACCGCTTCCACTGGCTGCCCCCCTTCGTCCAAACAAGGAGGGCGAGCCTTCCGGGCCCGCGTTTCCCCCTCACCCTCCCCTCATCCCCCAGGGGAGAGGGTTCAAGGTAGCCCAGATTCCCTTCTGGGCATGTTTACGATCGGTTGTCGAACGGGCCGAGCGCCGCCTTCTTATTGAAGGGTTAAGTTTGGCTCAATCCCCGCTTATCCCGGAAGGAGGGGACATGGCTCGACGGTTTCGCGCGGCGATCGGGGGGGCGATCGCCTGTCTGTTTCTCGCCGCCCCCGCTCTTGCCGCCCATGGAGGCGCCATGACCGATCGCATCGTCAAGTCCAACGCCGAGTGGAAGCGCGAGCTCACGCCCGAGCAGTACTACGTGACCCGCGAGAAGGGCACCGAGCGCGCCTTCACCGGGGTCTACTGGAACAACCACGCCCCCGGCACCTACGTCTGCGTCTGCTGCGGCAATCCACTCTTCAGCTCGAAGACCAAGTTCGACTCGGGCACCGGATGGCCGAGCTTCTGGGCTCCGCTCGATCCGAGCCACATCAAGACCCTGGTCGACCGCAGCTGGATCGAGGAGCGGACCGAGGTCGAGTGCGCCCGTTGCGGGGCCCACCTGGGCCACGTCTTCGACGACGGCCCGGCCCCCACCCACCTGCGCTACTGCATGAACTCGGCGGCGCTACTGTTCCATGCGGAGAAGAAGCCGGCCAAGTAAGGCTTCCAAGCCCCGTCTGCCCCCAAATCCCTTCGTTCGAACGAGCCGTGGCCCGGGACCCTCCCATGGGCCAGAACAGATCCACCGCGTTCGAAGGAGGGACCCATGCGTCGAGCCCGCCTCGCTTCCCTGGCCATGCTGGCCCTGGTCGGCTGCGCGACGGCCGGGCCACGACCCACTCCTCCCCAGCCCCAGTCCCCGCCTGCCCTCAACCCTCCCGCCCCGCCTCCGCTGGCTGCCCCGAGCGCCATTCAGCCCGCGGCGACGGTCGACGCGGCCGAGGCGGCCCGCTCCTACGCCTCCCACCAGACGTTCCTGGGCAGCGGGCTCGCGGGCCCCAACGGCCTCGCCCTGGACGAGGCGGGCAACCTCTACGAGGCCGACTACTACCGAGGCACCGTCACCCAGGTGGCCCCCTCGGGGGCGACCCGGACCTGGGCGGGGGGCTTCAGCGGGCCGGCGGGCCTCGCCTTCGATCCGGCCGGCAACCTGCTCGTCGCCTGCTACGAGACCCACACCCTGGAACGCATCCCGCCGGGAGGCGGATCCAAATCCGTGTGGATCTCGAGTGGCCTCCGGCACCCGGTGTGGCCAGCGGTCGATCACCGCGGCACCCTCTATCTCGCCGACTACGACAACAACCGGATTGCCAGGGTGGCCCCCGATGGCTCGCTCAGCACCTTCGTCTCGATCCCGGGCGTCAACTCGATCGCCGTGGCCCCCGACGATACCCTGTGGGTCACGACCTGGGGCGGCACCGTCGACCGGGTGACGCCTTCGGGCGGACGGTCGACCCTCGCAACCGGTCTTTACTCGGCGGACGGGATCGCCTGGTCGCCGAGCTACCTGGCCGTGGTCCAGTATGGCGGCGAGCACAGCTCGGATGGTCGGCTGGTCCTGGTCGATTATGCCGGCCGAGCGTATCCCGTGCAGGACCGGCTCGACAAGTCGAGCTCGGTCATCTTCGACCGGTCGGGGACCGTCTACACGGCCGACTGCGGGGACACAGCCCTGAGGATGTACCGACTGCGGTGAGCGTCAGGCCAGCTGATAGATCTGGACGGGCTCCGTCCGGCCTTTGACGATGATGGTTTCCCGGGAGGTCGCGCTGGCGGGGACATCGTGCAGCTCCCGGTAAACCTGATCGGAAATCAGGATGCGGGACTCCATTTGCTTGTTGAGCCCCTCGATCCGCGAGGCCAGGTTCACCACGTCGCCGATGAGCGTGTACTCCTTGCGGGCCGGCGAGCCGACGCTACCCGTCACGACCTCGCCGGCGTGCAGGCCGATCCCGATCCGGGTGGACGGGATGGCGCCCGCCGCGTTGAGCTCGTCGATCCGTCGGGCGATCTCAAGGGCGGCCGCGACGGCGTTCTGACAGGCCCGCCCGTCCGGCAGGGGTGCCCCGAACACGGCCATGAAGCCGTCCCCCAGGAACTTGTTGATGATCCCGTTGTGGCGATTGATCGTCTCGATCATGAACTCGAACAGCTGGTTGAGGTAGGCCACGACTTCTTCCGGCGATCGCTTCTCGGAGAAGGTCGTGAAGTTGCGGATGTCGAGGAACATGACGCAGGCGTGCCGCACCTCGCTGTTCATCTCGATTGGCTGGTTCAAGAGGGCGTCCACCACCTCGGGAGAGACGTGCTGCCCGAACACCTTGCGGATCCGATCCTGCTCGGCGACCGAATCGAAGGCGGCGAGAACGCGCAGGCGCAACTGGCGCCCGATCACGCCGGCTCCGACCCCCAGGATGGCGAGCATGGCCCCCTTGGCGATGTACATCGGGGTGTCGGCCAGCTGGTAGACCAGGTAATGGGACGGAGGGGCCGGCAGCAGCGAGCGCGAGAGCAAGATGTACTCGAGGCCGGCCACGATCCCGGTGAAGCTCGACAGGGTGGCGTCCAGCCGCAGGGTCGAGATCAGGATGAAGATGCTGTAAGCGAGGAGCGGCGGGGAGTTGAGGCCGACGATCGGATCGACGTCATGCCCGACGATGGCGATGAAGGCCGTGGGAAGGCTCGCTTCGAAGAAGGCATGCCAGTAGCGGGCGAGCCGCGGCACTTCCCGCTGCCGGGTCATCAGGTAACCGATGAGCCCGTACTGTCCGACCTCGAACGCGAGGGCCAAGGTCAAGATCGCGACGTTCCACGCCCGGGCGGCCGGACTCAGCAGGATGGCATGACCCGAGACCCATGGGTACGCGACCACCACGGCCAGGAACAGGCCGAGCAAGGCCGCGATGACGATCGCCATCCACTTGGCTCGCGTGCGGTCGATCTTGGAGATCTGGAGATAGAACTCGCGCTCGTACTGGGAGCGTTCGCTTCCACGCATCGGGGCCGGCCTCCTCCGGAGGGCATCCTACCCGAAAGGGCCGTGGTTCACTAGAACAAGCGCCACCAGGGTCGCCTGGCGGTCTCTTTCCCTTCGAGCTGGGCACGGAAGCGCTCGTTGGCCTTCGCGAGCTCTCCGAGCAGCCAGTCGCCCGGGGACGGCTCCGGGGTCTTGGGCGTGTCGGGCCGACGGGTGAGCGGGGCCTTCGGGTCGCGGGAGCGATTCGGGGTGGCAGAGGGCATGGCGTTCTTCCTCCTGAGGTCCCCATGCTACCGCGCCCGGGGCCTGTGGATCCGTGATCGATCAGACCCCGCCCAGGCGGTTCGGCGGCCAGAAGCGGACGAAGGCCCGGCCCACCACGTTCCTGACCGGCAGGAAGCCCCAGATGTGACTGTCGGCCGAGTTGTTGCGGTTGTCACCCATGACGAACAGGCTGTCGGGCGGGACGACGACGTCGGAACCGGTGCTGAAGCGGGCGATCGGATCCCCGGGGTCCGGCATCCGGTAGAGGGGCGGGTTGCGCTCGTAGGGCTCGGTCAGGGGAAGGCCGTTGCGGTAGACCTTGCCGTCCCGGACGGCCAGGTGGTCTCCCGCCTTGCCGATCACCCGCTTGATGAGGACGTCCGGCGGTTTCACGTCGGAGGCGGGCGGCGGATCGAAGACGATGACGTCGCCGTAGTCGGGAGGATGGAAGTAGCGCGAGACCTTCTCGATGAGCAGGCGATCGCCCACCAGGAGGGTCGGCACCATCGACTCGGAGGGGATGAAGCGCGGCTCGACCACCCAGGTGCGGATGGCGAGGGCCAGCACGAGGGCGACGATCAGGGATTCGACGTTTTCGCGAGTCTTGCTCTTGGGTGGTTTGGGGTCTTCTGGCACGGTGTGGCTAGGCTCCCTTCCCGATCAGGGTACGGCGAGCCGCGCTATCCGGCAAGCGGAACCCGGAACCAGAAGGTGGAGCCCCGCCCGGGCTCGCTCGAAACCCCGATGTCCCCCCCGTGGGCCTCGACGATGGCCTTCGCGATGGAGAGCCCCAGCCCGGTCCCCCCGACTGGGCGGGTATCGCACGGATCGACCTGGTAAAAGCGTTCGAAGAGGTGACTCTGCGCCTCGGCCGGGATGCCGATGCCGGTGTCGCTCACCTCGACTCGCAGGAAGGCCCCGGCCGGCTTCACGATGATGGTCACCCGCCCCCCCTCGGGCGTGAACTTGAGGGCATTGCCCACGAGGTTGCTGAGCACCTGTCCCACGCGGGTGGCGTCGCCGACGATCGGGATCGGCACGACAGGCAGGTGAATCGCCACGTTGATTCGCTTGCGCCGCGTTTGCGGACGCAAGCTCTCCACCACCTCCCGCACGGTGAGCCCCAGATCGAATCCCCGCTTGTAGAGCTTGAAGGTCCCGGACTCCAGCCGGGCGAAATCCAGCAGGTCGTCGACGAGGTGCGTGAGCCGCTCGCTACCTTCGTTGATCTGGTGGACGTATTCGAGCTGCAAGGAGGTCAAGGGCCCCGCCAGCTTGTCTTCCAGAAATTCGGCGTAGCCCTGAATCGTCGTGAGCGGCGTTCGCAGCTCACGACGATTCAGGGCTCACGAACGAGGCCTTGAGGCGGTCGAGCTCCCGGAGTTGCTCGAGTTGGCGCTGCAACTGCCCTTCGAGACGCCTCGTCTCGGTGACGTCGCGGGAAACCCCGACCACCCCGAGGATCGTGCCATCCGGCGCCCGGTAGGGGTACTTGGTGACGAGCCCCGTTTGCTCGTCTCCGGTCTGGGTGCGGATGCGGCGCTCGTAGGTGATGGCTCGCCCCGTCGCCATGACCTCCCGGTCCTCGCGATCCATCTGCTCGGCCGTTTCGGGTTCGAACAGGTCGAACACCGTCTTGCCCAGGGTTCCCCCCCGTTCCGGGACGACCCACTCTTCGGAGGCCGGGTTCGCGTAGAGGTGGCGCCCGTCGCTATCCCGGACGAAGATCCGGTCGGAGGAGGTGTCGAGGATCGCCTCCAGGAATCGCATGCGCTCCTGAAGGGTGGCGAGCTCACGGCGCAGCGGTCCGATCTCGTCGGAAGGGAAATGGTCAGGCCTGGAATCGATCACGCGTCCTTCAGGTGGGGGGAATCACGGCGATCGCCCCCCGGGATCGGGGGGCGATCGAAGGGGGCGGGACTAGACCGACGCGCTCGCGGGGGCCGTCGACGGCTTGGGGCTGGGCTTGGACGAGGGGGCCGGCGAGGGATCGGGGTGGTAGTTGGGGTTGATCGCCTTGACCACCTCGTTGATGTACAGGTCCTCGAACTCGGCCTGGCTCAAGAGGCCGTCGCCGGTATGGTCGGCCGCCTTGATGTCCGCCGGGTCGAGCGTGTCGATCGAGACCGAGACGTGCAGGCGCGGGTAGGCGAAACCGAGCCCCAGCTTGACGAGGGCCTTGTCGCTGAGCTCGTCGGGGGTGAGCAGGCGGGTCCGCTTCTGGTCGAGGCGGTCGAACGTGGTCGCCAGGAAGCTGCGCATCCGGTCGACAAACCGAGACGGCGTGTCGCGGGGGGTGAGGAAGCCGCCCTGCGTCGCGTAGGCCATGAACTCCGCCTTGGAGATGCGGTCGTGGTGGTGCGAGGCCGCGGGGAACTCGTGAACGAGGTCGAAGTAGGGACCCGCCTCGTACTCGTCGATGTAGCCGTCGCCGTTGGCGTCGATCTTGGTGAAGATCGCCATGTGGATGTTCGTGAATCCTTCGCGCAGGGTCTGCGTAGCGAGGGCGTCGAAGCCGGTGGAAGACCCGGTCGAAAGCCCGGTGGTCGCCGGGGTCGTGCCGCAGGCGACGAGCAACAGGGCGATCGCGGGGATCGCGGACAGGGCCAGACGGGGGTGACGCATGGGCGGATCGCTCCTATGGGTGGGGGCCAGTGGGCTTAACGGTACTTCAAACAAACACTAAGATTTTATTAAATCAAGTCGCCGCTGTCGAGGCCCGCCCCAGGGCTCTGCCGGCGCTCGTCGCAGGCAGCCAGAACCTGCCGCCGTTGCTCGTTCGTGAGCCGGATCCAGGTCGCGATTTCGTTCAGGGTGCGGTAGCAGCCGATGCAATGGCTCCCCGAGGGGCTCATCTGGCAGATCTGGACGCACGGGGAGGGGACCGGCGGCTCGCTCATCGGGGTGACTCCTGGTTAACGAAATAGTTCACTTTTTTAGGCAAGTTTTAACCAAACCTCGCGATAGAGATCCCAACGGATACGGTTTCGGTGAGTTCGCGAGGAGAGGCCCACCCCCATGAAGAAGACGTTGATCGCCGCCCTGTCGTTGACCCTCCTGGCTGGTTGCGGCCTGCCCCTGACCATGTCTCCGCAGGCGCAGAAGACGCAGACCCTGAACGCCCAGTCGCGAACGAGCTTCGCCAAGCTGCAAAAGGCCGTCCTCACCTACTACAAGACCGTCTACAAGCCGGCCGCGTCGGCCCAGAGCAAGGGCAAGACGACCGTGACGGTGCCCGCGACGCTCGTGCAGAAGGGCGCCCAGGCGGTCCACACGGCGGCCATCATGGCCTTCATCGCCCTGGACACCGACGGCGACCTGATGCTCACCTCGACCGAGATGGCCAACTCGACCTTCCCGACCTTCCGGGATGCCAACTTCAACGGCAACGCCCGGGTGACCTTCTCGGAGTACGAAGAGGCAATCGCCAAGGGCATCGAGACGGGCGTCGCACCGGCCCAGTTCATGCCTCCCAGCCCCAACCCGGCCCCGGCTCCCCAGCCGCCCGCTTCGGGTTCGGCGAACCCCACCCCGGCTTCCGGTTCGGTCAACCCCGCTCCCGCCTCGGGTTCGGTCACCCCGGCTCACTAACCTCCCACTCCCCACTCTCCACACCCCACTCCACACGCTGCCAGGCCCGCCGTCTCCACCGGCGGGCCTGGCGGCGTCTCGAGGCGGCGAGCCATCCGGGCTCGTTCATTCCCCCTCACCCTCCCCTCGTCCCCCAGGGGAGAGGGTATCGTGGAGGCCCCGAATCCTTTCGGGGCATGTCTGTGAATGAGGCATTATCCGGCCCCCCAGGGGCGATTGCAAGGAAGTGTTTGTGAGGGAGGACCCCGGGGCATGACGGGAGGGATGATCACGCTCTATTCGTGCTACGTCTGGGTCGTCTGGATCCTGCTCCTGATTCTCCTGGGCCCCGTCGCCTTGCTGGGCGTCCTCGCCTCTCGACAGCTGGGGTTCCGGCTGGTGCGGTTCGCCTCTCGCCTGGCCTTCCTCTTGGCGGGGATCCGGGTCAGGGTGCGGGGAGCCGAGCTGGTGGACTGGGGCAAGGCCCAGGTCTTCATGGGCAACCACCAGAACGGGATCGATCCCTTCGCCATGGTGCTTGCCGTCCGACGGCACATGGTCGGCATCGAGAAGGCGTCGAACTTCAAGATCCCGGTATACGGGGCGCTCGTCCGGGCGTGGGGCAACATCCCGATCGTCCGCGAGGACCCGGTCGAGGCCCGCAAGAGTCTGGAAGTCGCCGCCAGGCGCCTCAAGGAAGGGATCTCGATCGCCATCCTGCCCGAAGGGACCCGCTCCAAGGATGGCAGCATCGGTCCGTTCAAGAAGGGTGGCTTCCACCTCGCCCTCGACACCGGGGCCGACATCGTGCCCTTCACGATCAACGGAAGCTTCGCCCTGTTCCAGACCGGCGGCTGGAAGATCCGGCCTGGGGTGATCGAGGTCGTCTTCGGGAAGGCCCTTTCGACCGCGGGCTACACCAAGAACACGCTCACCGACCTGATGGACGCCGTGCGCGCGGCCATCTGCGAGAATTTCAGGGGGTAACATGCGTCACCCGTTGCCCTGGGTCGCCTTGGCGGCGATCGCCCTCACCCCGCCCGCCTATGCCACCGTGGCGCCTGGCCTGCTCGACCCCGACGCGATCCACCACCGGCTCGCCATGCCCGATCGCAACCGCCTCGCCGACGACCTCGTCACCCTGCGCGTAGCAGCCCGGCGTGGCGACGTGACCCGCGCGAGCCTGCTCATCCAGGCCTTGGACGGCACCTTCTCGCCCGTGCCCATGGAGCGCTTCGCCTCGACCTCCAAGGGGGACAGCTTCCGGGTCGCGCTTCGGCCGAAGGGCGAGCTCCTCTCCTACGGCTTCTGGCTCGAGGACAAGAAGGGTGGTCACTTCTACGGGGCGGACGGCCTCTCCGAGCTGCCTGGCAAGCCGTTCTCCTGGACCTGGAAGGACCAGGCCGTTTTCCGGACCCCGGAATGGGCGCACGGCACGGTCTTCTACCAGATCTTTCCGGAGCGGTTCGGCAATGGCGATCGCCGCAACGATCCCCCTCATGCCGAGGCGTGGGGTGGCAAGCCCAGGGTCGACAACTTCTTCGGCGGGGACCTGCAAGGGGTGCGCGACCATCTCGGCTACCTGAGCCAGCTGGGGGTCGAGGCCCTCTACTTCAACCCGATCTTCGAATCGACGTCGAACCACAAGTACAACACGACCGACTACCTCAAGATCGACCCGCACTTCGGCACCGAGGACGACTTCCGGACGCTCGCGCGGGATGCCCACGCCCGCGGGATGAAGATCATGCTCGACGGGGTGTTCAACCACACCGGCACCAACTTCTGGGCCTTCCAGGAGGCCATGAAGAAGGGCCCCAAGAGCCCGTACTGGCACTGGTACACCTTCGACGGCTTCCCGGTCACAATCGACCCCAAGCCCAACTATCGGGCGTGGTGGGGCTTCTCGTCCCTGCCGCAGTTGAACAACATCAACCCGGAGGTGCGGGACTACCTGCTCAAGGTGGGCCGTTACTGGATCGGGCCGGACATGGCCGACGCCTGGCGTCTCGACGTGCCCAACGAGGTCCCGCGCGACTACTGGATCCGCTTCCGCGAGGCCGTCCACGACACCAACCCCGAGGGCCTGATCGTCGGCGAGATCTGGGACGACGCGAGCCAGTGGCTTGCGGGCGACAACTTCGACAGCGTCATGAACTATCGCTTCCGCTCGGCCGTCCTCGACTTCGTCGCCTACGAGAAGACGGACGCGACGGCCTTCGGTGACGCCCTCGATCAGATCCAGGTGGACTACGGCGACCAGGTCGAGCCGGTCCTGCTCAACCTGCTCGACAGCCATGACACGGCCCGTTTCCTGCATGAAGCGGGCGAGGACAAGGCCAAGCTGCGGCTCGCCGTCCTGTTGCAGATGACCATGCCGGGCATGCCCTGCATCTACTACGGCGACGAGGTCGGCATGACCGGGGCCGGGGATCCCGACTGCCGGCGTTGCATGGAGTGGGACAGTCGGAAGCAGGACCGCGAATTGCTCCACGACTACCAGGCCATGATCCGGCTCCGCAAGGAGCATCCTGCCCTTCGGAACGGGGCCTACGAACGGCTGGAGACGTCGGCCCCACGGGTGGCGGCTTACCTCCGTCGAGAAGGGAAGGAGCGGTACCTGGTGGTCGTCAATGCGGGCAAGACGCCATTCGACGTGACCACGCTCGGCCTCAAGACTCGCCAGCTGATCTACGGGTCCCTCAATCACCAGCAACTCGCCGGCCACCAGGGAGCGGTGCTCCAGCTGGAATAGGGAGAGCCTCGGGCGAATCAGGCTATCGACGCCAGGCCAATCAGCGGCCAGAACTCTTCTGGAACATAGGAGCGGTGGGATTCCGGGAAGCGCTGTTCGGCGATCGCCACCCGCACCTCTTCCATCAACCGCACCAGGAACCGGATGTTGTGGATGCTGATCAGGGTATGGGCCAAGAGCTCCTGGGCCCTTACCAGATGGTTGATGTAGCGCCGCTCGAAGCCCTCCGCACAGGTGTAACAATCACACCCCGGCAGGAGCGGCAGCGGATCCTCTTTGTAGATCGCGTTCTTGATGTTCAGCCGCCCCGTCGGGGTGAAGAAGGCGCCGTGGCGTGCCAACCGCGTCGGCAACACGCAGTCGAACATGTCGACCCCGAGCGCCACCCCGACCACCAGGTCATCCGGCATCCCCACGCCCATCAGATACCGCGGCTTGTCCTCGGGCAGAAACCGCGTGGTATGGGCCAGCGTCGGATACATCTTGTCCTTGGGCTCTCCGACCGACAGCCCACCGATCGCATAGCCGGGAAACCCCATCGGCACGAGGGCCTTGGCACTGCGCTCCCGCAGGTCCGGATAGACGTTGCCCTGCACGATCCCGAACAGGGCCTGCTCGTCCGGACGCCCATGGGCCTCCAGACAGCGTTCGGCCCACCGGGTGGTGCGGTCCACGGCTTCGAGGGCCTTGTCATACGAGCTCATGCCAGGCACGCACTCGTCGAAGGCCATCATGATATCGGCGCCCAGGGCGTTCTGGATCTCCATCGAGCGCTCGGGCGAGATGTCGTGGGTCGAGCCGTCCACCGGATTGCGGAAACGGACCCCCTGCTCGGTCAACTTGCAGAGGTCGGACAGCGAAAAGACCTGGAAGCCCCCGCTGTCCGTGAGCATGCTGCCCTTCCAGTGCTCGAAACGGTGCAGGCCGCCGGCCCGCTCGATCAGCCGATGCCCGGGCCGCAAATAGAGATGGTAGGCGTTCGCCAGGATGAGCCCGGCCCCCGTGGCGGCGACCTGATGAGGCGTCAGGGCCTTGACCGTGGCCTGGGTCCCCACCGGCATGAACACCGGGGTCGGCACGGAGCCGTGCGGAGTGGTGAGCACCCCGGCCCGCGCCCGCCCGCACGTGGCCGATAGGCGAAAGGTCAGGGCGCCCACGATGGGTTACTCGGCGACGAACGAGGCGCCATTCCAGGTGAAGGCCCGGCGCTTGCCCTCGGCGGTCACGACGAGCGTGCGCGGCTTCACCTCGACGGTAATCGGCAGGAGCTCTTCGTCCCCCTTGAGCCCGTGGAGGGAAACGGTGACGCCCGCCTTCGGATCCCCCTCGAGGGCCATGCCGACGTCGGTCGCACCCAGCTCGATCAACGAGGCCTTCGTCTGGACGAGGGTCTGGCGCTTCCCCGTCTTGGTCGAGGTGACGGCGACGACCAGGTTGCCGTGGTCGGACGAGTCGATCACGACCGGGTCGGGCTGGCCATCCCCGTCGAGATCGAAGTTGGCCGGAAGGGGCAGGTCGTGGAGGATGCCCAGAGGCAGCCGGGACAGGTCGGAGTAGGTCTGGGGCGGCGGTGCGGCCGGGGCCGGCGTGTCGGGCGTCGGCCCCGCGGCCAGCATCGAGGCGAGCAACAGACTGGTCAACATGGCGAAAAGGTCCTCCTGACAGAGTCATGGCGAGCAGGGTCCCGGCCTTTGTACCCCGAACCCGAGCGAGCGATAGGCTTCCAACTTCCCCCCTGCTCACGCAGGAGGGAAGATTGAAGCCGTGATCAAATCCAGCTACTGAACCAGATATGCGCCCGATAGAAGACCTCGGGGATCGGCAGGGCCGAGAGCAGTGGGTAGAAGAAGACGAACAGCCCCCCCGTCACGACTAGGTAGGTAGCCGCCACCGGCTGCCAGTCCTCCTGCTTCCACAGCTGATCGAGGAAGTAGGCGAGGCACAGCATGGCGAACGGGATGGTCTCGAACATGTAGTGCATGAACAGGAGGGAGCGCGGCTGGATCGCCCAGGGCAGGTACATCCCGAGCCCCATGACGACGGCGAAGATCCCGAACCACAGCTTCCTGCGCCAGGCGACGTAGCCCATCGCCAAGATGGCCGGGATGCTCGCCCACCAGACCGCCGGGTTCCCGATGGCGAGAATGCCCGAGATCGTCCCGTCCTTCCAGTCGTGGTAGTAGTACCAGGTCGGCCGCACCATGAACGGCCACTGCCACCACGGTGAGGCGTAGCTGTGGGTGGCGTGCAGGTTGGCGTGATAGCCCCACATGGTCTTCTGCATGGTCACGACCTCGGCCACGGTGTGGCCCTGCAGCATGTAGGGGATGTACGACAGGAGGTAGAGGACGACCGGTAGGGCGACGAAATAGCCGATCGACCGCGCGGCCAGGGCCGCGATCTGGGCGGGCGATCGCCGCGGCGTCTCCCACCCGATCACGTATACGGCGAGCAAGACTCCCATGAGCCCCCAAGCGTACATGGCCGACCAGCGGGTGGCGAGCGCTCCCCCCAAGGCCGCGGCGCAGGCGATGATCCACCGCTCCTGTCGGCGCTTCATGAACAGCCACAGGAAGAGGGCGGCCGCCATGAGGAAAAACGTCACGTAGATGTTGGTCATGGCCACTCGCGACTGCACGAAGAACACGCCATCACAGGCGAGCAGGAAGGTGGCGATGAGGGCCGGGCGTCGCTCCTCGAACACGTTGCGGGCGAGGATGTAGAACAGGCCGAGGGTCGCGGCGCCGACGACCAGGCTGACGAAACGCCAGCCGAAGCCGTTCATGCCGAACACGATGATGCCCAGGGCGATCATGAGCTTGGCGAGCGGAGGATGGGTCCACTCGTAGGGGCTGATCCCGTGCAGGTACTCGTTCGCGGTGCGGGCGTGATAGACCTCGTCGAAGATCTGCTCGTTGGGGAACCCCAGTCGCCACAAGCCGAGCGCGAAGAAGACCCCGACGAAGGTCGTCAGGTAATAGGCGTCGATCCGCGCCCAGGGTTGGCGCACGACCGGGGCGGCGACGGGCTGACCATGGATCAGGGCCTGGCGCAGGGACATGTTGGGACGCTTCATCGTCTCGGCACGCCGCCCGAAGGTGTAGCCGATCAGGTCCCCGAAGAACCACATGTTCACGCCCACCGCCCCCACGATCAGGATCGACCGCAGCTGCGGCGGGATGGCGTAAAACAAGGGCTGGTTCGTGTAGTAGACGTAGACGTAGAGGGCGTTCAGGGTCGCCGTGCCCGTGAAGGCCCAGAGGTTGGCCGCGAGGTAGCGGTTCGCGCTCGCGGCGAGCGTGAGGAAGGCGATCGCCGGGAACACGTACCGCTCGTGCATGCGGGTCGAGAACAGGAAAAAGCCGAGCAGCGTGAGCGAGGCCGCGAGGAAGAGCGGGAACACCCCGGCGTCGCGCTTCTTGTAGAGGTAGACGCCAACCCAGGCCGACAGGGCCGTCACGAACAGCAGACCCAGCACCTGGTGGCTGAGGTGCAGGACGGAGCGGGCATCCGAGTAGCGATCGCCCCACATGAGCACGCCGTTGTCGATGCTCGTGGGGGCCCAGATGTTGAAGGCATTGATCGTGCTGCTCGTGTAGGTCGCCGCCGTCGACTGCAGGCGGGCGTACAGGAAGGCGAGCGGTTCGACGAGGCCACCGCCGTGGAACGGCACGGTGAGGAGCCAGGCGGTGGCGACGCCGAGGGCGATCGCCACGGGCCAGATCCAGGCCGGTCGCCGGAACCACTGGGAGAGCACGAAGAACGGCGCGAGGAACAGGCCCTGCGGCTTGATGAGAATGCTCGCCGCCCCCACCACCGCGGCCGTGACCGCCCGATTCTTGAGCAACAGCCACAGGACGAGCAGCATGGCCATGCTGATCACGCCGTCGATCTGCCCCCACACCCCCGAGACGAACAAGACGAGCGGGTTGAAGGCGTAGGTAAGGGCGCCGTGATAGGCGCTGCGGATGGTGACCCGGCCCTTGAGGATGGCGAAGATCAGGTAGGAGGCGGCGATGTCGGCCAGGGCCGCCGGCAGCTTGATGAGTGTCGCGAGGCCGAAGCCGCGGCCGTAGTGGAGCCAGGTCGGATCGACCAGGTGGTAGAGGTGGCCGATCACGGCCAGGACGTAGAGGTAGCCCGGCGGGTAGTCGCAAAAGTAGTCCGGAGCGTAGAAGTGACCGAACCCCAGATCGACCAGCCGACGGCTCCAGGCCATGAAGGTATCCATGTCGACCCAGAAGGCCGCCGGGAGCAGGATCAGGAACAGCCGGAAGACGAGAGCCCCGCCGAGCCCCAACCACAGGCGTCGTTGATACTTCTGCTCGAGGGACAGGTTCGCGGGGGCGGGGGCCGGACTGGCCAGGGTCGAGGACGCATCCGATGACGACACGCGCAAACTCCCTATTGCGGTTGAGAGAGGTCCGGCCTCAAGCGGACGGCCTCGCGCAGGTAGACATGCCGGATGGCGCCGGCTTCCAGGGCGGTATAGGTATGGATCATCGTCCGGACGCAGGCTGGCAGTGATCCGGGTACCCCGATCTCGGACATGCACAGCAGCGGAACGTGATTCCACCCCATATCGCGGGCGGCCTCGGCCGGGAAGGCCGCGTTGAGGTCCGGGGTCATGGTGAAGTAGGCGCTGATCAGGTCCTCGGCCGTGATCTGGTTGGCCGTGATGAGCGTGCCGAGCAGCTCGCGGGTCGCGCTCAGGATGGCCTCGCGGGTGTTGGCCTCGACCGTGATCGCCCCGCGGATCGCCCGGACCCGCATCCTAGACCCCGACCGGCTGGCGGGCCGCCTGCTCCTGTGCGGCCAGGAGCTCTCGGATGCCCTTGTCGGCCAGATCGAGCAGCTGGTTGAAGGTTTGCCGATCGAAGGGGGCCCCTTCGGCGGTGCCCTGGATCTCGACGTAGTGACCCGAGCCCGTCGCGACGATGTTCATGTCGGTCTCGGCTCGCGAGTCCTCGTCGTAGTTGAGGTCGAGCCGCGGCTCGCCGTCGATCACCCCGACGCTCACGGCGGCCAGGGGGTCGAGGCGCGGCATGCGGGGCACGAGGCCCATTTTGACCAGGTGGGCGAAGGCATCGCGCAGGGCGATCCAGGCGCCCGTGATGGCCGCCGTGCGGGTCCCGCCGTCGGCCTGGATCACGTCGCAGTCGAGGGTGATCTGGCGCTCGCCGAAGGCCGTGAGGTCGGCGCAGCCGCGCAAAGAGCGACCGATGAGCCGCTGGATCTCGTGGGTGCGGCCGCCGACCTTGCCGAGCGACGATTCACGAGCCGAGCGGGTATGGGTCGAGCGGGGCAGCATGGCGTACTCGGCCGTGATCCAGCCCTTGCCGGTACCCTTGAGGAAGGGCGGGACCCGCTCCTCGACGCTGGCGTTGCAGAGGACCTTGGTGTCGCCGAAGGCGATGAGCACCGAGCCTTCGGCGTGCCGGGTGAAGCCCCGCTGGATGGACAGGGGACGAAGCTGGTCGTTGGCGCGGCCATCGGGGCGGGGCATCAGGGTTCTCCATTCCCTCGTCCGCGGAGGAGGGCTCAGGTGGGGGCGTCTGCTGCATCTTAGCAGCGATCAGACAAGGTCGCCACGCACCCCGTCCCGGTCAGATGATCAGCAACTCGTACGTCCGGGTCCCCAGCCGGAGCCGTTCGGCCGACTTGAGCAGGTGCTGCCAGTCGACGTCGGGCACCAGGGAGCGGATCTTGTCCGGCGCGGCCGGGTTGGCGAGCCGGGTGTCCGGCAGGCCCGGCTGCATGTTGAGGAAATCGGCCGTCGCCTGGTCGAGCGCCACCGGGTCCCGCGAGACCATGAGGCCCACGTCGGGCACCACGGCCGAATCGCTCCACCCCACCCCGTCGGGATCGGGCGTGATGTCGAGCAAGTAGTTGACGTAGAGGGTCTTGCCGTCCTTCCCGTCCACGACGGCCTGGACGGACTCAGCGAGGGGCAACGACGGGGTGGAGTCATGCTTGCCCTTCGTCCCGACCGTCATCAGCTGCCCGGCGATGGCCAGTTCGAACTTGGCCTGGCGCGTCAGGCCCCCGAAGGCCAGGTGGTGCAGGCAGCCGGCAAAGCCCGTGACGGGATGGAAGGTGACGTGATTGAGGACGACGAGCGCCTGGGCGTGGGCGATCGCCCCCGCGACCGAGTAGCCGCCCCGTTCCTGCCCGTCGCGGCCGTTCAGACCATCCGCGATGAGGACCGGGGCCCCCAGGCACTCGGAAGTGAAGCCGTGCATGGCCGCACTCGCCAGGTGGCGGACGGCGTCAGAGCGGGTCTGAGAGTCCCGGGCGTTCGTATCGGTCACGAACGGGAAGGCCTCCTGGCGACGGACCTTGGCGGCCACCCGCCGGACCAGCTCGGGGCGCAGGTAGGTCGTGTTGCCGCGCTCTCCGAAGTGGGTCTTGAGGGCGACCCGGTCTTCGGGGGCGATCGCCCCCATGAACCCGGCCGCGTCCAGCAGCTGCTCGACCTTTTCCATGAGCCCTCCGCCGCCGGTAGCGCGGCGCTGGGCAAAGAAGACTTCTGCCGACATGGGGTCCTCGAAAAAGCTAGATTGCTTTATGAAGTTTAGCACGCTCCGCCCTTCCCGACCTGGGGAACGCCGGACGGGCGGCTGGCCATGCCTTGGCCGCCATGACGGCACCTTGACAGGGGAAATCCCCCTCCCCATACTGGTTAGTGATTCCTCACTAACGGGCATGAGGCCCGGGGGTGATCCCGTTGCAACGAGGCAGGGGGGATACGATGGCCGCGGAGTTCCGCGAGCGACTGACAGCCGAAGAACGCAAGGCGCAGATCCTGCGCTGCGCGACCACGGTGTTTGCTCGATCCAACTACCGGGTGGCCGGCATGGCCGAGATCGCCAGAGAGGCCGGCATCTCGGAACCCACCGTCTACAAGCACTTCGCAAGCAAGAAGCAGCTCTTCATCACCATCCTCGAGCGGGTGGGCGAGAGCACCCTCCGCCACTGGCAGGAGCTGACCGCCTCGAGCCCCGACCCCCTCACGCTCATGCGGCGGATCGGGCTGTCCCAGTACGAGATCGTGCTCGCCCGTCCCGACACCCTCAAGGTCCAGTTCCAGGCCCTCTCCGAGGTCGAGGACACCGAGATCCGCGAGACCCTGCGCCGCCACTTCGCCGCCTACCGCGACTTCATCGCGGGGGTGATCGAGCGCGGCAAGGCCGACGGGGCGTTCGCAGCCGACCTCAACATCGGGGCCGCCGCCTGGCAACTCATCTCGATCGGATTCACCCTCAACCTCACGACGCTCCTGGGTTTCGAGCATGAGCTCAACCGGGAGACGCTCGAGGCGATGGGCGACACCCTGGTCGTCACCTTCGGGGCGGCGCCACGGCCGCCTTCCGCCCCCCCCAAGTCTCCGCGCCGCCCCCAAGGAAAAGAAAGGGTTTCCCGGTCATGAAAGAAGTCGTTCTCGTCGATGGGATCCGCACGCCGTTCGGCAACTTCGGCGGGGCCCTCAAGGACCTCAACGCCCCCGAACTCGGCCGCCTCACGGTCGCCGAGCTGCTGAACCGCAATCCGCAGGCCAAGGAGGCGATCGACGAGGTCATCCTCGGCTGCTGCGGCCAGGGCTCGGAGGCCCCCAACCTGGCCCGCGTCGTCGCCTTGAAGGCGGGCGTCCCCATCGAGAAGCCGGCCTACACGGTCCACCGCAACTGCGGCTCGGGCATGCAGGCGATCATCAACGGCTACCAGGAAATCCAGTCAGGCGACGCCGAAGTGCTCGTGGTGGGTGGGTCCGAGTCGATGAGCAGCTACCCGTTCGTCAACCGCGACCTGCGGTTCGGCAAGCGCATGCGCCACTCCGAGATGATCGACGCCATGTGGGAGGGGCTCACCGACCCGGTGTGCGGCCAGCTCATGGGCGTCACGGCCGAGAACCTCGCCGAGGAGTTCGGCATCACCCGCGAGGAGCAGGACCAGTTCGCCGTCAACTCGCACAAGAAGGCGTTCCGGGCGGCCCGCTCGGGCGTGTTCGCCGAGGAGATCTTCACGGTCAACGTCCCCAAGAAGATGGCCGGCAAGGAAGTCCCCCCCGAACCCTTCTCGACCGACGAGGGCCCGAACCCGGCCCTCTCCATGCAGATGCTGCAGATGTACCCCACCATCTTCAAGAAGGGTGGCACCGTCACCCCGGGCAATGCCTGCGGGACCAACGATGGCGCGGTCGCGATCCTCATGATGACCGGGGAGAAGGCGCAGCAGCTGGGGTACAAGCCGCTCGCGATCGTGAAGTCGTACGCCAACTATGGCGTCGAGCCCGAGCGCATGGGCATCGGGCCCGCCTTTGCCATCCCCCTGGCCCTCAAGAAGGCCGGTCTCACCCAGGACCAGATGGACGTGGTCGAGATCAACGAGGCCTTCTCGGCCCAGATCCTGTCGGTGATCAAGAAGCTCGGCCTCGATCCCGACAAGGTCAACCCCAACGGCGGGGCGATCGCCCTCGGCCACCCGGTCGGCGCCTCGGGCGCCCGGCTCGCCCTCACCCTCGCTAAGGAACTGAACCGGCGGGGCGCCAAGTACGGCGTGGCGAGCCTGTGCATCGGCGGCGGCCAGGGCATCGCCATGGTCCTCGAGAACCCGAACGCTTGAATCGGCGCGAGCGCTGAGAAGGAGAGAGTCAATGGCCATCGAAACCCAGAGCAAGTCGGCCTACAACGCCAAGCCCCTGCCGATCTTCAAGGTCGGCATCGTGGGCGGCGGGGCCATGGGGGGCGGCATCGCCCAGGTCGTCTCGAACGCGGGCCTGCCGGTCATCGTCAAGGACATCAACCAGGACGCCGTGGACAAGGGCCTCGCCGCGGCGCGCAAGGTCTACGAGAACCGGGTCAAGAAGGGCAAGATGTCCGCCTCCGAGATGGAGCAGAAGATGGCCCTGGTCTCGGGCACGACCACCTGGGAGGGCTTCGACGACGTCGACCTCGTGATCGAAGCCGTCACCGAGAAGATGGCCGTCAAGAAGGCCGTCTTCGCCGAACTGGACAAGGTCCTGCCCAAGCACGCGATCCTCGCCTCCAACACCTCGGCCCTCTCGGTGACCGAATTGGGCAAGGCCACCGGCCGGCCCGACAAGGTCGCGGGCCTGCACTTCTTCAACCCGGCGCCCGTCATGAAGCTCGTGGAAGTCATCGAGGGCCAGGACAGCGCGGCCGAGACGATGGCGACCCTGCTCGCCTTCTGCAAGGACATCCGCAAGCACCCGGTGCTCGTCAAGGACGGCGCGGGCTTCCTCGTGAACCGCCTCTTGCTCGCGAGCTTCAACGAGGCCGTGAAGGCGCTGGAAGAGGGGGCCGCCACCTCGGAAGAAATCGACACGGTCGTGCCGAGCAAGGGCTTCCCGATGGGGCCCTTCGTGCTGGCCGACATGCTGGGGGTCGAGGTCTGTAACGAGGTCGTCCACACGCTCAACGAAGCGTTCGGCGATCGCTTCAAGCCGACCGAGCTGCTCGACTGGATGGTCGCCGAGGGCCGCTGGGGCCAGAAGAAGGGAGCGGGGTTCTACTCGTACAACGACGAGGCCGAGAATCCGGTCCCCAAGAAGATCCAGGAGATCATCGCGAAGAACGGCAAGTGCCAGGTGCCCTTCGAGCCCGAGCGCTTCGTCCTACCCATGATCAACGAGGCGGCGATCCTGATCGAGGACGGCGTGGCGCGGCTCGAGGACATCGACGACGCCATGCAGATGGGCACCGGCATGGGCCGTGGCCCCCTCACCTACGCCGACCAGATGGGGATCGACACGGTCGTCGAGAAGCTCGAGTTCTACGCCAAGGAGCTCGGTCCCCGCTTCACCCCGGCCCCCTTGCTCAAGCGGATGGTCGCCGAGGGCAAGCTGGGCGCCAAGGTCGGCCAGGGCTTCCACACCCATGAAGTCGCGGCCGAGGGCACCAAGACCCGCACCTTCGTCACCTACAAGGTCGACGAGGCCGTTGCCCTCGTCACCATCGACAACCCGCCGGCCAACGCGCTCAGCTCGCCCGTCATGGCCGAGCTGCATGAGGTCATGCAGGAGCTGGGGGCCGATCACGCCATCAAGGCGATCGTCCTGACGGGCGGTGGCCAGATGGCCTTCGTGGCGGGCGCCGACATCAAGGAGATCGCCGAGATCTCGAACGGGGCCCAGGCCATCGATCTCGTCATGCAAGGCCACATGGTCTTCAACGCGATCGAAGACCTCAAGAAGCCCGTCATCGTCGCCATCAACGGCTTCTGCCTGGGAGGCGGCTGCGAGCTCATCATGGCCTGCCACGTCCGCATCGCCTCGGACAAGGCCCGCTTCGGCCAGCCGGAGATCAACCTGGGCATCATCCCGGGCTTCGGCGGCAGCCAGCGCCTGCCCCGCATCATCGGCTACGGCAACGCCACCGAGTGGCTCCTGACGGGCGATATGTACACGGCCCAGCAGGCCCTGCGGGTCGGCCTGATCCAGAAGGTCGTCCCGGCGGGCGACGAGGTCAACCAGGCCATGGCCCTCGCCAAGAAGATCGCGAGCAAGGGCCGGCTCGCCATCCAGTACACGATGGAGGCCCTTAACCTGGGCCGCAACAAGGACATCAAGGACGCCCTCAAGGTCGAGGCCGAGTACTTCGGAAAGGCCGCCGAGACCGAGGACAAGCAGATCGGCGTCAAGGCCTTCATCACCAAGACGCCGGCCAAGTTCGTCGACCGTTAGGCGTGGCATTCCCCGCCTTCCCCCCCTTTCTAGGGGGGGCGAGGGGGGGTCATCCTTAGGAGAGAAAAATGGATTTCAACTTTTCCGAAGAGCACCAGATGCTCCGCCAGATGGTCAAGGAGTTCGTCGACCGTGAGCTCCGGCCGGTCGCGGACAAGCACGACAAGGAAGAGGAGATCGGGCGCGACATCATCGAGAAGATCGCAGCCCAGGGCTTCCTGGGGGCGAACATCCCCGAGGCCTACGGCGGCTCGGAGTTGGGCGAGATCGGCTTCTGCATGATCGCCGAGGAGGTGGGCCGCGTCGACTCGAGCCTCGGCACGATGATGGGCGCGCACGGCGGCATCGGCACCTATGGCCTGGTCATCGACGGCACCGAAGAGCAGAAGCAGAAGTACCTGCCCAGGATCGCCGCGGGGGAGATGCTCGCGGCCTTCGCCCTCACCGAGCCGGGCGCCGGCTCGGACGCGGCGGCCATCAAGACCCGCGCCGAGCGCGACGGCGACGACTGGATCCTCAACGGCAACAAGATGTGGATCACGAACGGCGGCATCGCCGACCTGTTCACGGTCTTCGCCGTGACCGATCCCGCCCTGGGCGCCCGCGGCGGCGTCACGGCCTTCCTGGTGGAGCGCGCCTTCGGGGGCGTCACCTCGGGGGCCAAGGAAAAGAAGATGGGCATCAAGGGGTCGGACACCCGGGCCGTCTTCTTCAAGGATGTGCGCATTCCCAAGGAGAACGTGCTCGGTCAGGTCGGGCTCGGCTTCGTCACGGCCATGAAGATCCTGGACAAGGGTCGCCTCGGCCTGGGCGCGGCCTGCCTGGGGGCTGCCAAGGAGGCCCTGGACCTGTCGATCAAGCATGCGACGACCCGCGTGCAGTTCGGCAAGCCGATCGCCGAGCAGCAAGCCATCCAGTTCTACCTCGCCGAGATGGCGACCCGCATCTTCGCCATGGAGCAGATGGTCTACTACACGGCCTGGCTCGGCGAGCAGGGCCAGAAGATCACGCAGCCCGGCTCGATGGTCAAGCTGTTCTGCACCGAGAACGCGACCTGGATCATCAACAAGGCCGTCCAGATCCACGGAGGCATGGGCTACTCGGGCGAGTACCCGATCGAGCGCATGTTCCGCGATGCCCGCATCTGCGAGATCTTCGAGGGCACCAACGAGATCCAGAAGCTGGTCATCGCCCGCAACCTACTCAAGGACTACTCCAAGGAGCTGGCGCGGGTCTAACCCAAGACAATCAAGCGGAAGGGGAGGGCGAATGCCCTCCCCTTCCGCTTGATTGTCCCAACTACCGCAACGGCGGCGAGGCCTCGCAGACCCGGTTGCGCCCGCCGTGCTTCGCCGCGTAGAGGGCCTTGTCGGCCCGTTCCACGAGCTCCGTCTCCGTCCAGCCCTGCTGGTACTGGGCCACTCCGAAGCTGGCCGACAGCTTGAACGGCTGGTCGTCGACGCTCACCATGTCGAGCCCCTCGATCGCCGAACGGATCCGCTCGGCGACGACCGCGGCTCCCCCCTGTTCGGTCTGCGGCAGCAAGAGGGCGAGCTCTTCTCCCCCGTACCGGGCCAGGATATCGCAGTCGCGCAGCATGCCCCGGATCTGGGCGCTCACCGTCTTGAGGACCCGATCCCCCGTCTGGTGGCCGTAGGTGTCGTTGATCCGCTTGAAGTGATCGAGGTCGATCAGGATCACGCTGAAGTCCGGCCTTCCGTAGCGCCGCGCCTCCTGGACCGTGTTGTAGAGCTGCTCCTTGAAGTAGACATGGTTGTAGAGGCCGGTGAGGCCGTCGGTCACGGCTCGTTGCTGGGCTTCCTTGACCATGGCGAGTGCCCGCTCCAGCTCGACGATCTGCCGCTCGTGGGCGTCCAGGAGCTGGGCGTTGCGAATCGTGAGGGCGGCCTGGTTGGCGATCGCCTCCAGCACCGGCTCGTCCTCGGCCGAGAAGGTCTTGGTGATGGCCCGACTGCTGATGTACAGCACCCCGATGCGCTCCTGGTTGGCCACCAGGGGCACGCACATGACGCTGCGCAGATCGAGGGCCATGACGCTCTTGGACTGGTGCGAGACCTCCTCGTGGGTGTCGAGGATGCAGATGGTCTTGAGCTCGGCGAGGCAGCGCCGGACGATGCTGCGGCTGATCTCGAGCGTGTCGATCGATTTTCCGGCCGAGTCGAGGCTCGCGAGGCAGGTGGGGTCCATGCCGTCCCCCAGGAGCACGTAGGCCTGCTCCCCTCCGGACAGGGTCAGGGAGTGCTGCAGGATCAGCGACAGGACGCGATCGAGCTTGAGGGTGGCGCTCAGGGCGAGGCTCACGTCGTTGATCAGCTGCAGCTTGCGCAGGCGATCGCTCATGTGCTCGTAGTCCCGCGAATGGCGGCCGATGCTTCGGGTGAGGCTGCGGTGGACGGCCGAGACCACGTGGCCGGGGCGGGGCTTCTTATCCCTGGGGGCGGGGGTCGAGGCCACGACAGCCTCCTTGACCTGGACGACCTGGCGAGCCAGGTAACGGTTGTCGAGGGCGAAGAAGAGGGCGATCGCCCGATCGTAGGCGGCAAGGGCCGCGGTGGCGTCCCCGCCGGCATACAGCCAATCGCCCCGCAGGCGCTGCAGGCGGCCCTGCTCGAGCATGTTGTCCTGCTCGGGGGAGCTCGCGATCCCCCACGCCGCTTGCCACCAGCGATCCGAGTCCGCCCGCTGCCCGTCGGCCAAGGCCAGTTCCGACAGCCAACGGGCTGCCTGGCTGGCAATCAGGGGATTACGGGTCTCGATCGAGGTGGCCATCCGATAGGCCTCCTCGGCCAGCTCTTGGGCGGCATGGCGCTCCCCTCGTCGGGCACACAGTTCTGTCCGGTGCACCAAGAGCTGCATGGCGGAGAGATCCAATCCGGCCTCTCGACACCTCGCCTCGCCGGAGGCAAAGATGGCACCCGCTTCCTCCAGGTCTCCGAGGGCCATCTTGATCTGCCCACGCAGCATCCGAATGGCGAAATGGACGGTGAAGGTCTCCGCGACGTTGGGATACTGCAGGGCCTTTTCGGTCTGAGCCAGCGCCTCTGGATACTCGCCACGCAGGTAGAGCATCAGGCATCGGATGAACAGGGCGATCCGGTGAGGGGGGGCCCCCATTCGCTTCGCGTTGTCATCCATCAGGTCGAGGTAGCCCTGGGTCTCGCCGGAGCGTCCCGTCTGAGCCGACCAGAGTCCGCAGGCTCCCCAGAGCATGCTCTTGGATCCCGGCGATTGCGCCTCGTCGGCCCGCTGCAGGCCCAGGGCGAGCAACTCGGAGTCAGGCCGGATCCCCTGCCAGCAGCGGAACAGCTGGAACGTGCAGGTGGTGGCCTTGGCCGTGACGAACGCCGCATGTCCGCCCACGTCCCAGGCCGCGAGCAGGCTCTCGGCCCGCTGAGCCGCCCGAGTGGACTCGTCGAGCCGCCCGAGCGGGATCATGACGCTCGCCTTGCCGAGGAGCATGAGCGCCTCGATGGGCGTGCCCGGGAACGGCAAGAAACGAAAGGCCCGTGCGGTGTAAGCCTCTCCTCGCAAGGGAGCCCCCGTGAGGCCAAGGGCTCCGGCCAAGTACGACAGGATTTCGAGGTGACGGGCCAGCCAGGCGCCGACCGCCGCCGGGTCGAACCGCTGGCGACGCAGCCTCCCGAATTGGTAGGGGGCCCGGGTCGTCATACGCGTGAGCAGCGGATCCCGGACCGAACGGGGCAGCCTCATGACCAGGCGCCCGATCGCCCTTGGCACCACGCCGAGCCGCTCCAAGTCCCCCTCGGACTCCAGCAAGGCGAGCAACTTTTCCATGAACCTCGCCGACAGCGAAGGCGAGATTTCGAGGGCGTTCGTGCCGAGGTCGTACCAGAGATCGGCCAGGTGGCGCTCTTTGTCGGAGTAGGCGATCGCCGCGAGGGTCTCGTCCGCCTGGGTCCAGAGCGAAAGTGCGACGACGAGCATCCCGGCGTCGCGGGCCAGGTTTCCGGCCTGGCGCAGGTACTCGAAGGCCTTGACCTGGTCAAGGCCTCGCCGATAGTGGTAAGCGAGCTCACTCACCAGCGCCAGGTCTGCCTCCTGGCGACGAGTTTCCAGGACCTCGGCTGCCCGCTGATGCAAGGACCGGCGCCCGTCCTCGAGGTGGTCGACGTAGAGGGCCTCCCGGACCCGATCGTGGGTGAAGGCATAACGCCGTTCCAGGCGGACTATGAATTGCCGGGCGATGAGCTCGTCGAGCCCGGCGAAGAAGTCGTCTTCCGAGAGATCGCTCACCCTGAGCCAGAGCTCGCGCACCTGGTAGCGACCCAGGATCGCGGCCACCCCAGCCAGGTGCCGGGCACCGGGGCTCAGCTGGCCCACGCGCTGCACGACCGTCGCTTCCACGCTGGTCGGCAACACCAGGTCGATCTCCGCGGGGAAATGCCAGACCCCGTGGCGCCGGACCAGCCGCCCTTCCTGGACCAGGTAGCGCAGGACCTCGCTCAGGAAGAAGGCGTTGCCGGCCGTCGCCGCGTACAGGACCTCCTCGAATTCCGGCGAAATCTCGACCCGCCGCAGCATGGCCCGCACCAGCAGCAGGACCTGGTCGCGGTCGAAGCCCGTGAGGGCCAGGTGATGGGTGAGACCCTCATCGACCGTGAACCGCAGGGGGCTGCCAGGAGGCACCTCGTCACTCCGGAAGGTCGCCAGGGTCAAGAGCCGGTGCTCGCCCGGCTCCCGGATCAGCTGGTTCACCACCTCGACGGTGCTGGGGTCGGCCCAGTGCAGGTCGTCGATCGCGAGCACGACCGTCCGGGTCGCGCCGAGGGCAACCAACCAGCTCACCACGGCCTCGTGCAAGGCGCTGCGGTCCGAACTAGGGGGCGGTGGGGGCCCCAGCTCGGGGAAGAGGCGCGCGAGCTCCGGACCGAACCGCGCCCGATCGGTCGGCTCCATCTGGGCGATCGCCGGTCGCAGGGCCTGAATCAGCGGAGCATAGGGGGCCATGCCATGTTCGCGGCACTGGCCTTCCAGCACCAGCGCCCCGTCGAGCTTGGCTTGCACGAGCAGGTCGCGCGCCAACCGCGATTTCCCGATGCCCGCCGACGCCCCGATGAAGACCGAGCGGGGAGTACCGGAGCTCGCCGCCTCCAGCTCCGCGAGCAACCGGGTCAGCTCGCGCTCGCGACCCACCAGGGTGCTCGTGACCAGGTAACTCATGGTGGGCTCGGCCGAGGTCGGCGCGGCCCGCAGGCCCGAAAGCTCACTGAGGGCCGCGATCGCCTCGCCGGCCTCCTGGAAGCGCCGCCGCGGATCCTTCTCGAGCAACCGCGCCACCCAGGTCTCCAGGGCCGGAGGGATGTCCGCGCGGAAGCGACCGAGGGGCTTGGGAGGCTGCATGGTCTGGGCCCGCACCACCGAGAGGAAGTCTCCCTCGAACGGCAGGTGGCCAGTGATCAGTTCGTAAGCCAGGCAGCCGACCGAGTAGAGGTCGCTGGCCGCCGAGATCATCCCGCCCCGCGGGACCTCGGGCGGCATGTAGCCCGCCGTGCCCGTGAGGTCCCCGTTGGAGGGCGTGCCCAGCCGCTCCATGAGGCCGAAGTCCATGAGCTTGAGGACGCCGTCCGCCCTCAAGCGGACGTTGCGGGAGGTGATGTCGCGGTGGACGTACCCCCGGGAGTGGATGAACTCGAGGGCCTGCAGCAAGTCCAGCAAGACCGGATAGAGGCGCTCGAGCGGCAGGTTTTCGCCAACATAGGAGCTGAGATCCCGCCCCTCGACCAGCTCCATGGTCAGGAACAGCGTCTCTTCGTCTACCTGGCCGAAGTCCAGCACCTCGATCGTGTTGGGATGGCGCAGCCGGGTCATGGCCCGGAACTCTTCCTTGAAGCGCAGGCTCGCCTCGGCGTCGATCGGGCCTCCCGGTTGCAGGAGCTTGAGGGCGATCGCCCGCGAGGGATCGAGGGTGTCCTCGGCGCGGTGCACCACGCCCATGCCCCCGCGTCCCAGCTCCTCCAGGAGCCGGAATCGGTGAGCAATCAGAGGTGATGACAGGGTTCCGGCGGTCGTGGTTGGGCCCTCCCGGAAAGCGCGCCATTCCCTTCATTACCCGGGAGTCCAACTTCCCAACCAAATGGCTCTGGGGGAGTGGCACAGGGTATGATATCAGCCGTGCCCTTCTGTCCAAAAAATGAACAAGTCCTCGGGAGGAACCATGAGCGAGACGCCGAACCCGGCCAAGAAAACCCAGATCCACCACTTCCGAGCCCTCGAGGCCCGTTTCCGGGACCGCGAGGTCGCCCCGACGGACCCCGAGTACGCCGACTACCAGCTGTACCAGGCGCTCAAGGTCCTCGAGTACAATCGCCGGGCTGCCGAGAACACCACACCCTGATCGTGCCCATCACCTAGCGAGCCGCCGGAAGGCGGCTTTTTCATCGTGGGAAGCGTGAGGCTGTGCGGATTTCGGGTAAACTAGTGAGGGATCACTAACCAACCTGGAGAGGAGTCTCGGGCCGATGGGCGAACTGCACTACCTCGTGACCGTCAAGCAGGTCCCGGATACCACCGACGTCCGTCTCGACGCGGGGACGGGGGTGCTCAAGCGCGATCGCGCCAAGGGCATGACCAATCCCGAGGACCGCTACGCGGTCGAACTCGCCCTGGGGCTCAAGGAAAAGACCGGCGGCAAGGTCACGGTCCTCGCCATGGGGCCCGAGACGGCCCGAGACTCGCTCAAGGAGGCGCTCGCGATGGGGGCGGACGAGGCCTATCTCGTGACCGACCCGGCCGCGGCCGGATCGGACGTCGTCGGGACCAGCCGCGCCCTCGCCAAGGCCATCGAGAAGGTTGGGAGCGTCGACGTCGTCTTGACCGGGCGGCGGGCGATCGACGGCTGGACCGGGGCGGTGCCGGCCATGCTGGCCGAGCAGCTCCAGCGACCCCTCGTGTCGGCCGTGCGCTCGGCCGAGGTGGTGGGCGATCGCCTCAAGGCCGAGCAGGCCTGGGAGGATGGCTACCAGGTGGTCGAGGGCCCGGTGAGGGCCGTGCTGAGCGTGACCCGCGAGGCCAAGACCCCGCGTCTGGCGACGGCCATGGGGGTCATGAAGGCGGCCAAGAAGCCCCTCACCACCTGGTCGCTCGCCGATCTGGGCCTCGGCGCCCACGAGGTGGGGCTTTCGGCCGCCCGCGCGAAGGTGGTGCGGGTCGGATCCCCCGAGCGCAAGAAGCGCACCCAGGTCTTCGAGGGGCCTGGCGGGCTGTCGGAGCTGACCCAGAAACTGGCCGCCAAGGGCCTGCTGTCCTAAGCATGCCCGGAAAGGAATCCGGGCTTCCTTGAATCCCCCACCCCTAGGGGCGGGGGCAGGGGGCGGGGGATCAGCGAGCCCGGATGGCTCGCCCTCCCTGTTTAAAGGAGCGAGACGATGAGCAACGAGATGGACAACCCCTGGCTCGCGTGGGCCCAGACCCAGGAGGCCTCCCTGGGCGCCTCGACCGGCGGCACCCTCAATACGGGCAACGAGTACCGCAACATCTGGGTCTTCGCCGAGACCCAGGGCTCGTTCATCGCGGCCGAGACCCGCCAGGTGATGAACAAGGCCCGCGAGCTGGGCGACCTCCTGGGGGCGCGGGTGCAGGCCGTGCTCTTCGGAGCGGCGGCCGAATCGCTCGCCAAGGACCTCATCTCCTACGGGGCCGACACGGTCATGACGGCCACCCACCCGTTGCTCAGCGAGGTCCAGCTGGAGGCCTTCGCGAAGGCGCTCGGCCAGCTGGTCGAGACCTACAAGCCGGAGATCTTCCTGTTCGCCGGGACCCGACTCGCCGAGGACCTGGCCCCTCGCGTGGCCGCCCGGGTGGGCACGGGCTACATCGCGGACGCCATCGACCTCGAACTGGACGACGCCGAGCGACTCCTGCGGGTGACCCGGGCGACCTTCGGGGGCAAGGTCCAGACGGTGAGCGTCATCTCCGAGCGCAAGCCGCAGGTCGTGACGGTGCGGCCGGGAGTGTTCCGGGAGGCCGACTTCGACCGGTTCCGGGGCGGCGAGGTGGCGCCCGTCGAGGTCAAGCTCGAAGAGGGCGATCGCCCCACCCGGGTGGTCGAACGGCTTCCCGCCGAGGCGGCCAGTCTCGAGAACGCCCGGGTGATCGTGGCGGGCGGCAAGGGCGCGGGCGACGCCGCGACCTGGAAGCTCGTCGAGCAGCTCGCCGAGGCGCTGGGCGGTCAAGTAGGAGCGACCAAGAGTGCGGTCGCGGCCGGCTGGGCCCCGGCCTCGACCCAGATCGGCCTCGCCGGCAAGAAGGTCAAGCCTGACCTATACATCGCCGTCGGTCTCTCGGGCAGCCTCGACCACCAGGGCGGGATGGCGCAGGCGCGGACGATCGTCGCCTTCAACACCGATCGAGAGGCCCCGATCGTCACCCTGGCCGACTATGCCGTGATCGGTGACCTGAAGGAGACGCTGCCGGCCTGGACCAAGGCCCTCAACGAACGGCAAGGCAAGCGCTCACCGGCCACGGTCTCCTAGGAGTTGGACGAAGGGGGCGGCGGACCTCTAGTCCGCCGCCCCCTTCGTCGCATCAGGTCACCGAGTCCCAGGGGTACTCGTAGAGGTGGATCTCGTCATGGGGCGACGGGAGCAGGCCGAGACGCTGGTAGGTGTCCGGTTGCGGAGCGGCCTGCACCATGACGGTGGCCTCCAGCACCTTGCCGATCAGCACGGCGGTCGGTACCGGCGCCGTGGGGATCCAAGCGGCACTCGCGATCGAGAGGCTTCCCTTGTAGTTGAACAGGACCGTGTCGGCCGCGTGTGCCGCCTCGTCGCGGAGCTGAGCGATGATGCGCCCCAGGGGCTTGAGGTAGTGCTGACGAGGCGCGTTGACCAGCACGAGGAAGAAGGTGCCGTCCACCAGAAAAACCGCGTCTGGAAGGCGGTCCTCGTACCGGTCCGGCTCGCTCCGGGAGCGGACCGCGTGGCCGATCAGCTTCTCCGCCCGCTTCAGCAAGCGGGCCTGCACCTCGTCCGGCAGGGGTTCGTCGTTCGTGGTCGTGTTCCGGATCGTCAAGGCAACCAGCGTGAGGGGAAAGGCCCGCTCCTGCGCGAGGAGCCGCAGGGCGTCGAGCCGTGCGACAACCTCGGCGAACTGAGGGGAGGCCAGTAACTGGTCCAGGTTGTTTGGCAAGGTCTCCCTCCTCGCGTGTGGCCTCTTCTCGGCAATAGGGCCGCCAATCGAGCTTGTACCCTCTCGTCGAACGAGGTTACCGATCCAATTCCCGCGGACTATTGTTATAATCAGGTTAAGACTTGACCAAGAGTCGTCACCCGGCCGCGGGATCGGGCGATAACGTCAAGTAGGTGTACCAAGAGAAGGAGGCGGGGGCGATGGGAAGCAACGGCCTGAAATTTGGTTTGGCGGCGCTGGTGACCGCGACGGCGATTGGCTGCGGGTCGGTAACTCCGGCCGGACGCCCGATGGCGACTGCACCGGCTTCCCAGACGGCCGCGGCCGAGTCGACCCCGTCCGACGCCGAGCTACAGCAGCTAGCGGCCGAAAGCCCCGATCACCTGATCCCCAACGCCCCGCCCGAGCCGGGGATGAAGGCGAGCCACCTCTGGCCCTCTCCCCCTCCGGGCGACCTGGCGAACTTCGGCAAGGTCGAGGACAACCTGTGGCGGGGCGCCCGCCCGACCGACGCGGGCCTGCAGAAGCTCGCCGATATGGGCGTCAAGACGATCGTCAACTTCGAGAATGACGAGACGGCTGTCAACCACGAGCAGAGCTGGGCCGTCGCCCACGGCATCAAGTTCGTGACGGTTCCCTTGAGCGTGATCACCCCGCCGTCGATGGACCACATCAACCAGTGGATCGGGACGGCCGAGGATCCGACCAACCGGCCCCTGTACTTCCACTGCATGCAGGGTCGCGACCGCACGGGGGTGGCCTGCTTCACCTACCGGGTCCACCACGACCACTGGAAGTATGACCAGGCGTACCAGGAGATGCTCCAGTACCACTTCCATACCTACCTGCTGGGGCTGCGGGCCTTCCTGGTCTGGTATGCGGACACGCAGGGCAAGCAGCCCGCACCGGCGACGTTTTAGCGCTACCCAGGCGGAGCCCCCGCCCCCTGCCCCCGCCCCACAGGGGTGGGGGACATTCCCGGCGCTGGACGCGCGGGAAAGGGACGCGCTGAAGCGCGTCGTTTGAACGCCACCTCCGGTCATGACCGTGCGGCCTCACTGGCCGCGCGAAGCGTCGGCAGTCTTCCCCCACCCCTGTGGGGCGGGGGTCAGGGGGCGGGGGCTCCGCTCAGGTGAGCTTGAAGAACGATCGGATCCGGTTGAAGATCTCGTTCGACGCCTGCTCGACGGCCTCGACCTGCTGGGCCGGGATGATCAGCTCCTTGGCCCGGTGAATCGTCTCCTTCGCGGCCTCCATGCTCTGCTTGCGCTGGGCGATCGTCACGCTGATCGTCCGCATGAACTCCGGATGATCCTCGAGCAGGGGCGCCAGATGGACGTGGTCGATGAGCAGGAATTCGCAGTCGTCGGCGGCATGAGCCGAGGCGGTCCGTAGCTCGCCCGTGAGTAGCGACATCTCCCCGAAGAACCCCCCCTCCCCCAGGGTCGCAAAGGGTCGGGTATCGTGCCCGCCCATTTCATCGAGCGACAGCGTGACCACGCCCCGCTTGATGAGGTAGAGGCTGTCTCCCGAATCCCCCTGGGAAAAGATGCGCTCACCGGCGGCATAGTGCACCAGACGAGCCGTCCCCGCCAGGCGTGCCAGCGACTCGGAATCCATGCAGCAGAGCACGTCGATCCGCCGCAAGGCCCGCAGCGTCTCGTCTTGCGAGGCGGCCAGCTTGGCCATGGCATCGTTGACCTGCACCGACTGGGTCGGCAGCGGCAGCTCCACCCCGCGCCGCTGCAGCTGGTACCACAACCGCTCCTGGAACTGGCCGCGGATGCGCAGCGACTCGCCGAAGTCGTTCACCCACAGGTGGATCCGGTACTGGATCGCCGAGTCCCCGTACTTCAAGAGCAGGACCTCGGGGGCCGGATCGGTCAAGACGCCCCGTACCTCGCGCGCAGCGGACGCCACCAGGTCGCGCACGAGCGAGGGCGGCACGTCCGAGCCGACCGAGAGGTCCACGGCCTCCGCGTAGGTGGTGGTCGGCATATGGTAGTTGATGACCCGTGCCTTGGAGATGGCGTTGTTGGGGATCAGGTGCATCTCGCGGCGCAACGTGCTGATCTTGGTCGCCCGCCAGGTGATCTCGACCACCCGGCCCACCTCGCCGTCGACCGACACCCAGTCCCCGATGTTGAAGGGCCTGTCCAAGTTGATGGCGAGACCGGCGAACACGTTGCCGAGCGTGTCCTGCAGGGCCATACCGATCACCACCGACAGGATGGCCGACGTGGTAAGGAAGGGCGCCAGATCGACCTTGAAGACCGCGCCTACGTAGGCCAGGGCCGCGATGGCATACACCAGCCCGAAGGCGATGTCGCGCAGGATCCGCGGCACGGCCCGCTGGCGGCGGACGTGCAGCCAGTAATCGACCACCCCCAGCCGGACCGTCTCGATGGCAAAGACGGCGATCGCCGGCACCAAGAGCGCCTGCAGCCACCAGTCTACCTGGCGGCCGAAGAGCCCTCGGAACGCGTTGCCGGCGAGCAGGAACAGGGTGATGAGAAACGGCGGGACGAGGTGACTGAGGAGGGCCTTGGCGTGGTCGGGCTCGGCCTGGTAGAGCCAGCGGACCAGGGGCCGGATGACCAGGCGAAACAGGGCCGTGCCCGCGATGGTGATGGCGATCGCCATCACCATCGCGCGGACCCAGGCGAGCTCCATGGGCAGGTACCGGAGCAGGGCGGTCATTCCCGTCCTGTACCACCCGGCGGTTTCAGGCTAACGAGGTGCCCCTGGACTTGCGCCTGGCCACGGGCAGCCCGAGCGCATGGGAGAGGGCCTCGCCCACCGAGTCGACCAGCACGATCGTGAGCTCTCGCAAGAGCTCGGTGGGGATGTCCGCGAGGTCGGCCTCGTTGTGGTGGGGCAGGATGATCGTGCGGCTGCCGGCCCGCCGCGCGGCGAGCACCTTTTCCTTGATGCCCCCCACCGGCAGGACCCGACCGCGCAGGCTGATCTCGCCGGTCATGGCGACGCCGGGGCGGATCTTCTTGCCGGTCGCGAGGCTCGCGATCGCGCAGGCGATCGCCACCCCTGCGCTCGGCCCGTCCTTGGGGATGGCCCCCGCCGGGACGTGCAGGTGGATGTCGTGGGTCGAGAAGTAGTCGTCGGGGATGCCGAGCCGCTCGGCCTGGCTCCAGACGTAGGCCCGGGCGGCCTGCACCGACTCGCGCATGACCTCGCCGAGCTTGCCCGTCATCTGGAGCCGCCCCTCGCCCGGGTGGGCCGTCGCCTCGATGAACAGGATGTCGCCCCCCGTTTCGGTCCAGGCGAGCCCGGTCGCCACCCCGGGCAGGTCGGGGGCCTCAGCGACCTCGGGGAAGAAGCGCCGCTTGCCGAGCTGCCCCCGCACGAAGTCAGGCGTCACCACCACCCCTCCCTTGGGCATGTCGTCCGAGGCGAGGCGCACCGAGACCTTGCGGCAGAGCGAGGCGATCTCGCGCTCGAGGCTGCGCACCCCGGCTTCCCGGGTGTACTCCAGCGCGACCGTCTCGAGCCCCTTGCGGGTGAAGCGGATCTCCTTGCCCGTAAGGGCGTGCTCGGCGCGCTGCTTGGGCACCAGGTACTGCTCGGCGATCTGGATCTTCTCCTCGGTCGTGTAGCCCGAGAGGGTCAGGATCTCCATCCGGTCGCGCAGGGGACCGGGCACCGTGTCGAGCACGTTGCAGGTCGCAACGAACAGGACCCGCGAGAGGTCGAACGGCACGTCGAGGTAGTGGTCCCGAAAATCCCGGTTCTGCTCGGGGTCGAGCACTTCGAGGAGGGCGGCGGCCGGGTCGCCGCGATAGTCCATGCCGAGCTTGTCTAGCTCGTCGAGCATGAACACGGGATTGTTGCTGCCGCAGCGGGCGATCGCCTGGATCAACCGCCCCGGCAGCGCCCCGATGTAGGTCCTCCGATGACCCCGGATCTCGGCCTCATCCCGGATCCCCCCCAGGCTCATGCGGACGAACTTCCGCCCGAGGCTGCGGGCGATCGACTGGCCGAGCGAGGTCTTGCCCACCCCGGGGGGACCGACCAGGCACAGGATCGGGCCCCGCAGGCTGGTCTCGCCCAGCCGTTCGTGCTTGAGCTTGTAGACGGCAAGGTACTCGAGGATCCGCTTCTTGATAGTCTCCAGGTCGTAGTGGTCGGCATCCAGGATGGCGCGCGCCCGGCCGATGTCGAGCTGGTCGGTGGTCGCCTTGCCCCAGGGCAGGGCGAGCAGCCAGTCGAGGTAGGTCCGGATCACGGTGTGCTCGGCCGAACCTGGGGGTAGCTTTTCCAGCCGCCCGATCTCCCGCTCGGCCTCCTTGAAGGGCTCGGCGGGCATCCCGGCCTGGGCGAGGCGCTCCTTGAGCTCGGCCACCTCGGCCATGCGCTCGTCCGACTCTCCGAGCTCCTTTTGAATGGCCCTGAGCTGCTCTCGCAGGTAGTACTCGCGCTGGCTCTTGCCGAGGGTGCTCTGGACCTGGTTCTGGATCGAGGCCCCCAGCCGGTGGATCTCGAGCTCGGTCGCGAGGATCTCGCTCAGGCGCTCGAGCTTGGCCTCGGGGGTGGGGGCCTCGAGTAGCTCCTGGCGCTCGGCGAGCTTGAAGTGCAGGTTGAAGGCCAGCAGGTAGACGAGCTTGTTGGGGTCCTCGAGGTTGAGGGCGATCGTGACCAGCTCCTCGGGGAAGCCCTGGACCGTCTCGCCATAGCGCGTGAGCAGCTGGGTCACGTTGTGCATGAGGGCTTCGGTCGTCCGGTCCTTGTGTTCGAGGTCGGGCATGACCTCGATCTCGGCGACGAAGAAGGGCTCAAGCTGCTGGAAGGCCCCGATCCGCACGCGCTCCAGACCCTGGACCATGACCTTGACCGTTTGGCTCGGCAGTTGCAGGACGTGGTGGATCTTGCAGAGGGTGCCGACCGTGTAGAGGTCATGGGGACGGACCTCTTCGATCTCCATGTCGCGCTGGGTGACGACCACGATGGGCAAGCCGGCGTCGTGGGCGTGCTGGACGAGCTGCAGGGACTTTTCCCGGCCGACCGTGATGGGGACGACCACGCCGGGAAACACGACCATGTCGCGAACCGCCAGGATCGGGGCCGTCGCCGGGACGATCAGGTCGGGCATCTCAGCCTCCTTCGCCGTGCCGACCCATGGTACCGGCGGGCGATCGCCCCCCACCGGTGCAACTTGTCCGAATTTCTTGGGCAGAGGCGAGATGAGGGAAGGCTCGCCATCCGGGCTCGCAATTCCCCCGCCCCCTATCCCCCGCCCCGAGGGGTGGGGGCTAGAGGAGGCCCGAGATCCGCTCGGGCATGCTTAGCGGGCGAAGGCGGGAAGCCCGTACGGGAGCGCGGGCACCTGGTCGACCCCGAGCGCCTCGGGACCGAAGCCGTTCTCGCCCAGCACGGCCAGCAGGTTCACCCGGAAGTGGGAAACGACCATCGCCTCGGACTGGGGACCCACCAGGCGGGCGATCACCTCGTAGCGCACGGCCTCGTTGCTGGCTGCGATCACCCGGGGCTCCGGGATCGGCTGGGTCGCGAGGCCGCGGGTGCGCAGGGCCGCCTCCAGGAGCATGGCCGTCGCGATCTCCTCTTCCACCGTGTAGGCCAGGCAAATCGGGAGACTGATGGTGACCGAATGGGCCGTGGCGTGAACCACCCCGCTCTGCAGCACCGTCCGGTTCGGGACACGGCGCCGACCGTGGCGGTCAGTGACGAGCAGGGTCCGGAACGGGCCGACTCGCTGGACCGTGCCCAGGTAGCCTCCGAAGCGCACCCGGTCGCCCCGGCGGACCAGGCCCAGGGCGGCGATCGCGAGGGTCCCGGCGAGATTGGGCAGCCCGGCCGCGAGCCAGGCGACCAGGAGGGCCAGGCCGAACACGACGTAACCGGGGGTGCGCGGCGGGAGGTAGGTCTGGGCGGTCAGGGCCGTCGCGCCGACGATCGCTCCGCCCCCCAACAGCTGTCCCACGGTCTGCAGAGCACGCGGCAGGCGAGGATTGACCGAGCGCCAGTCGCTCCACACCCGCGTGGTCGCCCAGGACACCAACCAGGCGGCGATCGCCCCTCCCGCCACGACGATCGCGAAGCTGGCCCAGTGGCGCGTCGCGGGGTGGGTGATCATGGCAACAAGGTGGTGGGTGGACATGAGACCTCGGCAGGGAAGCGGCGGTTGGCGACCGCCATCTTACCACTCCATGGCGTTATGTTGACGTGATCGTTGCACCCCCGGAGCGCGCGCCTGGCGACGACAGAGCCCGCGTGGTAGCATGGGCGCGCCTTTGCGCCCGTTTTGGAGAACCCCTTGAAACTCGTCTCCTTCGAACTCGCCACCCCCCTGGGCCCCCGGGTCCGGATCGGGGCCACCGTGGGCGACCGCCTCCTCGACCTGGCGATCGCCTATGCCGAGCGCCACGCCGACATGACCCCCGAAGCCGCCGAGCGGCTCGCCACGGCTCACTTCCCAGCAGACATGGTCGCCTTCCTCGAGACCGGGCCGACCGGCATGGCCCTCGCCCGCGACCTGATCGCCTGGGCCGAGCATGAGGGTCGGCGTTCCTGGTTCGACACCACGGCGGTACGCCTGCTCTCGCCGCTGCCCCGCGCCAACATGCTGCGCGACTTCCTCGCCTTCGAGGCCCACACCCGGAGGGGCTACGAGCGGCGCGGGCAGGAGTTTCCGAAGCTCTGGTACGAGCTGCCCGTCTACTACAAGGGCAACTCGCGCAGCCTGATCGGCCCCGATTCCGACGTGACCTGGCCCGACTTCACCGACAAGTTCGACTACGAGCTCGAGCTCGCCTGCGTGATCGGCAAGGTGGGCCGCAACATCCCGGAGTCCGAGGCGGCCGACTACATCGCAGGCTACTGCATCCTCAACGACTTCAGCGCCCGCGACGTCCAGATGCAGGAGGTCCAGCTGCGGCTGGGCCCCGCCAAGGGCAAGGACTTCGCGACGGGCCTCGGTCCCTGGCTTGTCACCCCCGACGAGATCCCGGACCTCCGCAACCTGCGCATGGTCGCCCGGATCAACGGCGAGGTGTGGTCCGACGGCAACTCCGGCACCTCCCACTGGACCTTCCCCCAGATGATCGCCTACGTCTCCCGCGAGGAGACGATCTATCCGGGCGACGTCTTCGGCTCGGGCACCGTGGGGGGTGGGTGTGGCTACGAGCTCGATCGCTGGGTCCAGCCCGGCGACGCCATCGAGCTCGAGATCGAACGGTTGGGAACGCTGCGCCACCGCGTGGTGCGGCCCCGGAAAGAGGTGATCGGTGTTTCCGCTATCCAAAGGTAGGGTGACCCCTCAGGCCCACGTCGGCATCCCCGAAGGCACCTTCGAAGAGGAGCACGCCCGGAAGGGCTTCTTCGGCCGCACGACCCACCTGTACCGCACCCACCAACCGACGAACTGGACCCGGATCGAGGGCCCGCTCAAGCCGCGGGCGATCGACATCAACCGGCTGGTGCCCAGCGACCTCGCGGACCCGGTGAACGGCCGGCCCATGCCGTTCCTGACCAACTCGGACGTGACCCTGAGCGTGAGCCGCCGCGCCGAACCGATGCCCTACTGCTACCGCAACGCGGACGGTGACGACGTCTACTTCGTCCACCGCGGCGCGGGCACCCTAGAGACCGACTTCGGCCCCATCGACTTCGCCGAGGGCGACTACCTCGTGATCCCGCGGGGCACCACCTACCGCCTGGCGCCCCGCACCCGCGACAACTTCTTCCTGCTCATCGAGTCCCGGGGCGAGATCACCCTGCCCGATCGGGGTCCCTTGGGCCCCAACGCCGTCTTCGACCCCGGCGTGATCGAGACCCCCGAGCCACAGCCCATCGTGGACGACCGCGAGTGGGAGCTGCGCATCAAGCGCCAGGGACAGCTAACCTCGGTCTACTACCCCTTCCATCCCCTGGACGTGGTCGGCTGGAAGGGCGACCTCACGGTCTGGAAGCTCAACGTCCGCGACATCCGTCCGGTCATGAGCCACCGCTACCACCTGCCGCCCAGCGTCCACACGACCTTCCTGGGCGGGGACTTCGTCATCTGCACCTTCGTGCCGCGGCCCTTCGAGAGCGACCCCGAGGCCATGCGGGTGCCCTTCTACCACCGCAACATCGACTACGACGAGGTCCTCTTCTATCACGACGGCGACTTCTTCAGCCGGCAGAACATCGGCCCCGGGATGGTCACCTTCCACCCGCAGGGCATCCACCACGGGCCGCACCCCAAGGCGGCGAACAAGGTCAAGGACAAGACCATGACCGACGAGGTCGCCGTCATGGTCGACACCCGCTACCCCCTCGACGTGACCCCCGAGGCGATGGCGGCCGAGTGGCCCGAGTATCACCTGAGCTGGCGGCTGGAGGAGGCCCCGCGATGATCCTCGATCCGGCCGACCTCAGTCACCAGGAGGTCTACAAGCTGCTCAACGGCTCGGTCGTGCCCCGGCCGATCGCCTTCGTCTCGACCCTGTCGGCCAGGGGCGAGCGCAACCTCGCCCCCTTCAGCTTCTTCAACGTCGTCTGCTCGAGCCCGGCGGCCGTGAGCTTCTCGGTCATGCGGCGCGGGGACACGGCCCAGAAGAAGGACACCCTGCTCAACATCGAGGAGACGCGAGAGTTCGTCGTCAACGTCGTGACCGAGGCGATCGCCGCCCAGGTCAACCAGGCGTCGGCCGACTATCCGCGCGGGGTCGACGAGTTCGTCGAGGCGGGTTTCACGCCGCGCCCGAGCCTGGTCGTGGCCCCTCCGGGGGTGGCCGAGAGCCCGGTGAGCATGGAGTGCCGCCTGATCCAGATCGTGCACCTGGGGGATGGCCCCGGCGCAGGCTCGCTCGTCATCGGCCGGGTCGAGCGCTTCCACGTCTCGGACGAGGTCTACGACCGGGGCCGGATCGATCCGGCCAAGCTCCAGGCCGTGGGCCGCATGGCGGGCGCCGCCTACACCCGCACCCAGGACACCTTCGATCTGATCCGTCCGACGCTCGCAAGAGTGACCCCCGGCTAGCCGAAACAGAGTCGTGGGTGCCCCGATCACCACGCGGGGTGTCTGGGTATAAGGGAGTGGGCGAACACGCGAACGGGAGGGGACCATGGCTCGGCAACGTCGCTACCGGAACTTCAAGACCCCCGTCGCGATCGCCGCGACCCGCACCGTCTCTCAGTCGCACCGCTGGGTGGCCGCGGCGGCCGCGCTGGCGACGGCGATCGCCCTGCTCTTCCACCCGATCGCGGGCCTCACGGTCGCCGGGGCGGGCCTCTGGCAGGCGCTGAGCGCTCACTAGCCGGTTTTTCAAGTTTTTGCGGGCGGGCCTGCAACGGCCCGCCCGCCTTTTTTTGGGGGCCGAAACCCGGGTCCGGCGGTTGTTAGAATGCTCCTCAGCCGCGGAATAATGGCGCAAGCCCGGAAACCGTGCATTCCCTTGCGTGGGAGGCGGGCGAAGCCGGTTGCATGCGTCACAGAAAGCGCGGGGCCCAGGCGGTAGCGTGGATCCGCTCCCATGTGTCCTCGAGGAGGCAGTTGATTGAGACCCCGGTTCCTGGGCTCCCTGTGCGCGGCCGCTAGCCTGATCGCGGTCGCGGCTCCGGCGATCGCCGCCGAGGCTCCCAAGCCCGCGCTCAAGGCCGCCCAGATGGTCGACCTCGCTCCCAACCACTGGGCCTACGGAGCCATCCAGTCCCTGGTCGAGAAGTACCGAATCATGTCGGGCTTCCCCGACAAGTCCTTCCGGGGCCAGAAACCGGTCAGCCGCTACGAGCTGGCGGCCGCCCTCGCCACGATCATGGACCGCTTCGCGAGCCTCGACAACCAGAACAACCCCGCCACCCCTCAGGACCAGCACATGGTCGACCGCCTCAAGGACGAGTTCAAGGTCGAGCTCACCGACCTGAACAACCGGCTGGTCGCCATCGAGAACAACGACAAGACGGTCACGGCGGCGATCGCCGACCTCAAGGCCAAGTCCACCGCCGGCGACAAGGTCCATGGCAACATCGGGGTCACCTATGAGGACGACCCGACGGACAACATCAAGCCGTACGTCGTGACCAACTTCGAGGTCCGCTTCGGCAGCAACATCGATCCCAACACGAGCTACAGCGCCTCGATCGTCGGGGGCAACAAGGGCAACGATAGCGGAGGCCAGCCGGTCTTCGCCCGCGGCGACGCCAAGGACAAGGGGCTGCCCAACGGCAACATGCAGCTCAACTCCAACGCCGTGATCCAGACCCTGGTGCCCAGCGTCGGCAACGCCACCTTCAAGGTCGGCCAGTTCGGCGGAGGCGGCATCGTCTCCCTGGGCGGCTTCGCCCACCACTACGGCGACGGGATCATCGGGTCGGGCTTATTCGGCCCGGGCGGCAACGCCGTCCACCTGGGGGGCGACGTGGGGATCGGGGGCAAGCTGAAGACGGGCGGCCTCGGCTTCGGGGGCGGGGTCAACACCAAGTACGCCTACGGCGGCCTCGGGGTGGACCTGGCCAAGATGGGCGACGTCAACTTCATGGCCGATGTCGTGCACAACGACTTCGACTTCACGGGACAATCGGGAGACTTCAACAGCGACTACGGGGCCTCGCTCAACTTGGGCAGCGACAAGCTGGGGCTGAGCATCCAGGGGGGGATGGCCCTCGCGGGCAACAAGGTCACGCCCAAGGCCGGGATCAACTTCGTCACCAACATCGCCGGCAACGAGATCTGCCTGGGGGGCGCCTACAAGACCGATCCGGACGGCACGACGATCGAGGTCATCCCGACCGGCTACGTCTTCCGCCCCGCTCAGGGCTGGATCCCGTCGCTCTTGATCGGGGCCAAGGAACCGGAGACCATTCAGGGCAAGGGCGTCAGCGGCTTCACCTCGGGGTCGTTGCTGGGAACCAAGGCCGGCATGACGGTGCAGGTCGGGGTCCCGAATCCTCTGATGCCCAACCTGACGCTCGAATGGGACCTGCAGCAGCCGGTGATCAACTTCCAGGGCGGGACCTATGACGGCATGGCGATCGCCATCACCACCTCGACCGACTTCTAAACGACTTCCCCCACCCCCGAGGGGCGGGGGTCAGGGGGCGGGGCACGCACTTTGCCGCGCTGTGACGTTCCCGTTGGTCTTATTCCAGACCAGCTGCGACCTCCTGAGCGGCGTCCCCGCCGGCACCGTGACCGGCCAGGTCAACTATGACGGCCGCCCCGCCCCCGGCATCACCCTCAAGCTCCAGACCCAGTCCAGCGGCAGCTGGACTGACAAGGCCACCGGCTCAACCGATGCTTCGGGCCAGTACACCTTTTCCCAGCTCTCAAACGGCCTCTACCGCATCGTCTACGCCCAGGTCCCCGTGGTGACCAGTGGCGGGGTAACCATCGGCCCCAAAACGGTACGCAGCTGGACCAGCAACAGTGTCTCGATCGGCCTGGGAGGCGCGCGGATCGCCCCATTCGAACTCGCCTACGACGGCCTGATCTATCCCGAATCCGGCAAGTCCAACGCCTACAGCGCGAGTCAGCCCCTGCCCTTCCACTGGTCCACCCACCGCGACGCGATCAGCTACCGGGTGAACCTCTACAGCATCAACGGAGGCGTGACGGCCTCCAAACCGACCTGGCAGAGCGACTGGACCCCCCAGCCGGTGACCCAACTCTCGCAGGGCTTCGCCAAGGGCAACTACCAGTGGGAGGTCGAGATCGACGCCGACAGCGAAGGATCGGGCTTCAGCGAACGCCGCGGCCTCGACCTCGACTTCCAGACTCCTCAAGCGTCCAGCTGACGTCGCCCGCGGGGCTCGGAAAACTCTCCCCCCTTGAGGTTGGGGGGCGGGTGAATCACCGATTCGAATACCACCGATCCGAGTACCGTTGCCGCGGCGGAAACCGTGGTCCCCGCCGCCTGAGCAGCAACCCAACCAGCACCCCGAGCCCGAACCCCCCGATGTGGGCCCACCACGCGACCCCTCCCAGAGCCGCCTGGCTCGGCGCCAGCGAGGCAACCCCGTGCACGGCCTGGAACAGGAACCAGATCAGCAGGAACCACCAGGCCGAGACCCTGGCCGTGGTGATGAAGAAGCCGAGTGGCACCAGGGCGAGCACCTGGGCATCGGGATAGAGGACCATGTAGGCGCCTAGGACTCCGGCGATCGCCCCACTCGCCCCGACGGTCGGGATCCCGCTGGTCGGGGCCATGGCGATTTCCAGGACCGCCGCGGCGAGCCCCGCGAGCAGGTAGAAGAAGAGATAGCCCACGTGCCCGAGCCGGTCCTCGACATTATCCCCGAAGATCCAGAGGAACAGCATGTTCCCCCCGACGTGCAGCCAACCGCCGTGCAGGAACATGGAGGTGAGAAGCGGGGCCAGGTGCGAAACCCGCAGGTCGCCGCGTTCGACGAAGGGCAGTTCCCGCGTGATGGCGACGGGATACAGGGCGGCATGCCTGAAAAAGGCCCCGAGCTCTGGCCCAAGCCAGAGCTCGTAGACGAACACCAGGATGTTGGCCGCGATGAGCAGGTAGTTGACGACCGGCACCCGCTGAGCGGGGATGTCATCGTGCAGGGGGATCATCAGTGGATGGTCTGAGTGGCGGCCGGATAGCTCAGGCCAAGGCGCCCTCCCATCGTTAGCCAGACTGTATTGCCGAAGGAGTGGAATGGCCAGGTAGTAACGTAGTACGAGACCGTCGATGTCTCGCCGGGCAGGACCGGCTCAGGTCCAAACCATGGCAAACCCTGTCTCAGCCTAGTCGAGAGGGAGAAATTCTGTTGCGAGGAGTCCCAATCGCACATTGGGTTGCTCGGCCAGAAATAGACGTTGTTGTTGGCGACGGTGCACGAGGTCGTGCCAATCGAGAAGGTGCCAGTTTGAGACACGACCTCAGTGAAAGGATAATGAACGGTCTGGTTGAGATAGGTGTCCACCGGAAACAGCGGCGTAGCCCCGACGGAATTCCCCAAGGGGGCCCCTACTCCGGCGCCACCGGTCATGAACCACCAATTGCGGAACAAGTTTATACTGGCAGCGGCAGGGCTCCACTTTCCGGGCGTTCCCAAGTTGAACCAGGCGGGGCCTCCAGTGGTACTGTCCAAGTTGGCATAGACCGCCTGTCCGACCCAGCAAAACGTTCCGGATTGTCGCCCCGTCACTTGTTCATCTCGGGTCACCAGAAACCCCGAAGGGGTTGCAGCGCTGTGGGAGGCCGGACACCAGGCCATCGCATCCGTCTGGCCGGTGGCGGACGCCGATGCCGTGCCGAAGAAGGTCGGATCTCCGGTAGGGGTCGGCGAATACGCGTTGGGCCAATCGAAAATAACCCGCCGCCGATACCCTCCTCCCTGAAGGCCGGACATCTTTTCAATCAAATTGATAATCAGGCCCTGGGTGGTGCGATGATCGTTGTTCGTGGCCGTATCAATCTGCTCGAACAAAAAGACGACCTGTTCGGAGGCTGGCCTGGTCTGGAAATTAAAAGTCAGGTCACCAGAGGCAGGATATACCTGTCCGGTGACTTGTGCGCCAGCCACCAGCACATTGTCACCCCGTGGACTGTCGAGAGAGGGTGGAAAGTAAGGTTGGGTGTACGCCCCGTAGTAGGGGGGGGGGGCAACGCCATTGACCGTGATCTGATAGGTACCAGGAGCGTCAAGTCCGGTCCCAGCGATGTATTCGATGCCCCCGATGGCAACGTTGAGCGCCTGGTGGACCCTCACCGGGCGGGCGGTCGGGGTCGGCTCGCTCACGGCGAAGACCGAGAAGGCCACGGCGTTAGAATCCTGAAAGTTGATAGTCCCTGCCGTGTTGTTCCGAGCACCCGCGAAATTGATATTGGTGGCCGGAGCTCCGCAATAATCCTGCAACGACATCCGCACATAGACCGCTACGCGCGTCATAGGGTTGTTCCGGACGGTATAGACCTTCTTCAAGATGGGCTGATCGAACATCCCATCAGGATATTCGTCAAGGATGCCGACCCGGTGGTTTTGCCAAGTGGTGGGCACGTTCATCGCACCGTCGGCCAGCGTCGGAGGTTGGGGCTGGAGCTGACCGTACCAGTACACGTTGGTGGTGTTGGTGGTCCCCACCATCACTGGCGAGCGATTTGTTCCGGGATCGAAGTACTCGTTGGCCGTCCCTGACGAGGGATGCTGCATGTAGGTCCAGCCCTTGTTCCATCCAAGCGAGCCAGGTGCCCTGGTCCAGTCTGCGAAGGCATCCCAGTTGCGAATGTTGCCGATCAGGCTCAGCTGGCGGACCGGCTGGCTCGAAGGATTGGTGGTACCCGAGAGGATCATGGCCTGGGTGAGCAGGGCTGTCGTCTGGCTTCCCGGCGCGCCAACGGTCGAGTTCCAGACCACGTTCCGCATTCGCTCAATCCCGGGCGAGATCTCGTCCATGGCCATGTTCAGTCCGATTGTCGCCGCGTCCGTCGCGTTTTGGCGCTCCTTGTTGAGCAGGCTCTGGCGGGTGCCAATCCACACCTTGGTGATGATGGCCACCCCCAGCGTGGTCAAGATCGCGATCAGAAAGATCGTGAAGACGAGAGTAAATCCGCCCTGCGTTCGCTTTGACCTGATCATCCGTTCGCTACCTTTACAGGCGTACCTTTCCGGTCATGACGACGTAGCCATGCTCGATTTCGGTCAACTCCTGCGTGCCGCCCCCCGACAGGTTGACCAGGAAATTATACGCGTTCCGCCGGAACAGGAGGTTGTCATAGAGCCGCACCACGAAGATCTTCTCCCGGAACACGTTGGTACCGTACAGATTCCCGCCGCCATCGACGCCGGCGTACTGGGCTCCACTCGTGTCGAAGTACCAACTCGGTGCCGGCGTCGTGCGGTTTTCTTGGGTATCGGCTATCAGATAGGAGGGGGTGGCGATGGTATCGACGAAGGTTCCGTGCAGAACGGTCGAACTGGTAGCCCCGTTGATGTAGGTCTCGACGCTATTGTTGTTGATGGCGGTCGCCGACCCGAAAAGTTGGAAGCGCCCGACATAAACGACGCGAGGATCGGCTGCGGATAGAGCATCGTACAAACGTCCCCCGCCGAAATCATAGAAAGCGTTGCCGGCGAAGCGATTTTGATTGGCCGGTAGATTGTTGCCGGACCATAGCATGCCTCTGATGTTGTGATCAGGACTGGCCGGGAAGTTGTAGTAGAAGTAATTCGAGACGGTCAACTGGTTGCCTTGCAGGTAGACCGGCCGCGATCGCCCCGTGCTCGGGGGGTCGCTAATCAGGCTGTTCTCGATCTGGGTATGCAGCAAGACATCATCAAGTTCGGACTGAACGATCTGTTGTGCGACCACCTGACGGTTGATCTTGGTGCGAGTGGCCGAATAGTTCATCAGGATGGTGCTCATAGCGATCATGACCACGGATATCATGACCGTCGCGACGATCACCTCGAGTAGCGTGAAGCCCTGGCGGGAATTCGTCATCGCGGACCCTACCTATTGGACCGGATTCTGCGGGAGCGGCACGTTACGTGCGAAGCCCAAGGCATTGAGCTGGAATATGTCAGACTTACCAGCGCGTGCTCCACCGAAGGCCCGTGACACCAGAAGCGACACGGTTGCCTCGTAGGGACTGACCAGCTCGGAGTTGGAGTAGGGGTGGGGATTGCGCAGGGTGAACGGATAGGGCACGTTGGCGTTGGCACCGCCAGGATCCAGCAAGACATCGGTCAACCAGGTGATGGAGGCTGTGGCCTGGACGGCGCTGCAGGTGGCGCAATAGGTCAGGGTAGAGGCGCCCACTCCAGGCTCCACGTCTACGTACAGGGCCGAGTTCGCCGAAGTGGTTGCGTATGAGGAGTTGTACGCGTACCAGCTTCGCGGCAGGTTATCAACCGCGTTGTTTCTGGGGGTTGCCTCGACCCGATACAGCCCCGCCACTCCTAGGCTGTTCAGCCCCGCGTACAACGTTTGCCCGGTACGGGCACGAACTGTCCCGTGAGGACTGGCCACAAAGTAGAAGATATACCGGGGCTGCGAGATCCCGTTCGGCTGATCTGAGATGAGGACTAGACAGGGAAGCGAGCCAGTGCTGCCGATGCCTTGAAGATCGGTCGAGAGGCCTCTCGAGGCGAAGAAAGCGTTGTTGACCGTGTAGGGTGAGGGGGCAGGGTCCGGTGCAGTCGCCTGAAGGACTTCCGGGATGGTGAAATTGTAAAGCTTGTTTTGGTCAGCCGTGATGTTCAGGCCTATATTGCCAACCCTGATGCTGATGGTGGCGTACTGGAACATGTAGGTGGACTGCCGCACGTCGGCCATGATCTGTTGCATGGCCGACGCAGCCTGATTGACAGCCTTGATGTCCGCCTCGCTCCGCCCAGACATGCGCTGCCATTGGACGAGCATAGCCATGGAGGCCGTCATGATCACCATGAACGCCCCGGAGGCGATGATGAGCTCGGTCAGGGTGAAACCCGCCTGCCGATGCGTCTCGTCAGCTGCCGTTCTTGGGTCCATGTCACCTCTGCCTGGCCAGGCATGGGCACGCCTCGCATGCCCCTGGAGTTATCTTCCCGGCTAGCGACCTTCCTAATCCCCCAAACCCGCATCGAGCCGCAAGTTTGGCGCCGCCTCCCGTGCAAAAAAGGGGCCCCCTTGCGGGGGCCCCTCCGGCTGTAGCCAGCCTGGTGCTTACTGCTTGGTTGCCGGGTTGACGTGGAAGTTCCCGATAATCGGGGCCCTGCCGTCGCCGTCCCAGTTCACCGGATTCTGGTCCTTGTGGAAGTGCAGCGTAAACTTCACACTTCCACGGTCCTTCTTGAGCTCCTTGCAATCGCCGTTCAAGGTGCCCGTCTCGTTGATGGTGACACCGTAGGCGGTCACCTGGACCTGGATCTGATTGTCTCCCACGGCCGTCAGGGTGAAGACCGTGCCCCGCTGGGTCACCCAGGTGCCCACCCAGTCGGCCTGCGTCACCTGATTGCTCGGAGTCGGCGTGGGCGTCGGGGTCGGAGCCGGAGTCGCCGTCGGTGCCGGGGTGGGCGCCGGGGTGGCCGTCGGTGCCGGAGTCGGTGCCGGGGTCGCCGTCGGTGCCGGGGTAGGCGCCGGGGTGGCCGATGGAGCCGGAGTCGGCGCCGGGGTCAGCGCCACTCTGGGAAGCACCCGAGCGATGAGGGTGACCGTGGTCTCCTTCTTCTTGTCCGTGGACTTCGAAGCCGCGACCGCGTCAGCCTTGAACACCTTCCGCTTCTTCGAACCGTCCAGCACGGCCTTCGAGTTGCCCGTGCTCCGGTCCGACAGGAACGTGGCCGACTTCGCACGAGCCGGGTTCGCCGCCTCGAGCACGCCCGCCGCCGTCCGGGCCTGACCCACCACGACGTCCTCCGTCTTGATGAGCCCCTTCTTCGTCACCCAGCCCCCCACGTTCACCCAGCTGTACACCGGGGTCACCACCGCAACGGTCACCTTGCGGGTACCGATCCGGACCTGGTAGGGCACCTTCGTCGTGTAGCTCACGGTGACTTCCCGGGTCTCGGGGACGCGAGCCCCCTTGTAGGTCGTCGCCGTGCGGTCTTCGTAGGCCGTGTAGGCCTCACGCACCGTGTAGGTGTAGGGCACCGCTTCGGTGGCTTGGTAGCTCTCGGTGCGGTAGGCCGTGTAGGCCGCATTCCCAGTGGTCGCGACCTGGTAGGCCTCCTGGCGCTGGACCAGGATGGGATTCCACGAACGGATCCCCCAGGTGACATTCCAGTTGCCGACCCAGCGCACGCCCCAGCGGCAGCCAGGATACACCCAGCCGTAGCGAGGATACGAGCGGTACTGATAGGTCCACCCGTACACCGGGTAGTAGCCGCGGACATCGTACACCGGCTCCTGCCGGTACTCGGTCCGGTAGGCCGTGGTGGCCACCGTCACCTGGTAGGAAACCGTGTAGGCCTCGTAGCGCTGGACCTGGATCGGATTCCAGGCCCGGATGCCCCAGGCACAATCCCAGTAGGCGTACCACCCACGGAAGCCCCACCGGCAGCCGGGATACACCCAGCCCCAACGAGGAGCGTAGCGGTACTGGTAGGTCCACCCGTACACCGGGTAGTAGCCGCGGATGTCATACACCGGCTCCTGCCGGTACTCGGTCCGGTAGGTCGTGGACGGCACGAGGACGTTCACGTACGCCGTCCGGTAACCGATGTACCAGTAAGGCACGTAGGCCGAGTACGGAGCGACGGCCAGGTCACACGAGTAGTACGTGTAGGCCTGCAGGTACGACGGGCACGACCAGTAGCCGCCCCCGTAATACCAGTTGTACCGCCAACCCCAGCGGCAGCCGGGATACTGCCAGCCACGGGACCAGTAGCCGAACCACCGGCCGGGCACGTACTGCCAGCGGGTGACCCAGCGGTAGGCGGTACGAGCTTGCCAGCGCCATTGATACCGATACCGGGTCTCCCAGCGGTAGCCGTAAGCCCAGTAGGCCTGCTGCTGCGCGCGCGTCTCCCACCGGTAGGACGTGGACGCAACCTGGTAGGCCACCGTCCGGTAGGCGGGACGATACCGGGTCTCGTAGCGCGTCTCCGTCCGGTAGGTCGTGTACGGGACCTGGTAGGCGGCCGTCCGGTAGACGGGACGGTACCGGGTCTCGT
>Ga0209979_1000185_pt1 | contig 98813 bp, 82 predicted proteins | sample AnhtaG_FD_183114 | JGI IMG/M metagenome (GOLD analysis project Ga0209979, IMG submission 183114) | Deep subsurface microbial communities from Anholt, Denmark to uncover new lineages of life (NeLLi) - Anholt_01485 metaG (SPAdes) (version 2) | ecosystem: Environmental > Aquatic > Marine > Oceanic... | reverse complement strand
AGTGCCAATCCGCCTTTTCAATCTCATCCGCCATGACCAGCCGCCCGTAGCCCAGAAAACCAGCCTCGGTCTGAAACCTTACGCCCTCGGGCACGTAGAGAGCGCACAGCGTCGGAATCCCGAATCCCAGATTGACGCAGTCGCCGTCCTTGAGTTCCTTCGCCGCCCTCATCCCCATGGTGTCTCTATCAAGTCTCTGTTTCATCCCTGTTGCCTCCGTTACATCAGCTCTCTAATTGCTCTTGCCGAACAACAGGTCACGCACACTTTCCAGTTGAACAAGCTGCTCTATTACAGCTCGTCCCTTCTCCGGAGTGCCCAGCCCTGTTGGGGGGATCTCCACAATGCGGTCTACAAAAATCCCCGGGGTTACCACATGTTCAGGGTCGATCTCACCAACCTCCACTATCTTCTCTACTTCGACGATGGTTACCTTGGCCGCCATTGCCATCACCGGCTGGTCGGACCTATAATTACCCCGGTAGACCAGATTACCCAGCTTGTCCGCCTTGTGACCTACGATAAAGGCGTAGTCAGGCTTAATCGGCTCCTGGAAGAGGTACTCCTTGCCGTTGATAACCCTCCTCTCCTTCCCCTCCTCCAGAATGGTTCCCACACCAATAGGGTCGTAAATCCCGCCAAGCCCAGCGGCGCCGGCATAGAGCCTTGAGGCCAGGGTGCCATGCCCCATAATCTCCACCTCCAACCCCTTTTCCACGTATTCCTTAACAAAGCCTCCGGCACCCAGGCGCATGATGCCCACGATAGCAGCTGTCAGCTTCTTCATTTGTGGAAGCAGGATCGCCGGCGCGACCGCAAGCTCCTCAGGCCAAACCATGGGTATGAACGTGTGGGCGATAACGGTGAGGTCCTTTGCGCCCTTTCTCTTGAGAGCAGCGATTAGGTTCTGAGGCGTGGCTGGGATGCCCCAGGATTCTATGGCGATAGAAGCGCCGTCAGGGATATCCGCCACCGCATCATCGAAACTGCTAAATACCTTGTTCAGCATCTAAAGCCCTCCTTTTGGTAAAGCCTTAATGATCGCACCAGATTTTGATTTTGTGCAGAGGCGCGGGGCCTTCAGTGGGCACAAAAAGGGTGACCGATCAACGTGGAAATCCATCTCATGTTAAGCTCAGACACCTTTTACCATGTATGTCTGTACTTGTCAACAGCGTGTACTCGTCCTTATGATTGGCGGCACAGCAATGGTGCTCGTCTCTTCAAACCGGGTATCCTCCACGAAATCTTTCATAACCGAGGTGGGTCACGACCGATTGGGGCTTGGAGCGTAATGCGGCACTGCTGCCTACGATCAGATAGCGGATTGATCGTCTTCTGGGCAACATGTCACAGAGCTGGAGGTGATGGACAACGGCCACGACAGCTGTTTTGCCTGAGGATTTACAGCCCTTAAGTGGGTAAGCTAGAGCCAACCTGCTAAGGTCCTCATGAAATGGACAGTCGTTCGACTCCTACCACTTGACAGGAATAGCCTCTTCTGTAGGGAAATCGGGGGGTGGGGTCAACTCTATGTGCAGATCTTCGACCACCTGCTGGCGCAGTGCTCCCAGGAGTTTGTGAAGCTGTTGCTGCTCCTCTGCTGACAAGGCAGGCGCGGTCTCTCTGATCAGGCCTTTGATCACTGCTATTCCGACACCGCAGGCCTCCTCACCCTTGGCAGTTAGCTTGATCTCTGTGAACGGGCGTCCCTTGCGCTTCGGTATTCTTGATACGAGGCGTTCCTCTTCCATTCTGTTGAGCAATCCTGTGACGCTCTGACTTTGGCGAGAGAGAAAGCGGGCGATCTCAGCGGTGGTCAATAGGCCGGAGTAGTCCCTGCAAATCCACAGAACGGATACCTTCTCCGGTGTTAGACCTACCTTGGCGAGTCTGGTCTCGGCCGCCTTGTCCATCACAGACCAGGTTTGGCGAAGAAGCACCCAGGTAGTGAGAGTTCTGTCTGAAAGCTGAAGATCGTACATCGGATGCCTCCTGTGTTTTTTTCAGTTGCGACCGGCAGTGCACCGCTGGCTCTAGCCTGGGTGCTATCCCAGCCCTACTTGACCGCTGCAGTATTTATCCTTCGGGGGGCCAGCGGCTGTATTCTTCCCCGGTGTCGTATCTGATCATATATAAGTGTACGCCCATTAGGATTAAGAACCGATTACGAATAGATAGGTAGAAATTACGAAGAGTTTACAAATAGATTACAATTCAGGACAGAACGAACAATCCTGTTGGCTACTCTAATGTTGAGTTTGTATGGCGTGCTGAATTATACTAGGGGAAGATGAGTAGGAAATTAGGATGATTGAGGTCAATCATATTGAAGGAGTTATCCTATCCAGGCCCCACTATTGACATTCCCATCAGCCTGTGGTAAATGGTAGTACACTTCCTGTATAATGCCCTCTGGTTTTTTTGCCTTGCCATTTTCGCTCTGCCCACAGTAGAGGGCAGAGGTCAGTGTTGCGCCAATAGGTGCCGATGAGTCTTACGAGTAACTGACCGTTGAGTGTTTTTCGGTCTTTGTGCGCCCTGTGGCGCAAAAGCTGGATACAATCAAAGGAGGATGATCATGAAAGACAAACAAGCCATAGAGGAGGCCCTGGGAAGGAGACTTCTTCTGGGGGAAAGCCTTGCCCGTAACGCGCGTAAGTTTCCTGACAAGGAGGCCCTGATATTCGGAGAGACGCGCTTGACCTACAAGCAGTTCAACGCTCGCGTCAATCGACTGGCCCATGCTTTCTTAGATTTGGGAATCAAGAAGGGGTCTAAGGTAGCAATACTGGCCTTCAACTGCAACCAGTTCATGGAGGCCTACTTCGCCCTGGCGAAGATCGGGGGAGTGGCCGCGCCCCTCAACTTCCGCCTCCATCCAGAGGAGATGACATACATTGTAAATCACTCCGATGCAGAGGCCTTCATCGTGGGGGAGTTCTTTGTGGAAACCGTTAGGGGCATCCAGAAAGACCTGCCTAAGGTGAAGAACTATATTTCCATCACCGACAAGCCGGTGGAGGGCATGCTGCACTTCGAATCCTGGGTCAGCAAGTATCCCGACGATGAACCGCTCATTCTCGTCGAAGAAGAGGACCCGGTATTCATCATGTACACCGCGGGGACCACCGGCAGGCCCAAGGGGGCCGTGCTGACACATAAGAATGAAATACTGATGTGGATGATAGCGTCTTCTGTTGTGCTCTCCGAGACCGGACTTGGCGATGTTTGGAACTACAAGGCTTTCGCCGCTCCTCCGATATTCCATCTGGCGGCCTTCGGTTACTGCCAGTTCTTGTTCTTCCTGGCCGGAACCGTAGTGTTGCCCACAGAGGTTTTCAATCCGGCCTATATCATGGAGACCATCGAAAAGGAGAGGATCAACACAATCCTCCTGATACCCGCCATGACCTTCTTCCTGCTGCAGTTGCCTGATCTGGACAAATACGATACTAGTTCCCTCCGGGTTTGGGCGACGGGAGCGGCAATTCTCCCTACGGAGACCCGGAAGCAGATCATGAAGCACTTCCCCAATGTCAAGATATTTGATTTGTTCGGGCAGACCGAGATGAGTCCACTTGTTTCAGCTCTTCTGCACAGCGAATCCGAGGGGCGAGAGACATCGGTGGGCAGAGCCCTCCCCTTTATCGAGATACGAGTCGTTGATGACAACGATAATGATGTCCCCGTGGGAGCGGTCGGTGAAGCGATCTACCGGGGACCGACGGTGATGAAGGAGTACTACAAGAATCCTGAGGCCACTGCGCAAGCCATGAGGGGTGGCTGGTTTCACTCCGGTGATCTGGTCAGGCGGGATGAAGAAGGGTATATCTATGTCGTGGACCGAAAGAAGGACATGATCGTCAGCGGGGGGGAGAATATCTACCCTGCCGAAATCGAGGAGGTGCTCTATAGGCATCCCAAGATCCTTGAGTGTGCGGTTATCGGGTTCCACGATGAGGAGTGGGGCGAATCAGTCAAGGCCGTGGTAGTCTGCAAGGGGGGAGAGGGGATGACCGAGGAGGAGGTCGTGGAGTACTGTAAGGAGCATCTGGCCAGCTACAAGAAGCCTAAATTGGTAGAGTTCGTAGACATCCTGCCCCGCAATCCAGCCGGGAAGGTGCTGAAGACGGTTCTCAGGGAGAAGTATGGCAAGTCGGTCAAATACTAGACGAAAGATTCCATGCAGTCACCCTCATCCTTCGGCAAGCCTTGGGCCTGGCCAAGGCCAGGGCTCAGGACAGGCTCTAACCTCTCCCATCAAGGGAGAGGGATTCTAGGAACATAATCCGTGACATTGACGCTCAAGCTCAAAGGTGGTACAGTCTGCTTACCAAGAAAATAAAAAAAGAGGATGGAGTATTATGGCAGGGATTACTTCTTATGGCGCTTATGTCCCCATATACCGGATAAACCGCATGACTATCTATTCAGCTCTGGGGTGGTTGAATCCCGCGTCTCTCCTGCCTGGAGAAAAGGCAGTAGCCAATTATGATGAGGACAGCCTCACTATGGCAGTGGCTTCTGCTATGGATTGCCTGAGGGGTGTTGAACGGGAGAAGATCGACGGGCTATTCTTTGCCGCCACCACCACACCCTATAAGGAGAGGCAGAATGCGGGGATAATCGCCACTGCACTCGACCTCCGCCCCGATCTTCGAACCTCTGACTTCACCACCTCCATTAAGGCTGGAACCGGTGCCCTGATTTCTGCCTACGATGCTGTAACATCGGGTTCGGCTAAGAACGTCATGGTCTGTGCCTCCGATTGCCGCCTGGGGAAACCCGGCGGCTTTCAAGAGGAGATCTATGGAGATGGCGCCGCAGCCTTCCTCTTGGGCGATAGCGGGGTGATCGCCAGCGTCGAGGGTACCTATTCTGTCTCCTACGACTTCGTGGATACCTGGAGGGCTGCAGAAGATAGATACAATCGTGCCTCGGAGGATAGATGGATCCGAGATGAGGGGTACAGCAAGTTCATCTCTGAGGCCATCTCCGGGTTGCTACATAAATACAACCTTACGCCCCAGGACTTCGCCAAGGTGGTGTACCCCTGTCTCTATGTGAGAGCCCATGCAGACATAGGAAAGAAGTTGGGGTTTGAACCTGGGCAAATACAGGATCACATGTTTACTGCAATAGGCAACACCGGCACTGCTTACACGCTTATGATACTGGTGGCCGCACTCGAGGATGCCAAGCCTGGGGACAAGATACTCGTTGCCAGCTATGGGAATGGAAGCGATGCCCTATTCCTCCAGGTGACCGACGAAATAGAGAAGGCGAGGGATAGGAGAGGGATTAAAGGACACCTGGCTTCCAAGAAAGACCTGGGCAGCTATGAGAAATACACCACCTTCCGCGAAATACTCGACATAGATACCGGAGGCCGTGGTGAGGAAATCGCTGCCACCCAGCAGACGACGCTGTGGAGGGAACGCAAGATGATCCTGGGCCTCTGCGGGTCGAAGTGCAAACGTTGCGGCATGCCACAGTACCCCCCCCAGCAGATATGTGCCAACCCCAAATGTGGAGCTATCAACGAGATGGAGGACTATCGCTTCTCCGATAAGAAGGGGCGCTTGTTCACCTATACTGGGGATGTTCTGGCTTTCAGCCCCAGCCCACCCGCAATCTACGGAATGGTAGACTTCGAGGGCGGCGGGAGGTGGCTGTTTGATCTAAACGACTGCGACCTCGATTCGCTCGAGGTAGGTATGCCTGTGGAGATGAGCTTTCGCAGGAAATACCACGATGTGTCGCGTGGTATCCACGCCTACTACTGGAAAGCAACACTGGTTCGAGCTTAAAAGTCTATTCGAAAGGGAGGCAAGATGGCCGAAGGTATAAAGGACAGAGTTGCTATCATCGGAATGGGATGCACCAAGTTTGGAGAACGGTGGGACATGAGTCCTCAGGCGCTAATGGTCGAGGCCTTTACTGAAGCTATCGAGGATGCCGGTATAGAGAAGAAAGACATCGATGCTGCCTGGTCCGGCACTTGCTATGAGGAGGTCTCCGTGGGGAAATCCGCCATCCCTCTGGCGGTAACACTGAAGCTGCCGTTCATTGCGGCAACTAGGGTTGAGAATTTCTGCGCCACCGGCTCGGAGGCTTTAAGAGGGGCCTGCTATGCCGTTGCCGCCGGGGCATATGATATCTGTTTGGCGCTCGGTGTGGAGAAGCTTAAGGATATCGGCTACGCTGGTCTTCCTCAAGTTGACACGCAAGTGGGGACAGCACTCAGGTTTGCCTTTCCCAACTATACTCCTCCCGGGATGTTCGCCATGATGGGTACGAGGTACTTCGCGCAGTATGGCCTCAGCCCCCAGGAGGGCAAACGCGCCCTAGCCCATATATCGGTGAAGAGTCATCACAATGGGGCTTTGAACCCCAAGGCTCACCTTCGCCGCGAGATCACCATCGATGAGGTAATGAATGCCCCTATAGTTGCCTGGCCTTTGGGATTGTTCGACTGCTGTGGAGTAAGCGACGGCGCGGCAGCAGCTATAGTGACCCGGGCTGACATGGCCAAGAAATTCAGGCCTGACCCAGTCTATGTCAAGGCGCTCCAGATCGCTGTAAGTTCAGGGGAAGAGATGATGTGCACCGACTGGGACTATGCTCATGTGGAGACCACCGTCCATGCCTCCCAGAGAGCCTACCGCGAGGCGGGGATTAAGAACGCTCGGGAAGAGATAAGCATGATGGAAGTCCATGACTGTTTTTCTATCACTGAGCTTACTGAATATGAGGACCTGGGGATCTCGCCCAGGGGCCGAGCTAAAGAGGATATCGAGGCAGGATTCTTCGACCTCGATGGCAAAATCCCCTGCCAGCCCGACGGAGGCCTCAAGTGCTTCGGTCATCCCATCGGCGCTTCCGGGCTGCGGATGATGTATGAGATGTACAAGCAGCTTCAGGGGAAGGCTGGCCCCCGGCAGATAAAAGACCCCAAGTTTGGCCTTACCCATAACATGGGAGGTATTCCCCCGCTAAACGTTGTCAGTGTTTGCATAGTCGGGCTCTAGATTTACAGACGGAGGCCGATCCGGAGTGCGCCCGTTCACTTCGTCAAGCCAAAGGAGGAAGACATGGACTTCGCTTTGACTGAAGAGCAAAGTATGCTGAAGACCAATGTCCGCAATTTTCTGGAGAAGGAGATAGTGCCTGTAGTCGATGAGCATGAGAAGGAGGGCCCGCTAACCAAGGAAGCGGCGGTCGCCTTTATTCGACGGTTGATGCCCTTCGGCTATCTGGTTGGCTTTCTGCCCGAACAGTACGGCGGCTCCGTGCTAGAAGCCAAGACCAACGGTGTCCTCCTTGAGGAACTGTCCAGGGCCTGGGCCAGCTTGGCCGGAACGCTTTTCATTGTTGCAGGCTTCTGGTGGCTCTTGAACGAAGCGGGCAGCCCGGAGCAGAAGGAGCGATTGCTACCCCTCGCTGCCTCCGGCGACTACATAGGTTGCTTGGCAATAACAGAGCCCAACGCGGGCTCCGACGTGGCTGGCGTGGAGCTAACTGCAACCCCGGATGGCGACAACTACATCCTCAATGGGACAAAGACGTGGATTTCCAATGGTAGTATAGCCGACGCCGCTTTTGTCCTCGCCACAACCGACAAATCGCAGGGCCTTCTGGCAATGTCCTTTCTCCTTGTAGAGAGGAACGAGTCCCCTTTCACCGCTAGAGAGTTGCATAAACTGGGGCTCCGTTCCTTTCCCACCGCCGAGCTTTCATTCGATGACTGTCCGGTTCCCAAGTCAAATGTTCTGGACCCGGGCTCCGGATATCAGCGGACAATGGGCTTCTTCGATGTGTCACGGGCGATGGTGGGCGTGTTCTCCACTGGCATTGCCCAGGCTGCCATAGATGCTTCAATCAAATACGCTCAGGACAGGACGCAGTTTGGCCGCCCTATAGGCAGTTTCCAGATGGTACAGGAGATGCTTGTCGACATGATAACGGAGACCGAGGCCGGGCGTCTGCTCAGCTTCCGCGCCCTAGACCTCCTGGATAAGGGCGAGAAGTGCCGCTGGCAATCGTGCCTGGCAAAGGCCTACGCCACCGAGGCGGCAGTTAGGACGACTTCCAAGGCCATTCAGATTCATGGCGCTATGGGGCTCTCCGATGAGTACCCGGTAGAGCGATACTTCAGAGATGCCAGAACCTTGACTATTCCTGACGGCACCACTCAGATGCAAAAGCTGATCGTGGGAAGAGATGCTCTTGGGATAAGAGCCTTCGTCTAGCCGCCCATGCAGCCAGTAGCCAAACGAGTATAACTTGCCAACCTCGCCGCGCCGAATCTCCAGAACTTCGGTTTAGGTTGCTGCCTCGGTTCGCCTTCTCCTTATTCTCCTTATCAAGAAGTAGAATGCCAGTCCGGCTACCGCCAGAACACCGAGGATCGGGCCGAGGGCCAACCATATGTTGAATGGCGCTATCTCGACAATCTCGACAGGTGCGGCAAGTATGGCAAACTTGGTGAGATGGCTCACCTGAGCCGTAATGGTGTTATTCTCTGTGTCCACGGTAGAGGGAAGCGATACCCACTGCCCTGTTGCCACATCGTAGTAAGCGATAACCAGGTCCTTTTCAGCAGTCCCCTCCTGGATCAAGCCGGGGTCATAATGTAGGGTTAGCGTGATTGGAGGATGGAATGTTGCGCCGTCTGGCCCAAGGTCATAGGCGTAACCAACTATATAGGCACCGGGCGGCGGTGGGGGTATCTCTTCAGATACCACTACTACATCTACCTCTATGGATTGCAACGGCTCACCGTCTTCCGTCAGCGCGGTGGTGCCACTACCAACCTCGATCTCCATCATTTCGTCAGGAGTGCTGTAGTGGACGTCCTGCTGTACCACGCCATCCTCATCGACTACGTCTGACAAGTCCAGCGGCGTTGGCGTTGGTATAGGTGTAGGGGTCGGTGTCGGGGTCACCGTAGGCGTTGGTGTTGGGGTCGGCGTCAGCGTAGGCGTTGGTGCAGGTGTCGGCGTCAGGGTAGGCGTAGGAGTCAGTGCAGGCGTAGGCGTCGGCGCAGGCGTCGGCGCGGGTGTAGCAGCCGGAACTCCTGGTCCAACTGCAGCAGCCACGGTAAATGAGGTGGCGCTGGAGGAATAGGTATGGGTTCCGCAGTCAACAGCTCCCCTGGCATAGTATGTGCCAGTGGCCCAACCAGTGGTATCCACAGTGCAGCGATAGACTAACGTTACAGGCCCACCATAGCCGTACCCGTAGCCAAAGGAATACCCCTGCCCCGCATTGGGGTCATACCCGTATCCGTATCCATATCCGTAGCCGGGCGTTGGGGTTGCGGAAACGAAGGTCATGCTTTGTGGAGAGCTGTAGGGAGAAGCAGTGAGTTCTGTGGTGCACTGAGCATCGGAAAAGATGCGCAGATTCACATTCGTAATCGGGATGCGCTCATTGGACAGGATGACGATGCTGACATCAAATGTTATCGAACCACCCTGAACGACAGTGGTGGCAGACGGAGTAAGGGAAACAGTGACTGCCTCGGCTGACTTTGGCCCTATGAGAAACAAAAGAAGCAAGAAAAGGACGACTACTGCAGTCAGGAGAATGCTGACAGCCCTTCTAACTGGCTTTGACTCTAACTTTTGCATTTCCTCCTACCCTTGTTATCAATCGTACGTAGCACTATGATCATAGCTTTCACAGTGCGAGTGTACATACCTGAGATTAAGAAACTCATTACGGATGTAAACAAGAAATTACAAGGGGCTTACAATCGGCTTACAAATTACAAGAGGCTTTAAATGGGCTTACAGTAGTTACATTTTCATAACCATGAACTCGTCATTTGAGCTGGTCATGATGTAATAGTCCTTGAACTGCGGCTGACGGGATACCAAAGGCGCGTCTCGTTCTTGAAATATTCCTACCTAGATGGAGAGGTGCCGGCGGCGTCTCTATAGCACTGCCAGGGTCGCGGGTTTTAATCAAGATTCTCAACCACGATAAGGCATACCCAGGGAGTATAAAAAGCTGGCTGATATCGAAACCACTGCCTTGTAGGGTCCTGGTAGGAATACGAACTCTAGATTACCGCGATAACCCTCAATTTGTTCCTAATAGAATTGTTATCTGTTTGTAAGCGCCTTGTAATTTGATCTTTACTTTCTTAACCCCTTTCTTAATTGAATGTGCGTATAGTGTCTGAAAGCGAGCAGGACACGTGGTGACGAAGTCCGCAGATAAGAAGTGGAAGGTGTAACTCAAGAACATCCCTCCCGGGTGGAGGTTCAGCCTGAGCTTCAAAGTTATTTTCCCAGGCTGCATGACTCATAACAGGAGACGGGGGTAGTTAGACCGACAAGGAAAGGGGCTGCTGTGATGATGACTGCTAAGAGGACTCTCATCAGGACAGACCCCTTTATTCTGGAGACCATAACCTCCTATTTTGCTGAGGTATCTGACCTTCTCAGCAAACTGCCTGTCGATAGATTGGAGCAGGTAATCTATCGCCTTGAGGATGCTCGATGGAAGAGGCAGGCGGTGTTTATCTGCGGCAACGGGGGCTCCGCTGCCACCTCCATCCATTTCGCCTGCGATCTGGTCAAGGGCGCTCTAGCGGACAACAAGCCTCCTATCAAGGCAAGATCCCTGTGTGAGAACACTTCTTTGGTCACTGCCTGGGCTAACGATGCCTCCTATGATGATATTTTTACTCGGTGCATGGAGCCGTGGATCAAACTAGGTGATGTGCTCATAGCCATAAGCGGAAGCGGGAACTCCCAGAACGTGATTAACGCTGTGGGCATGGCACGAGATGCAGGAGCCACTACCATCGGCTTTACCGGCTTTGACGGTGGAAAGCTGAAGGATATGGTCGATATCTGCATTACAGTCCCCAGCGAGTCAATGGAGCAGATTGAGGATGTTCATCTTCTCCTTTGCCATGTTATTACTAACTGCCTAAGGAAGAGTCGGCCTGAGGACATCAGGCGGGCGACCTCGCGCTCGCTACTATTCGCCCCACCAGGGTTCGTAGAAGATATATCCGCGCGATAGGGTTGATGCACCGGTTCACACGACATCGACGACTGTGGCGGAGCACTTCTTGTCTGGCCAGAGTGACTTTCTGGACTGACACCGTCGGCGAGTTGAAACACCTGCAAGGCTGAGAGTAAGCTAGTGCGCAAAAGAGCCGTATTCCTGGATAGAGATGGCACCATCGCCAGGGACGTTCACTACTGCCGCCGGGTGGAGGACTTCGAAATCTTGCCGACTGTTCCCCGGGCAATAAGACTACTAAACGAGTATGGCTTTGAGGTAGTGGTTATCACCAACCAATCCGGTATTGCCCGTGGCTACTTCACTGAGGAAACGCTGCTTCGGATTCACCAGCATATGATGCAGGAGTTGGCAGAATACGGTGCCCGGGTAGACGCTATCTACTATTGCCCCCACCATCCCGACGACGGGTGTGAGTGTGGAAAGCCCAGGCCAGGTCTTCTGCTGAAGGCGGCTGAGGAACTTAGGATCGACCTGACGCAGTCGTTTATGGTGGGCGATGGGGAGAGGGATATAAAGGCGGGCAAAGCTGCCGGCTGCCGCACCGCTCTAATAGCCGCTGGCCCCGATACAGGAAGGGAAATCACTGATCCCCCGGACTATATCGCCAATAGTATGCTCCAGGCAGCCCGGTGGATAGTAGGCAAGGCATCTAAAACAGGGTAGTTATTAATCAAACCGCCGTGTCCAAGAAGTGGGAGATTCCTCGTGGATTCTAGTCTGGTTATCTCTGAATCTATTATTCTCCAGAGTCAGCTCCGGATAGATATAAATGGGCTTCTTAATGTATCGCAAAAGCCCATATTCGTTTTCGGCAACTTCGCTATCAGTAAGGCTCACTATTGATTGGTCTTTGACCGCTATCCCGGTTCTATTCCTTATGAGACAGACTCCCATGATATTTGCCACACTGCCTTCCCCAATCGAGATGCCCTTGTCGGCGCAGCCCTCCATTAGGCTATTGGTGATGGTAGCCCAGGAACCGCATAGGTCAACGCCATCCCCACCACTTTGCCAGAAAGTGGAGTCGGTAATGGTGCCATAGCTCCAATCGGAGTCCAAGGCATCGGACTTACTATTGCTGATGGTCAAGCCTGATATCTCAAAGCTGGCGTTACTTAGATGTAATCCGTCCTCAGAAGCAAAGTCATTTAACTCTGTATCAGCAATAATCACTGACGTTTTGATGAGAGTCAGACCACCGCTGAACTGAACCTCACCCATAGCACCAGCAGTTGCCTGGTTCATCTGGACATGCCGAAATTCGCTAGTGCCTGAGGCATTGACAACAGCGACTCCGAGCCAGTCTGTGCTTCCCTCGGCTGGCGATAATATAATGGGTTGCTGTGCTGTTCCTATAGCGTGTATCGGGCTATATGACAGGATGCCGGCATTATGGGTGAATCTTAGATTACTGCCAGGCTCAAGCGCTAACACATATCCCGGTGGTATTACGACCAAATTGGAGATGATGGTGTTCTTATCCTTGAGACGAATTGTCTTCGGCGAACTGCTTGGTGCCGAACCTACCTCAAGGACTCCTTGCTCTATCAGTTCAGTAAGGGAGATAGATTCCCCCCCCCACTCCTTTACCTGGAACTTCACTTCTGCCAGCGACCGGAATGTGGGGTCATCAATGAGGATGCGATAATATCGATAAGCAGTGGTATTGGGGAGGGTATAGCGAAGCCATTCCCATCCCTTTGTCTCCAGGGCTGCCTTATCAACAAACAACCTGCCTATCCCCACCCAGCCATCCTCTTTACGGGTATTATTACTGCCCTGGAACACAGCGTTTTCACTTTCCCACAGCTGACTGATATAGCCCTCCCTGGGAAGGATGGCTAATCCCTCTATCGTAACCGGTTCGCCAAAGTTAAAGGTGACCCAGTGGACAGACGATCGGGGTGGATTTTCTACATGCCAGAATTCTTTGATATTGCCATCAATCAACGAGTGCTCTGTGTATGGTTCAAGATAATCACTGACTGATAGAGTTGCTGAAGCCGGCAGGCTCTGGTAGCCGTAAATTGGTGGCATTTCCGGGGGCTCTATTGGCAGGTAAACTTCGTATGGCTCCTGAACGACGACCTTCCTCGGCACACCATCAGAGGAGGCTGATTGCGCCAGACCGTTGGCATCCGTTTGTATCCAACGCTCGCCATTCCCCATCAGGTCGAACTCAGCAAGAACGGCGTTGGGCATAGCCTCATCCGCTGGTCCATTCAGTAAGCCCTGGAGGGCACCGGTCCAAAACATCGGGGAGCCAAGCTCCGACTGGCTTGAGCCTGCTATCAAGCTGGTGGCGCCAAGGGTAATATGAGATGACTCAATTTGTTTCGGTCTCTCACCGAGTTCCCACACTGCGTGAAGTGAGTATGGTATTTCAGGGCCTGGCGGAGAGTTCTGTTCAAGTTGACCACGGCCAACTCGCCACCGCAGAGTAGCCAGGTCAAGGGAAATTTCATCGGGTGAGAAATTGGAGACCAGCAGGGTGAGGCGGTGCCTGTCCCCAATCTGTTCCAGGCTTAATGGCAAAATCACCACATCAGGTGTGAGATCGCCCTGCCGGGATTCCTTTGTCTGGGGAGCCGTCGCAACCTGCATAGGCAACTCACTTGTCAATATATTCCTATCAGCCGGCAATGCGTAAGTGCTACCCAAGGTTACCAGCGAGGTTGTCTCCAGCGTTGACATGAAGTCATTGAGTCTATCAGCAGGTATTTGAACATCGACAAACGGCACCAGGGTGGAAGAAGGATCAGGGTGAGACCGGAACCGCACTCGCTCCAAGCTGAGGAAGCGCTGGGCTGCCTCCCGAGTGAGGGGATAAGGATTGAGGTCCCCTTGAGATTCGGTGATGGATACAGGAATTATTGTTGGAAAGAGGAGTGACGGTGCCAGATACCAGCCATCGGCACCATCACCCTGAGTAGCTGACACTGAGGTTTCGGCAATACGGGCATAGTCCGGCAGCCTCAGCCGCGCCGAGAATGGGCTGAGGTTATAAAGTGAGACAGTTCGAGTTTCGGGGGTGGCCGGTGATGCAGGCTCGGCTGGGGAAACACTGATGAGCAGGGCGCTGCGTTTCCGGAACACTGGCAGGTTTTCTGAAACAATGGACTGGTAAGAGGTATACACTTCAACTCGATGGGAGATCCAGCTTGTTTCATCTGGGAATCCCCCGAAGGGACGGGGGCCGCCCTCATCAAGGAAGGGAAGGACTGTCTCATAGGCAGACTTTATTCTGGCGAGAAAGCGCCGCTGAATAGCCTCGTCACAGGCGTATAAAAGGTATTGGTCAAACGTTTCACGGTTCTCGGGGAGCTTAACAAAATGAGTTAATGCCGGGTCTATGCCGGCAACGTTGAGGGTCCATGGCGTCACCGTGTATTGGCCGATTGGGGTGTCCATTGGAAAGACCTTGGGGTTAAAGTGGGGTCCCCGCCCTGTCAGGCGCGGTCCTAGCCAGCAGCTTGTATGAACCAGCAATGCCCTCTGCTCTTGTCGCACCAAGTCGACGTTCATGTCGCGAATTACTGGCTCTGGAGAGTCAAGGTAGGGGTGCCGGTAAAATCGCAACTCGCCGCCCTCGATGGCGTGTGAGACATGGAAGCGACTCACGAAAGCAAGGGTCTTGTGAAAGGCAAGACGGTTGACCCTTGAGGAGAGTTCCATCGAGTATTCCAATGACGCCGGCATTGGCTTCTGTTTGGATAACCCTACCGGTGGTTCTGGGTCGGCATGTAGTTCGCCCGTCCCGCCGACGACCTGCCCATCATAGCGGTCCACCCAGGCGAAGAAACCCTCAGAACGAGGTGTCTCCGTCAGCAGGTAGACACCGAGGCTTCTGCCATTCAGGGTGACACGGACCATCATCCAGCGGGGGACGAAGATGCCTTCGTCATACATTATTGAGCCGACGACATGATTCAGGAGCCCCTCCTGAGTCCGGATAGTGTACAGCTTAAAACGTGACATGCCGAAGAGGAGGGGGCCGGACATAATCCTGCCGGTGAAGGAAGGTGCCTCCGGGCTAAAGTGTGCCAGCTCACCCAAACCTGCCGCCCACAACTGCACTGTACGCCGCCCACCCTCGGTTACCAAATCCGCCAGCACCCGCTTGCAGCCGGAAGTGTCTACTAACTTTTGGGTCTCCAGCGCTTCTAGAAACGCTGCACGCTGCACATCCCAGGACTGAAACATTGCCCCGGACATTTGGATGTCAATGGTGGGGATGCTCCTCATATCAGGAACTTCAAATTTGGGCGGTTCGGTGGTCTTGGTAGCCTGGGCAGCGAGCTTGAAATCCTCACCCAGGAGCCCCTCACTTGAAAGAGACAGCTTGTAGAGCCCACCGGGGACGGTAACCTCCGTCTTGCCTGAAACACCCCGCCAATAACCAATAGGGCGCTCCAGACAATCAAACAGGGTAAGTTCAAGCTGGTCAACACGGGAGCCAGTGTCCCATTGGAGCTCAAGATTATAGGGACTATCTGCCTGCCCCACATGTATCCGGATACCGCTTCCGGTGAGGATACCGGGGACGAGGGTGGCTACTGAAGGTACAAATGGTCTGAGGTCTGCCGTCTCGCCATCCTTAACCGCAATGTCCCACATATAATCAGGAAGCCGGAGCGGGGCGCTGGTTACCTCAGTATTAGCCTGTCGACCGCGCTGAAGTCTAGATATCGCTTCCTCAATGCGCTCTCTACCAATTTCACCAAAACTGGGAATCGCCGTCAGAGAGACTGTGACCAGAAGCAATATACCGAGACCGGCAAGTAGGCGGAGTAAGCCGGGGTGTTTGCGAAACACAATGAGTTTCCTTATCCAATAAATATGCTGGCCTTAGCTGGTGCCGCGAGTTTTGTCAATTCCTCGGTGAAGGTACCCCACTCAAAACGAGCGCGTTTGTTGAACTGATAGTGCAAGCTTGTGGCGTCGGCTAGGGTTGAGATGCTTTCCAATCTGACGCCTCGAAGCCTGCTGGCTATGAATGAGGTCAGTTTCCCCTCTAGCTTGGCGTAGTCGGGACTGTCAAGGGTAACTATCAAGCTGCTGCGGCCTCCACCTGAATGCCTGCGTGCCTGACGGAGCCCCAGTAGAGACAGGAAGGCAATAAGGAAGAGAATGCCCACCAGTAGGTAATTAAAGGTAGCACTACCGATAGCAGCAGCGATTAGGAGCATAACAAACCCAATCTCAGCCGGGTCTTTGACTGGAGTCCGAAATCGGACAATGGATAGGGCACCAAGGAGTCCCAGTGAGAGCGGCAGGGAGAACTGAATGCCCAGGAACAAGGCGGTGATTGCCGGCCCCATTAGTAAGAAGGAGCGCTGCACTCCGGTACCCACATTCTCACTTCCATAAAAGTAGTTATACATTAAGATGGCGACGATGGAGCAGATGAGAGCAAAGCCTAAGGCAACGCAGATCTCCTCAGTGCTTAGGGGCAGGCCATCCCCAAACAGGTCTATTATGTCTTGCCAGTTCATTAAATTGCACCCCCTCAACTATTGATATTAAACAGCTTGGACTGCTAATCTAGGGCTTCAACCAGCCAGTGGAACCAGGCTGCTGAAGGTGGGATTCCACACATTTGGCATACTTAGAGAAGGCACTCCAGCGGGGGGCGATACTTTGCAGACCTCGGAAGACTGGGGGTAACGCTATTGTTCCCCCCTTAAGCTCCAGCACTGTCGTCTGTAGCTCCAGCCGTGGCGCCCATATGGCGATACTTCGTTCCACCATCCACGATGCTATTCCTAGGTCGTAGGTCAAGGACATGCCGCTCTGCGGCTCCCGAAACCGATATCGGCGATAGGAGATGACGATTAGGGGGCGGAGTTGCTTGCGGGGGACATAACCTAACTCTGGCAGTGCCCTTTCCAGTTCCGATTGGCTAACGATGCCGGCGACCTTACCATCCTGAAGGGTTGAGCCAGGGACTTTCACCTGCTTTCGTCGCTTAACGGTATTGAAGCCTCTCTTGGACTTCAACTCAATGTAGACGGAGACATCTTGGTCGACAGCCGGGCGGTCATACCACCGTATCCGAACCTTGTTTTTGTAGATATCCCCATTCAAACACTCATAATAGGAGTCAAGCCCTGGCGTATCAAAGTATAAGCTGGTGATGAGATTCAGTGGGTAAATTGGATCAGCGACACAGCTATGGCGAAGCCAGGCAACAACAAACCCGGCAAAATGAGGGAGAATCATCAGTTTCCGCTCAAGGCGGCTCATTGCGGTTTGAGCTTGTAACTGTCCTAGTCCCTGTGTCATATCATCAGGCTTTCACTGCTAAAATCATGTGCTCACTCGGGTTCCACTACTGGAATGCCGCCTTCACCGTATAGCTCAAGCCCACCCAATGATGAGAAACCGGGGTCGGTGATGAACAGACGATAGTAGCGGTACGAGCCTATATCCTCAGGGAGAACAAAGGCTATCCAATCATGCTCGTTGAGTTCCTCGTGGTTAAGCTCGAGTTTGACCTCGGCAATCCATTCCTGCTTATCATTACTCCCTTCAAGAACAGCGGCATCACCTCTCCATAGTTGCTCCAGATAGTCTATCCGTGGTCTGATAGCGAGGACATCCAATCGTGCCTCGCCCCCCAGGTCAACCACTACCCATGCCTCATCGGTTTCTCTGGGGATTTCTACATGCCAGAAATCGGGTTCCTTGATAAGATTCTCTTTCAGATAATTTTCGAACGTGCTGCTCACCTCAATCTGGCTCTCATCCAGCTCTATCTTACCGTAACTGCTCAGGTCTATGCCCTGTTTGCCTAAGACTAACAGCAGTTTCGCTACTGGAATACCGCCTTCGCCGTACAGTGCAAGCCCACCCATTGAAATAAAATCAGGCTCACTGATAAAGAGGCGATAGTAGCGGTATGAGCCTATATCCTCAGGGAGAACAAAGGCTATCCAATCACGCTCGTTGAGTTCCTCATGGTTAAGCTCGAGTCTTACCTCGGCAATCCATTCCTGCTTATCATTACTCCCTTCAAGAACGGCAGCATCGCCACTCCACAGGTGCGACAGATACTCTGTCCGTGGCCTGACAGCAATGACATCCAGTCGTGCCTCGCCCCCCAGGTCAACCACTACCCATGCCTCATCGGTTTCTTTGGGGATTTCTACATGCCAGAAACCAAGTTCCTTGATAAGATTCTCTTTGCCATAATTTTCGAACGTGCTGCTCACCTCAATCTGGCTTGCATTTAGCTCTATCTTGTCGTAGCTACTTAGGTCTGCTCTCTGTTCACCCAAAACCGCCGGTACTGGGGTAGGCGTAGGAGTTGGGGTCGCGGGTGCTTGCTGAGAGCAACCACCTATTATCATGCCGGTTAGCAATAGACCCACTATCAGGGATATGAACCAGGCCTTAACCATTGCTCCTCCTTTCTGGCTAGTTCTTTGCTAAACGCTCGTCGGACTTCTTGAAGATTTCTAACTTCAGACTTTTGATAAGAATACTCCCGACCTCCACCCCCCGCTCGCCTCCTCCTCGGGCCATAGCATGTTAAGGCCTCGGTTTCAGCCGAGGTGATGCTGGCTGCCACATGAGCAACTTGGGTTGTATCTATTCATGAAGTATGAGACATCATCTGGCTAACTGAGGGAGGAATGTCTTAAGGCCATAGTACATATCCAGGAACAGTGTTCCTCTATAGATGCCGATCTTGGCCCTCCTGGCAAGATATCTTGGGTTAAGATAGAACTTGCGGTAGAATAGATCGTAGTACCGCCGCATTGTGTCATGGCTTAGATTTGGGTGTTGATACACGACCCCTGCCCCATGAAGCTTGTACTGGGACCAATCCCTACTCCTGATCCGTCCTTCCTTTTCCCAATCAGCGAATACCTTGGAATCCGGGATGGGTACAAGAATGGTGACTTTTGCGAAATCAGGCATTAGTCTAACAGCAAAATCAATGGTTCTTTTCATGCTCTCTTCGGTCTCAGCGGGCAATCCAAACATGAAAAATCCTACGCTCTCTAGGCCCACCTTCCTCACCATTTCCATAGCCCTTATGCTTTGTTCCGTAGTAATTCCTTTGCCAATTGAATCAAGGCATTCCTGATCGCCGCTCTCGAAACCGAATGAAACCTGGTACAAACCAGTTCTCTTAGCTAAAGTGAGGAATTCTTCGTCCACGAGGTCGACTCTAATGCCACCGGCCAATGTCCAGGGGAAATGCAATCCCTCCTTCAGAATCATTTCACAGATTATCTTTGCGCGTTCTATGTTGGCAGTAAAGCTATCGTCCACATTGCGAATCTCTCGAAATCCCAGCCCCAGGGTGTACTTGATTTCCTCTATAACCCTCTCTGGAGACTTTGGCACGAATCTACGGCCAAAGACCTTCTTTCCGCAAAAGCTGCAATTGAACACACACCCCCGGCTTGTCATCAAGTCGCTAAATGGCGATTTTCTGGCAACCAGCTTGGAGGACTTGTACCTCTTTATGTCGAAAAGGTCCAGGGCTGGAAAGGGAAGGGAATCCAAGTCCTTGATACGTTCTCGAGGAGGGGTGGATAGCATTCCCTCTCCATCCCTATAGTAGATGCCCTTAATATCAGACAGGGCCTTTCCCTCTGCTATCTCCACTATTGTCTCGTCACCCTCTCCCGCCGCGACGATATCAATGTTGGACGACTCGAGACATTCTTCGGGCAGTGCGGAGGCGTGCGGCCCGCCGAGGACAATTGTTGCCTCCTTGCCTAACCTTTCTCTAACTATTGTGCTTATTTGTGCAGCCTCAAAGAATAGGGGCGTTGTGGCAGTAACACCTACAATGCGTGGCTTCGATTCATCCAACACTCTACCTAATACCTGAAAAGGCTCGCTCTCTATCCCCAGGTCTAATATGGAAACGCTAAAGCCCTTTTGTCTCAGCATTGCAGCCAGGCAGGCCAGGGAGAGTACCGGATATATCTGAACATATACATCCATCTTCGTGCCACCGTAGGTCCCAAAAGCCGAGGGCGGGTTGACCAGTAACACATCTTTCACCGCATTCACCTTTTCACCTCCCAATTACATTCGAAGGACTGAATAATTATGACTGATTGCCGATATTCCTCACGACTACCACCTTTTTCTGAACCAACTGATCCTCTCCATTCTTCTCAAATGCTTTCTGCACTATTTAGCAGTTACTATCCAGGCTACGCCTTTTCTATAGATATGCTCTGCTTATTGGGTGCTTGGCTGGGGTGCTTTTGCTCCCTCTACTGAGTAAGCCAGATACTCCACCTGAGCAGTCACGTTCTCACCCACTTCGGGGCTGAAATCACCAAACAGTATCCTCTTTGCGGTGACCTCCCTGGAGAGGACAGCAGAGGCCACCCTCTCACCGTCCACATAGACCTCAAGGGTATCCTTAACCAGAGCTATCGTGTAGGTATGAAAATCATCCCCGGTGTCCATGGGGTAGATAGCCACTACATCGTTCTGGTCCCTTATCTTGATAGAGTCTGGATAGAAGGATATCTTCCCCTCTCTCTTCCCATCGATAAGAGAGAACATCATCCCCTGGAAGCCGGTGTCCGGAGCTTCCACGAGTTTCATCTTTACCTCAGCGGTGGAACCCACGCTGTTGTCCAGTTCCTCGTCGTCGTATGCAAAAGCCTCTGTCTCTGTCTCTATGGTCTTTATGTCGAAGCGCCACTTGAATTTGGTCCACATTCCCATACGTTCCTCTAGGGGTGTCACTGGTGTCCCCTCTGGAGTGACTGCCCCCTTCACCGAGTAAGCCAGATACTCCACCTGAGCAGTCACGTTCTCACCCACCTCAGGGCTGGAATCACCGAACAGAATCCTTTTTGCGGTGACCTCCCTGGAGAGGACGGCACAGGCGACCTTCTCGTCGTCCACGTAGACCTCAAGCGTATCCTTGACCAGGGCCATCCTGTAGGTATGAAAGTCATCACCGGTGTCCATAGGGTAGATAGCCACTACATCGTTCTGGTCCCTTATCTTAATCTGGTCCGGATGGAATGAGATCTTCCCCTCCCTCTTCCCATCGATAAGGGAGAACATCATCCCCTGGAAGCCTGTGGCAGGAGCTTCCAGAAGCTTCATCTTTACCTCAGCGGTGGAACCCACGGTGTTGTCCAGCTTCTCTTCGTTGTATACAAAAGGCTCTGTCTCTGTCCCCACGGTCTCTAGGGCGAAGTGCCACTTGAAACTGGTCCATATTCTCAAGGGTGTCACTTCTGTCCCCTCTGGAGTGACCGCCCCCTTCACCGAGTGAGCCAGATACTCCACCTGAGCGGTCACGTTCTCACCCACCTCAGGGCTGGAATCACCGAACAGAATCCTTTTTGCGGTGACCTCCCTGGAGAGGACAGCACAGGCCACCTTCTCGCCATCCACATAGACCTCAAGGGTATCCTTGACCAGAGCCATCCTGTAGGTATGAAAGGCATCACCGGTGTCCACGGGGTAGATAGCCACTACATTGTTGTGGTCCCTTATCTTAATCTGGTCCGGATAGAATGAAATCTTTCCCTCCCTCTTCCCATCGGTAAGGGAGAACATCGCCCCCTGGAAGCCTGTGACCGGAGCTTCCAGAAGTCTCATCTTCACCTCAGCCGTGGAACCCACGGTGTTGTCCAGTTTCTCGTCGTCGTACCCAAAGGCCTCTGTCTCTGTCCCCACGGTCTGTACGGCGAAGGGCAGCTTGAAACTGGTCCACATTCCCATTTGCTCCCGCAAGCGCTCCTCTATAGATGTGACCGCTGTCCCCTCTGGAGTGACTGCGCCCTCTACCGAGTAGGCCAGATAATCAACCTGAGCAATCATGTTCTCACCCACTTCGGGGCTGAAATCACCAAACAGTATCCTCTTTGCAGTGACCTCCCTGGAGAGGAGGGCAGAGGCGACCCTCTCGCCATCCACGTAGACCTCAAGGGTATCCTTGACCAGAGCCATCCTGTAGGTATGAAAGTCATCACCGGTGTCCATGGGGTAGATAGCCACTACATCGTTCTGGTCCCTTATCTTAATTTGGTCCGGGTGGAATGAAATCTTTCCCTCCCTCTTCCCATCAATAAGGGAGAACATCATCCCCTGGAAGCCTGTGGTAGGAGCTTCCAGAAGTCTCATCTTTACCTCAGCGGTGGAACCCGCGGTGTTACTGAACTGCGGCACCTCCTGCACCAGATTCCCAGTAGCTTGGTGGCCTCTCGTCTCCAGCGTTAGCACCCCCCCGGCAACCGATTTCACGGCAAACGTGCCCTCACAGGTCCAATGGCTCGAGAGGGGCATGTCAGGCAACACGTCCATGTCAGTGAGTTCGGTCCATATGCCAATGTCCTCTGTCACCCGATCCCCGGCTGGTGTCAACGCCCCCCCGACATGGTAGTCCAGATACTCAACCTGAGCCTCCATATTCCCCCTGGATTTGGCGCTAAAATCGCCAAAGAGGATCTTCGATGGCTGTAGGACTGGCCAGGAGAGGAAGGCAAAGCCCACTTTGTGGCCGTCGACATAGACATTCAGGGTGTCGTTGACCATAGCCATCCTGTAGGTATGAAAGTCATCACCGGTGTCCATGAAGTGCACGCCCCACAAATGGTTCTGGTGGTCTCGTATCTCGATACGGTCTTGGAAGAAGCTGAGCTTCCCCTCCCTCGTTCCGTCTTGAAGTGATAAATAAGCGCCATGAAAGTCTGCTCTTGGCGTCTTCAGAAACTTCGCCCTGAGCTCAACCGTGGAACCGGTGGAGTTATCAAACCTGCTGTCATGGTAGACCCGAGCAGAGGTCTCGATCCAGGACTGGCCTTCGAAGGGCAGGAGCTTGAAGGTCCACATTGACTCTTCAGTTTGCTCATCTCTGAAGCGGACCCTGTGGACATAGTAATCCTCATTCGTCGCTACCGACGGCTGAAAAGACTTTAGGGGCTCCACAGCTATCCTCCCCCCGTCAAGGAGAGCATGGTAAGGGAAATGAGTGATGAGGAGAGGGCTTTCCCCTTTTAGGTTGTTCCTGTTGATCATCTCGGCGGAGAAGGGCTTTAGGAACTCCTCTGTCTCGCGAATGAAAGTGACCTCCTTCCCCGCGGACAGGGAATAGTAGGAGCGCCCGGTATAAAGAGAAAGCGTTGCCCCCATGTGATCGGGGTAAACGGCAGGGGTCTCCTCGGGATAGTTCGCTTGCAACCAGGAGGCCGCAACCTTGGCCTGGGAGAAGACATCCCGCTGCTCGGCATAAACCGCCCAGGAGCCAGATACGCTCTGGATCACTAGCACTACCCCGGCAATGATGGTCATCCATCTCAGGGAGAATCTGGTGTTTATGCTTCTCGCCAGGGCGAACAGCGCTAGGGTACCTAGGACGACAATGCCGAAATGGCGGACAAGCCCTGGGGCCAGGTAGGAAAAGCCAAGCAGGTATGCGCCCCATAGAGCGGCTGCTGCCAGCCCCACCGGTATGCTTATCCGCCACAGACGTCGTAGAACCCATAACCCTAGGGCAATGGCTGTCAGACCGATGAAGTAGGTAAGGGCAGGGTGGTACGAAAGAGTGTTAGACAAGAAGGATGCCGGCTCGGTGGGAGAGGTTGGATCCCACCAATGCTGCAATGTGATGGCGGGGATGTAGAGGAAGCCGGTAAGGAGGATGCGGGCGCTGGTTTCAAGCAACCTGGGTATGCCCCCGTAATCCAGCATCTGGTCCCGATAGTCGTATAGCCAGGGCTGCTCTACGAAGTCCGGTGGCGGCAGCGCTGACAGAATGGCCAGCGCAACGCCCACGGCAAAGATACCGGCGGCTACGACCTTTGTTCTGAGACGTTCCACCGAACCTTTGGCAAAGAGATAGACGGCCATGGCAATGGCTGCGATCAGCCCCACATTGCCACAAAGGGCCAGGAAAAGCAGCACCACTGCCTTCCAGATGAAATGCCTCTGGCTCCGCAGTTCCAGCATAATGAATATTCCTAGAAGCAGGGCTGTGAGGGGATATGGCCGCGCAAAGACGGTATACTCATACATCAGGATGTAGGATGAGCCCAAAAGCACCCTGAAGATGAGGGGAATCCGCGGCAGGCCGTAGAAGACAATGCCCAGAAGGAGGATAGAGGAGACGACTATTATGGCTGGCCCCGCCTGTGCTGGGTCTAGGCCAAGTTGTTTCAGGCCGTACAGCAGGCCAGTCCAGAGCGCAGGCCCTCTGTCGTATGCCTGCCAGTGCATTAGCTCCCCGAAGGAAGGTAGATCTCGCGCTATTAGGATTACATGTGTCTCATCCCGCCACATCTCGTGTTGAAAAAAGACGTAAAGGCGTAGGGCTACCAGTGAGAGGAATGACAGATGTTTGAGCAGGTTCTCCTTGGCAAAGAAGGAGGCATTGGAGGCTACTGAAGATGTGCTGCCGACGTCTTTTAGTAGCCTCATGCGCTTGCCAGCGAGGCGCACCGCACCGAGATACCACCCAGCGAGACGCCGGGATGACCTCTCTACACTTTCTCTCATGATAGCAGCTATCGGCCTAGGCAATCTGGTTGCTCCTTAGGGCACTTTCTGCCGCATCTTACTCCTGCGTATCCTCGTAGCCTACCACCACAGAGTCGTGTGGTATTCCTGAAAACCCTGCAGATTGAACTGGATGTCCTGGAACACGTGGTCTACCTCTTTATCCTCAATGTGAAAGCTGCTTCTGCCAAACTCAACAAAGGTATGGCCGTGGTAGTACGGCCTGCGATAGCCACCACGGTAAAGCTTGCCCAGCGGGAGTTCAATGGTGGCAAAATCTTCGTCGGTAACATCCACGACCTTATCTACCAGCCTCCCCTGGAAAATCAGGCCAAAGGTGTCATTCTCCTTTACCAGAACAAAGTGGTTCATCATATTTCCTATGGTCACAGCTTGGCTGCGGAACACTACCCCTTCGGCGACGTTGTCGCCGTAGCCCTGATAATAGCCCAGAACCACACGGCATGAGGTTGGGCCAACAGGCTCGCGAAAATCCAATCGGAGGCACCACGACTTGCCGGACGAGTCAACTGGCGCAGGGCCAAATATATCCAGGACGTCGTGTTCAACCGCCGGCAGACGAGGCATGAAGCCGAAGGTAATTGTGAAATCATCGCCCGAGCCCTGTTTCTCGGAGGACTCAATCTCCCTGATAGAAGGTGCGCTCTGAGTGCCGGGCCATTCTAGAATGTGAGTGGCCTCCTGGAAGTTCTTCGTGACCCGGGGTTCACCATAGAAAAGCACGTCGGGTATTATGTCTGTGCCCCAGGCCAGCTTCTCATGAGGTGGATAGGTTGGGACCGAAATGAACAGCCTGTCTTGCTCGTTTTGTTGCTCCGAGAGCCAGCTTTTGGCGCTGTAGTAAATGGCGTTAGGGTAGTCTCGATATTCCATATACTCACTAAGATTCCAGGACGTCTTTGCCGTGTTAAGGCCGATGAAAAAGAGGAGAGCTGCTGCAACTATTGTCCCGCCGTACCCGGCGAGGAAAGACGGGTTTTTCCCCTTTGCCAAAGCCCACCCCTTCTCAAAGTAAGGCGCATAAAAGTAGGCCAATATCACTATCATGATCAGGGTGGGGAAATAGAGGTGTCTCGACTGAGTGATGCCTTCGCCTAGTCGCCGCCCAAGTAGCGGTACAAAGCAGTAGATCGCAGCCCAGGCTGCCAGCAATACAAGAAACATAATCTGTCCCCTGGCAGGCCTTTTGGCCAGGAGTATCAGAGCGAGAAGTACCAGCCATACTAGGATATTGAGATTGCTAAGCAATAGCCCTGCGGACGTTATTGAAAATTCTCTGGCCGAGGGTGGTGCGAAGAAAACGAGCTCATCAAAGATTATCCCCGCCGAGGCGAATGTATTATGATAGAATGCGGAGAAGAGAGAAACGGGTGTTCCAGCTAGGGCACCTGCTATTTTCGTACTGTCCATAATCTGTTCGGGAACGCCAGCGAACCTGGGCATGAGTATCCAATAGAGAGCTACATATGAGATATAGACGGTCGCAGTGAGGGAGATGTTCTTGAAAACTTCTCTCCTCCTGTTTGGATACGACCAGCAGAGCGCGATAGAGAACAAACAGAGAAAACCAGCGCCCATCACGATGTTCTCATAAAAAAACATCTGCACGAAGGCGAGCCCGTAGGCAAGGTAAAGGAAAGCCTTTCCTCCTTTGCCCCGGTAGAACTTTAGCAGACTGAGCAGGGCTAGTAGAGAAAGGGTCACCGGAATAATAAACATTGAATGGAGAGGCCAGGCAAGCTCGGCTAGATGGGTAAAAGCGGAGACGAACAACAGGCTGATAAGGAACGAAAACAGCTTGCTTCGCGATGAATAGCGGACTAGCTGAAATACGATGACCCCGTTGACAGCGTGGAACACTATGACGAGCAGGTGGTAAAGAGGGAAGTTGGAACCGAAAGCCTTATATTCGAAGAAGTGCAACAGCCAAGCTAATGGCTGGAATCGAGGGTCGCCAAACATTTCGAGAAAAGCTATGTCGGGAAGGTCAGAAGGAGTGAGACCCAGAGGCTGGAAATACGCGATAGCTACAATGTGGTCCGACCTCGGAACATCGATGAGAGTGTTCCAGAAAACGACCAATGTGTAGCCAAACAAGATCAGGAAGACCCACACCGAGGGAAAGCGACCCCCCCAGTCTCTTAGACGCTGCCACAAGGAAACGCGAAACCCACTCATCGAAGAAACTGCTCAACAGATCGCGTCAGGGCTCACCACACAACTTGGGGAGAGGACTACGCTGCGGAAGGGGCCCTGCGGTCCCCCTTGTTCCTCCCGGTGAGCGGCTGGGGGGCTAGCTCTCCCTTCTGCTCAAGCACCTCCCCGCCCCTGTCTCCCCCGAATTGCATTAGACGCGCCGTTGCAGCTTTCGCCTCCTTTTCTTCTTGATTTAGACTATCTCGCCCTCATGCTTTTCTTGACCTGGGACCAAGCAAGTTCAAGTAAAGAAACCTTTTTATACCTCGCCTCCGCAAAGGTCTCGCAGGGCGCGGTGGTACGGCAGTTCTGGATGCTTGCCCCTTTGCTTCATCACGTTCCATCGGATTGCGTACTCAACGATTGAGAACGCTCGCCAAAAGAGGATATGGCGCGAGTACACATAGGCGAGATCAAGACCCATGTGCAGCAAGCCCCCCCACAAGATCGCCCAGAGCCAGGAATTGCCACTGGTTGCGGCCACACCCGCCAGCAAACCCAAGAACTCCACGGTATGGAGTACGTGCAGCGCTACAAATGGCTTTTCTTTCGCCTCCTCATTTAGAACCCGGTTGAACTCCAGTGCTTGCCTGAAGCTGAAATCCCGGAACCCGTTGCGATAGAGGTAGTCCCAGTAGTGGTCCACATCCACGAGCACTGATGAAGCCCAGAGAACGGCACTACCGGGGCCCAGCACCGGCGACAGGGCAAGGGCTGCTGCGCCGCCTAAAATGAGGTGTTCTGGAATCTTCAAAACCTGTCCTCCTGTGCAGGGTGTGGAATGCTGTAGCGTATGACAGCTGGCTCTCGAAGAATTGAGTCAGTCGCGCCATCCCTGCTGGCGTCGCATAGACGGAAAAACTCCTTCATGAACTGGTGTAGGTTCCTGGCTGCGTGGCGACCTGTGCCCGTGCAAAACCTCTCGAGGAAGAACTCCTGCCAGTACCTGGCCTGCTCGATGGCGTAGTAGACGTCCTTTTTGACGTAGATCATATGATATGCAAAGATGCGAGCGAACCCCAAAGGCCCTACTAGCTGCAACTTGTCGGCGTCCCACAATACTGCGGCCTCCTTGCTCTCCTTGGGCGAATCGTTGTCGTGTTGAGATATGGCATACTGAACCTGGTCAACGAAGTAGTCAGGCACATCTAGCTTCTTGAGGAACTCTTTCGCTTCTTGGGCACCAATAGGGCCATGGCCGTCTGACTCCTTTTTGAGCTCAGCGAAATCGCCCTTGGGTTCATCCGCTGAGTCACCTTTGGCAATGTCGTGAAGGTATGCGGCGACGGTACAAATCTCCTTATCGGCGTCTTCTTTGCCTGCCAAATACCCGGACAGCTTCACCGTGAGCTGGATGTGATCCATTGCATGATTAAGATCACATGACCTGTGCCTTTCCTCGGCAAAGCCCACTATCTCTTTCATCTGACCTTCGTTCAGAACGGGCGGCATATTCCCCTTTCTTCATTTCATCTGTTACTTGTGATCTGAAGGGACTGCTGTCATATAGCTGCCATCTGATATGCCGGCTGATAGGTGATAGCCATCGTCGAGGAGTTGATCGAGTTGAGCCCCTCTAACGGCGTCACAGAGGCTAAAGAACTCCTCCATGAATCGGTTTAGCTTCATAGCCGCGCTACGCCCTGTGTCCGTGTAGAACCTTTCCTGGAAGAACTCCTCCCAGTACTTGGCCTGCTCGATAGCGTAGTAAATGTTCTGCTTGCTGTAGATCAGGCGGTTGGCGAAGATGCGGGCGAAGCCGAGGGGCCCCACCGACTGTAACTTGTCTGCGTCCCACAATACCTTGGCCTCAATGGTTCTCTTAGGCAGGTCATTATCGTGCTGGGAGATCGCGTAACAAACCTGGTCAACAAAGGGGTCAGGGGCTCCTATCTCCGCGAGGAACTTGCCGGCCTCCTCAGCACCCCTGAGGCCGTGTGCCTTCGAGTTGTTCTTGGCTATATCGTGGAGGCAGGCAGCAACGGTGCAGACCTCTTCATCCGCTCCTTCCTTGGCTGCCAGGTACTTCGAAAGCTCTACTGTCAGGATGATGTGGTCCATGGTGTGGCCAAAGTCGTTATCCTGGCTGCGTTCCTGGGCCAGCTCTATGATCTTCGCCATTTGTTGTTCACTCAGGATATGTGACATATTTCATTGTCCTTAACTCTATCGGGCTTGAGCGCTCGGCAGGCAGGCCTGGCCTTGGCTGCTGGTGGCCCTGTTTACCTGGTCTCGGCACTGCTTGCTAGCTTCTTCAGCCCTAACTCCTCGTCGGGCACTACGTCCTGGGTATGGCGAAAGAGTTCCTGATGCAAGGAGCGCAAGTAGATTCGTATGGACTCCATGCGGCTGGTCTTGGTGACATAGATCTTCCGCCGGATGGCATACATCTTGGTAACCCAGTAAAGGAGGGTAAAGAGCTTATTGGGCCGCCAGTAGAGAAAATGGTTGACGACGAGGTTGCGCAGCCAGGGAAGGACAACGCAGGCGCAACCCAGTACTGACAAGTTGCGCTGGATCATTTTGTCTTTCGTTGTAAAGGAGCTCAGAGGCGACTCATAGAGGTAGGACGTATGCATGTGGTGATAGTCGGGAGCGTACATCTCTTGATTTATCACCTGGTCGCCCAGCTCAGTCTTTGGGTAGGGGTGGAAGATCAGGAACTCCGACCACGCCACCTTGCATTTGAGGGTCAGGTCCAGGGACTCTAGGTCTTCTTTGAGGGTGGTGCCTGGCAAGCCGATAATGCAGTTGGTGAAAGTGTAGATCCCGTACTTGTCGCACAGACGGTGGGAATTGATGATCTGCTCATCACTCATGTCGCGCTTGAGCAGCTCTCTTCTCACCTTCTCATTCCCTGCCTCAATGGACATGCTCAAGGTGCGGCAGCCAGCGTACTTAAGGAGCTTGATCATGTCCTCTGTTACCAGGTCACAGCGGGTGAGGGCAAAGAAGGGCAGGTTTATCTGCCTCTTGTACTTATCGGCGAATTCCTCTAGCCAGTCATCTGCCCTGTAGCAAAAGATGTCATCGTAGAACTTGACCGTGGTCAGGGGCCACTTGTCTTTGACCAGCTTTATTTCCTCCAGGACTCGGTCCACCGATTGCTTGCGAACCATCTTGCCCTTGCCCTGGTATATCTTGCGCCAGGCGGCGTTGAAGCAATAGGTACAGGGGTAGGGGCAGCCCCTCGCGGTCATGAAGGACTTGAGGGGGTAGTTTCCCATTGATGTGTTGTCGTAGAGGAGGCCGTAGTCGGGTATGGGCAGGGAGTCCAGGTTCTCTACCAGATTGCGGACGGTCCATGATTCGTCGTCTCGGGTGAAGATGTTGGGTATGCCGTGTACTGACCGTCCAGCGGCAATGGCGTTGAGCAGGTCGACAAAGGCCTCCTCTCCATCGCCGATGCAAATGGCATCCAACGTGGTCTCGAAGATCATCTCCGGGAAGAAAGTAGGGTGTGGCCCACCCATGATCGTGAAGATGGAGGGGAAACTCTCTTTGATCCGGCGGTTCATGGCGATGTAGTGCTTGGACTCGCCAGTGGAGGAGCTGTAGGCCACCACATCAGGCTTGAGTTCCTCAATGTGCGCCATGTAGTCCACTTGATTCGTGTCGATCAGATAGGTCTGATGCCCCTCCTTCAGGGCCATGGCCGAGATGTACATCGGCCCCACCGGAGCGATGAAGTTCTCGCTCTTGAAAAGAAACAATATCTTCATAGCATCACCTGACCTTTGCCGGTAAGTTCTGCTGAATGCTATCGGCTATAGAACCAATGTCCAGCCGGTTGAGTCTGTGCAGGTACTCTCGGCTGCCGTACTGGCGGCAGAAGCTATCGGGCAAGCCGAAGCGCATGAAACGGCGAGGCTGTTCCTGTTCGGCCAGGATTTCGGCCAGAGCACTGCCGAGGCCGCCAACGATGCTGTGCTCCTCCAGGGTGGCCACACAGCGGGCCTGGCTGATGGCGCTCGTCAGCATCTCCACATTGATGGGCTTCAGTTGATACAAGTCGACGACACCGACGTCAACGGAAGCGTTGGCTAGCTCCTCAGCCACCTGGAGGGCAGTGTTCACTATCTTACCTGTACTCACAATGCAAATGTCCTTTCCCTCGCGCAACACATTGAGCCCATGGGCAAAATCGCTGTGGCTTTCGGGGTAGACGGGGGGCTGGCCGGAGCGGTCAAGACGGACATAGGTCGGCCCCGGAATCTGATAAGAGACCTTGGCTAGAGCCGCTGCCGAGACATCGTCGCAGGGGCTGAGGATGGTCATCCCAGGTAGCAGGCGCATGATGGCCACGTCTTCCAGGGCGTGGTGTGTGGGTCCCAGAGTAGAGTAGTCGACACCAGCGCCCACTCCTATCATCTTTACCGGCAGGTCCTGACAGCAGACGCTGACCCGAATCTGTTCGTAGCAACGCATGGTGACGAAGGGGATGATGGCGTAGACATATACGATTTTGCCAGACATGGCCAGCCCTGCGGCCACGCCAATCATGTTGGACTCAGCGATGCCCACATTGATGCAGCGGGCGGGCAGACCCTCACGGAACTGGTCCAGCACCAAGGCTCCTGTATCCGAGCTAAGCATGATTAGCCGATCATCCTTTTTGGCCACCTCAAAGAGCGAGTTGAAGAAGTCGTTCCTCATCTTGCCAACTCCTTTCTTGCTTGTTCCACTTCCACGCCGGCTGGGATGCGGAAGTGCCAGATAGTCCGGTTTTCCATAAAAGACACCCCCTTCCCCTTGGTGGTATTGGCGATCACGGCCAGAGGCTTCTCTGAGTCGCGGGACCTCAATCCACCAAAGAGGGACAGCATTTCCTCAAAGGAATGCCCGTCCACAACCTCGACATCCCAGCCAAAGGCCTCCCATTTGAGAGCCAAGGGTTCCAGCCCCAGGGCCTCCTCGGTGAAGTTAATGGCCTGCAGATAGTTGCGGTCCACGATGGCCACCAGGTTATTCAGGCGGTGATGCCCGGCGAACATGGCCGCTTCCCAGACTGAGCCCTCCTGGAGCTCACCATCGCCAAGGAGGACAAATGTGAAGTATCCCCTGCCGTCCATTCTTGCAGCTAGGGCCATACCTACTCCAAGCGAGAACCCCTGCCCAAGCGAGCCGGTGAAGGCCTCCACACCACGGACATTGGATTCTGAGTGTCCCCCCAGATAAGTGCCTAGCTGGCAGTAGGTCCTCAGCTCTTCTGCCGGCAGAAAGCCCATGTCGGCCAGCACAGCGTACAGAGAGGCGCAGCCCTGTCCCTTGCTCAGGATGAATCGATCGCGGTCTGGCCACGATGGATTCTTGGGGTCCACTCTCATGATGCCACCCTGGTAGAGGGCTACAATGATGTCAGTACAGGAGTATGCTGGTGCGATGTGGCCAGCCCCGGCTGCCAGGCACATCTCAAGTACCTCACGGCGTACCCATTTGGCCTTGTTTTGTAGAGAGGCGATGTCTGCTTCTATTTGGGTTGTTGCACTTGGGGTTTTCCTGACCATTATTCGACCCGCTTGTTTTGCCATTATCCTACCCCCTTCGTTTTTTGTGCCTTAGCATAGTCTCAATTAGCTAACATTCCCTCACCCTTGACCCCGAGGAAAAGAAATATCATCTCACTGTTACACTATCTATAGTTTTATCTCTGCTTGCAGCCTCCTCAATTCCCCCGAGTTCTCTAACACTCCGTCTGAGGTGGAGGGCTGCGAACAGGCGAAGGTATTCTTTGACGATGGTGGCAATGGACCTGAGTGACAAGATCGTAGAGTGCCCGTGAATTCGCTGGCCAAGGCGTTGGGGAACCTGGGCGTAGGTGAAGCCGGCGTGCACTGCCTTGATCGGGCACTCCGTAAGGGTGAAGAAGCCGTCGGCCTCGGGCTTGACTACCTCGAATACCCGTCTCCTGTACAACACGTTTCCGGTGAGATAAGCCAGCATTGTCCCGAAGGATAGATTGATGAGCCATAGGAAAGCCTTGGATAGGAAGCGCCGATGCCAGGGGCGTACATCGCGATTGGTAATGTAAGGGATGACCACATCCACGTGTTCCAAAAGGAACAGGTACTTGACCAGCTCATGGGGGTCGTTCTCCCCATCGCCTGGGAACCAGACCACAGCATCCTTAGTAGCGGTGCGTACCCCGTCTTTCCAACACGCGCCCAAACCTTGCCGCTGGGGATGGTGTATCACAGTGATGCGGGGCTCCGCCTGGGCTAGCCCGGTGGCCAGAGCTTCAGTGCCATCCGAGCTGCCGTCGTTCACCAGGATTACCTCCCAGTCGATGACTTTCTCCTGGAGCACTTGCTCCAAGCTGTCTATGGTGCGCTTGAGGTTCCTCGCCTCATTTAGGGCTGGCACAATGACGCTGAGCGAGATAGGTTCTGTCATATCCTTTTCGATTACACTCCTTTGTCGGCATTTCAGCTTGCCTTGGCCTGAGCCAGGCTTACCCTGTCCTTCGTGGAGCTTCTCGTGTAGAACTTCTTAATGGTGCTGACGACATAGTCCAACTGATCCTGACTAAGGTGCTGGTGCACTGGTAAGGTTATGATGGATCGGGCCTGTGCTTCAGTTACAGGGAAGTCGCCGTCCTTGTAGCCAAGGTAGTAGGATGCCTTCTGGAGGTGTATTGGTATGGGATAGTGGATCTTCGCTTCTACGCCGTTCTCGTTGAGGTACTGATGAAGCTGGTCCCTATCCTTAACCTGTATAACGTAGGTATGAAATACTTGCTTTACCCCTGGTCGCCTGGGGGGTACTGTTACGAAGTCAGCAATGTCCTTGAAAGCCTCATCATAGAATTGGGCATGCTTTATCCTGGTCTCGGTGATGATATCTAGGAAGGGCATGAGCTTGAGAGCGACAATAGCCTGGATGGTATCCAATCTGGAGTTGTAGGCGAAGAAATCCACTTCGTCCCGGTTCACAAGGCCGTGGTTTCTCATAAGTCTCAGCCTTTGCTCCAACTCCGAGGAGTTGGTAGTGATGACACCACCATCCCCCCAGACGTTGAGGTTTTTCAGGGGGTGCAGGCTAAAGGCAGCAGTTATGCCGAAGGCCCCCACCGGTTGACCGTATATGGAGGCTCCTATTGCCTGGCATGCATCCTCGATCACAGCTACACCGGCGTTTTGAGCTATTTCCAGTATCTTTGGCATGTCGGCTGGATTACCCGTCAAGTGCACGGGTATAATGGCCTTCGTCCTCGTGGTAATGGCCTCTGGTATAAGGTCGGGGTTGATGTTGTAATCATCGCCGGCGTCGACGAAAACCGGACGTGCCCCAGCCATGACTATGGCGCCGACGGTGGCGATGAAGGTGTCGGGAGTGGTGATGACCTCATCGCCGTGGCCTATGCCTAGGCTTTTCAGGGAGAGGATCAAGGCATCGGTGCCGGAATTGACCGCGATGGCGTGCTTAGTCTGACAGACTTGGGCGAACTTCTCCTCAAATTGGCCTACTTCAGGGCCGAGGGTAAAGTTACACACCTTGAGTTGGTCCCTGAGAGCACCCAAAATCTCATCGGCATTAGCCCCCTTCGGCAGGTCAATATAGTTCACTCTCATCTTGGCCCCCTTTCCCACGGCAAACTGCTGCAGCAAATATGAGTACTTTACTTTCATGTTGTCCCCCCTTCACCACGATATCTGAAGGGCGCAACCGCCCTTGTTTTGGATTAGCCGTGCTATATTGGGCCACGCTAAAGGGGCCTACCAGCCCAACAGGCATGTCTATCGGATAGAGCGAATCATTCTCGCTCCCGGTACACCTCTTTCTCCCGTGTCATTCAGCGACCATGTGGATGGGGTCGCCACTAATTCCTCAATGCCTCGTCTACAAGCCCGCTCACATACCTCGCTATAGCCGGGGAGCTAGTTACCCCCGGCGATTCTATGCCAATCAGGTCTATGAGCCCGGGTAGACCCCTCTCCCACTCATCCCTGATCTCAAAGTCTCTTAAGCCCTCGCTAGGTCCCTGAAGCGTTGGTCTAATACCAGCCATTTCCGGCTCTAGGTCGTCATACTTTATGAAAGGTAGGAATTTGATCACGGAATCGTAGAAAGCCCCTTTTAGTTGCTCGTCTACCGAATAGTCTAGGCTTTGAACGTAGTGGCTGTTGGGACCAAGAAGCATCACCCCGTCAAACGTGGGAGTTGTGTGAATCCCCAACCCAGCTCCTGCTAGCATGGGTACCGGGTAGATCAATCTCTGAACCGGCTTGCTCTTGTCCTGGTTTATCCTGAAATACTGTCCTTTGCAGTAGTGCAGCTTGTAACCAGCCTGAACAACGTCTATGCCGGCAAGTTGAGCAACCTTGTCGCTATTGAGACCAGCTGAGTTCACCAGTACCGTGGTATTAAAGTGAAAACCCTCTCTATTATCTTCGACTGAGACTTTATATCCGTTGCCTTCCCTGTCTATGTCCACCACCTTTGATCGGTAGACTATGCTGCCCCCTTTGTCCTTCAACCGGGCGATGAAATACCTCATCAAGGCATAGGCATCAATGATACCGGTCGATGGTGAAAAAAGGGCGGCCACCGCGGTAACATGTGGTTCCAGCCCTCTGACCTCCCGGCCCGTTAGTATCCTCAAATCGTCCACGCCATTCCTTTTCCCCTTGTCCAGTAGCCCCTCTACCTGTTCAATCTCCTTGTTATCAACAGCGACGATGAGCTTCCCCATCCTCCTATGGTTCAGGTTATGCTTCCTGCATAACTCATAGAGGATAGCCTTTCCCTCCACACAAGTCTTGGCCTTGAGCGAGCCCTGGGGATAGTAAATGCCGGAGTGGATGACCTGGCTGTTCCTGCTGCTGGTCTCGAGCCCGAAACTCTCGTTCTTCTCCAGGACGAAGACTCGCCTGTTCTCGCTGGCTACCTCAGCGGCTATTGCCAGCCCGACAACCCCGGCCCCAATTATGGTAATATCAGCCTCATACGGCACGTCGTTGCTCCTTTGCGCAGGAAATCCCAGCTAGGTTCTCTCCTACTTAAGTTGAATAGCTTGCATTGCCTTGACGTTGTAGTAGCGGACATCATCTAAAGGGTTGGGAATCTTGCCCGCCTTGAAAGCGTCACAGAGAGATATAACTGCATCTTCAATGGTATGTTTCGGCTCCCAGCCCAGCTCATTCCTGATCTTTGCTGAGGAAATATGATAGGAGCGGGGGTCGTTTGTCGGCGTGGTGACAATCTCGATGTCGCCATTCCCCGCTGCGCGCTTCACCATTTCTGCGAGCTCCAGAAGCTCGTAGTTCTTACAGCCGGCGTTGAATATCTTGCCGGCAATCATTCTCTCAGGTAGTTCCACAAGTTGAAGGTAGAGGTCGGTGATATCTTCAATGTGTATATTCGGTCGCTTTTGTGTGCCTCCCGATACTTTGATGCGACCGGTATTGACGGCTTGGTTGGTCAGAATGTTAACTATCACATCAAGCCGTAACCGGGGAGAATAGCCACACACAGTTGCTGAGCGGATAACCACCGGGGTGAAATCAGGCGATCGCGCCTTGAGTAACACATCTTCGCACAAAGCCTTATACCTCGAGTAATCGGTCAGGGGCTCCAACGTCATATCTTCGGTGACATTTTCCTCCTCTTTGACACCGTATACGCTGGAGGTAGAAGCATAGATGAACCTCCTCACCCCGCTCTGCCTAGACACGCTAACCAGGTCAAGAAAGGCATCATAGTTGATGGACTTGCCCAGTTGAGGGTCTAACTCAAAACTGGGGTCATTCGAGATGCAGGCAAGGTGAATCAGGCAGTCGGTCTCAGGGATCAGCTTTTCCAGAAGCGCTCGGTCCCGGATGTCGCCCTTTATCTGTTCCAGGTTGGGATCATCCTTAACAGCATCGAGGACATCCTGTGCGTAGATATAGAGGTCGAGCACTTTGACGTGGTATCCTTTGGCCAGAAGCTTAGGCACCAGCACACTACCAACATAGCCAGCGCCACCCGTAACCAGAACATTTTGTGATTCCTTCATAGTTTTATGACTGCTCAAGAAAAGCGTTCTTCAGCGAAGTCCTCCTTTCCTAACTTTGGAGAGAGGCCACTCTGCAAAGAGTGCCCCTCTCATCCTTACTACTGCTCATCTGCAATAACGTCACCCTTGACCCTACTTGAGGAGTGTGGTCACGTATCTAAAGAGCGGAACTGGCTCTACTGAGGACCTGTTACCGACGATACGAATTGCCAAAGCCCCAACCGCGTTCCCCACAAAACCTATCAATTCGGAAGGCAACTGGGCAGCAACACAGGGTGATGTAATCGAGAAATAGGCATCGCCAGCGCCGATCCTATCCACTGCCTCCCGGGAAAAGACGGGGGCGGCTAGGAACCTACCATCATCGGCGTAGACCAGTGAACCCAGATGTCCTCTGGTGACCGCAGCCCGGTGGCAATCAAGCTTTTTGGTTGTCCTGACCAGCAAACTCTCCAACTGGCTGACATTATCATGGGTGGCAAGGCGGATCTCCGCTTCGTCAATGCAGATATAATCAGCCCGGGGATACTTGGTAATGAGATTGAAGCCCATATTGGCTGCATTTGTCTGGACATTGACCGCCAGGAATTTGGCCTGGCCACACAACACCTCGATAATATCCCCGTCCAGAAATCCATGACCATAGTCGGCTACCACTACCAGATCATAATCACCGGTATGCGACTTCAGATAGCTACAGACTTCTTGGCTCGTCGCCTCAGGCAAGCTGCCGTTACCAAGGAAGCAAACCTCGAACATCTTTCCAAGGAGGTCAGCATGGACAAAGCGACGCTTGATGGTAGTAGGAGCATCAGGACGGTGGAAGAGCTTTGCCCCTATATTTGGCTTCAGGTGCTCCAGAATAAAGCCCTCATAGCTATTCTGCGTACCCAAGCAGGTAATGAGATCAACCTCATCACAGAACCCAGCGATGTGATTGGCTATAGCCATTATGCCGCCTGCAAAGGTTTCTTCGTGTAGATATTGTGCAGGGATAAGGAGCTCTTTTGGGGACTTGTTCAGAGGGCGACAATAGTGATATTCGTCAATAATTGCGTCGCCAATGACAAGCACTTTTATGTTCCTGAGGTCTCGAAATAGACTGATTATCTCCCGCGCTGAATACCTATTGCGGAATTCCCTGAGGAAATGCTGGGCTTCCTCAGGGTAAACCTCAAAATGGTTGTTAAGCAAACTTGTTGAGCTGAAGGTGATTTCATCGGTGAAATGAATCCGTCCTCCGATGGACTTGAGTGCCTCCTCCTCATCATGGATCTTTCCCGTCAGGTCCTCCTTTGCATCGGCGTAATCACTACCCTTGGCATAGACATCCGGTTTCAATTCCGTGATAGCTTCAACCGCAGTGGGCCACTCATTTATGGCTACATAGTCAACAGATCCCAGGGCAGCAAGAGATTCAGCCCGGAGATGCTGATTGAAAACGGGACGTCCTGGCCCCTTGCCAACATATGCATCCTTGGTTACAGTGACCAGCAGCACATCCCCTTCCCGCTTGGCTGCTTCAAGGTGTCTGATATGGCCAGGGTGAAGCAGATCAAAGACCCCATGACATTGGACAATGACCTTGCCCTCTTCCTTCAAAGCCGCGATGGTACGACACAATTCGTCCAGGGACTTGATCTTGTAGTTCGTTTCCTCTTGTGGCATTTAAAGTTCTCTCTCTCACCTGAGGCCTGTAGCTTCCTGGTTGGAAAGGTGCTCAAACCATTCCGTTTGGTATCAGAGCTGCCACTTCAGCTTCACTTGATCTCTTGAGCATGTATCCTTCGGGGTCTTGGGACCGCATTCTTTCGCAGACTGGCTGCCCCTGTCTCATTGCCAAAAACAATCTTGCACAATCGTACGTAGCTCTTTGTAAGTGTATGCACACAGAATTAAGAAACGGATTAAGGATGTAAAGAAGAAATTACAAACGGCTTACAATCGCCTAACAAATCGGGTTTCAGTTTCACGGCCATTTGAACCCCCAGCGCCCTATCTGGAAAGGTACTCAAACCATTCCCTTGTAGCTGCAGAAATCGTCTCCGGCGTCCAGAGAGGCGCCTTCCTCCAGTGGTCGATATGCTGGAGCATGACCTTGACCCCTTCCTCAATAGAGAACTTGGGTTCCCATCCCAGTAGTTTTCGTATCTTGGATATGTCAGCATGGGTGCAGTCGGGCTCCCCAGGGCGTTTGGGTATGTGCACTACATCTCCCCCCAGAAGTTCAACAAGTCGATTGATGCTGTATGTGTTGTTGCTGCCTACGTTCAGGACTTCATCTTTGATGTCTGAGCTGGCGGCCATAACCAGAGCATCCACGATATCGGTGACAAAGGTGAAATCCCGGGTTTGAGTGCCGTCACCAACAATAGTAAAGGGTTTGTTGTGGAGTTTCTGAGCCAGGAATACCCCGAAAACCGCACCATAAGCGCCCGTGGTTCGTGAGCGGGGGCCATAGACGTTAAAGAGACGAAGGGATAGGACAGGGAGTTTGTAAACTTTGCCCCAGTGCAAGGCGCACAGCTCACCCAGATACTTGGTCAGAGCGTAGGGATATTGGGGCCGAATATCGGCGGTCTCTGGCGTGGGGAATACATCGGGAATCCCATAACAGGATGAAGAAGCAACATAAATGAATCGTTCGACGTCTGCCCGGCGCGCCGCCTCTAGCACATTGACTGTGCCATCAACGTTGGAGCGGCAATACGCCAATGGTTGTTTGATCGAGGGCACAATATCCGCTAGTGATGCCAGATGGAAAACCCAGTTGATACTGTCAAAACAAGGCTGAATAGCTTCCCAGTTAGTAATATCCACCCTGTGGAGATGGAGGTGGGATATGCCCTTGAGATGAGCCAGGTTTTCCGCCCGCCCCGTAGAGAAGTTATCCAGAATGACCACCTCGTGACCTTCGTCCAGTAGACGGTCGACGAGGTGGCTTCCAATGAATCCCGCTCCACCGGTGACCAGGCTCTTCTTAACGGTCATAGTAGCTTACTGGGTGATTTGTGAAGCAACCTAAATATCAAGCAAGCAGGGCAGCATATGGGCTGGCAGTTTCTGCTTTTCCTGCCGTCTCATTCCCCAGGACAGCCTGCAGAATCGTATCTGATTATATATAAGTGTACGGAGATATGATTAATAACCGATTAAGGAAATAAAGATGAAATTACAAAGAGCTTACAAATGGATTACAAGTCGCGTCAGATGGATATCAATAGATGCATTTCTGTTGGGATGGCTGTCAAATATGACGCTTGACCTGAGTTTCCTCTATCGCCAGGGCACGATCTTCAGGCGGGCGCTCTCAATTAGTTAAGTACGTCGTCGGTGGAATCGTTTGAAGCGCCAGGGGCTACAGCCCCAATCGCCCTACCATTTGGCCCTCAAGGCTGCGTCTGTAGTATTAAAGCCTCTTGGGGGCAATGAGGAAGGGGAAGCTGCATAAGAAAATCAGCAGGTTGCCAAAGAGCAATATCAGAATAACCTGGGAGAGGGACTGGTGCATCAGGGCGATAGCTGCCACCTCAGCCAGGGTAACAAAGTCAGCCAGAAGCATCAGCCCTATGCTGCGAATAGCCAGGCTGTAGTGTATCAGGACGAAGTTCAGAGAGAAGAGAAGCATAGCCATCCCATACCAGCCGACTAGATTCCCCGCCTCAACATAATCCGGGCCAAAGAAGAGCTTGATGATTGTATTGGGTAGAAGCCAGTAAAGGAGGGCCACTCCCCCGGAGAGGACGAAAGCATAAAGAAGGCTTTGAAGCAGAATGCTCCTTGAGCCCAGACCTAGAGTGTGATTTTCAGTCGCTTTGGGCAATAGCACAAAGGACACTGCCATCGGCAAGAAGATGACCACCTTACCCAGGGTTGCCACAGAGTTATATAGCCCTGCGTCTGTCGCACCGAAGAAATGGGTGACGAGCATCACATCCACGCTGGTGGGCATAGCCATGAAAATAGCGAGGATTAGAGCGGGGACGAGAATCGGACCCAATCTTGGGTTATGCTGAGCCTGGCGGTGGACGCCTCCGGCCAACTGTTTCCTTATTAGAACCAGCCCTGCCATCATGGCTATCGCAGTGGAGGCTAAGAGGGCGGCAACAGCTCCTGGCAAATCCCATCCTGCCCAGACGAAGGCAACGCCGAGTAGCAACTTCAATCCCTGGGATACCAGATAAGTGATAATGCCAAGCATCCTGAATTGCTGCAGCCCTTGCAAGAGTCCTGAGATTACTTCCAGTATCAAAGTCGTGGACAGGGCAAATCCGAGGAGGAGGACTGGTGTTATTGAGTTCAGGTGGAAGAAAGAGGCAATCTGCTGAGAGGCTAGGATAACGACCAGTGCGGGCAGAAGACACAGTAGGCCGAGCTTTGGCCCTAGCTTTACAAAGGTGCCGACGGCAGCCGCTTCTCCAGCCTTTGCCTTTATTTTGGCCAAACTGCTGGCGGTGGCTTCTCTCAAGGCTTGGCCGACAAGGCAAGCGATGTAGAAGATAGCGACCAAAGAGCCGAGGACACCAAAAACCTCCGGGCCCAGTGCCCGACCCATTAAGACCAGATACAGGTAACCGAAAGCATATCCCGTTGTGGTGGCTATCAGCAGAAAACCAGTCTGGGAGGCGAATTCCTGCTTCAGTGAGCCTAGACGAAGCTTCCTCATAGATTAAGAATCACCCTCTCACTCAACGAGAAGATACACATTGTTGTGGACCTTTATGAGTTCGTTATTCTCGATCGCCCATGGTGTATAGACGATGGTTATTCCTTTTTCCTTTAGCCATGAAGTGTCACTGGCACCGTCCCGGAGGAATTCCATAGCTGAACGACCTTTGGCATGGAAATTGGGCGCTACCTCAGCAGCGTAGGCGAACTTCCCTGATACCGAGGCGAAAGGCCAGGCCACTGCGGTGTCAACGACACCTATACGATACTGGGGAGGCACATATTCCTTGACCCAGAGGAAATCCTGATAAGTGGCATCATCGATCACATGGTAGTATCGCTCGGAGAGGTGGCTACGCACGCCTACGGTAAGAGCCCAAACCACGATGACACCTATAAGGGCATAGCTGGCAGCAGCGGATGTAGCGGGCCTGCGCTTTAGCGCCGTTCTGATCCAGTGCGCAAGCTCTCTCAGGGCCACCCCACCGAGCAGTGCCATCATCACATAGGTATAAAGCCAACCCCTTTCATATACGATGTCAGGACCGATATAGAACCGGGGATATAGCTGCTCAAAAGCAAGGAGTCCGGCTGCCGATAACACCATTGCCCAGTCGTGCCGCTTCCCACGGTAAATTAGGATACCTGCTCCCATAAGGAACAGGGCCACCGGAACATAACCGAACTTGGGCAAGGCATCCCAGATAGGAGGAACGGCCAGGTGAGCCTCAGGATCCGTCGCCTCCTTTACTATGAAGTCCAGCTCAGAAGGCGCCCATAAGAACATGAGGCCATAGATCGAGACCAAAAAGGCCAAGGCGACGACTGATTGCCAAGCGCGGCTCCTGGCCCTTTCCCCGCCGGGCAGAAGAAAGAAGATGAAATGAATCACGGCTATAACCGAAATCACAGCCAGGGTTGGGGGATGAATGAACAGCAGTGAGACGAATATAAGGAAAAGAACCACCGGTCCTCTCAGGTCGAACATGAGGCGGTGCAGAGTGAGAAGCGTAAGCGGAATGAAAGTGAGTCCCAGGGCCACCGGTACCAGAAACGCTGGCCCGAGGAATCTGATGGTAGTGGGGATGAGTGCAACCAAAAAGGCAGCCCCCAGGCCGAACCCGCTCCTTTTGCCGAAGGCGTAGGCTAGGAAGGCAAGCAAGGCGAAGATGATCCCGGGTAGAAAGCGAACCAGGTTGAGCCAGGAGGCCCCGGTTATCAGCTTGAGCTCACCCAGGAAAAGATGGAAGCCCAATTCTTTATCAGGGGAGAGGAGCGTCCCGGAGTCAAAAGGATCGGGAAAGGAGATACGCCCGGTCTCTATCAAACTCTGGGCATCACCATAGTGCCACCATTCGTCAATATGAAGCGGATACAAGTATTGCCAGTGAGGAATGCTCGCCATAAAGAAAGCCAGAACCAGGATGGCCACAAGGCATAGCCTTTCTACCAAGCGACCTGGCTGTTGGGACAAAGAATCCATTACACCCGATTCATTACGTTTGTTGCCGTCCAACACTACCTCTAAGTGATAATCGACCCCTCTTGGCATGGTTCACGATGCCTGTTATCGCTTTCTCTTTCTCCCCTAATTGAAGCTGATGGGCATAGCTTTACACTTTGCCCTCCAACCCCAGAACATAGAACGCTGCGAGTGGCTGAGCCACTCTGGGCCTGGTCATAACGTAGCCCTAGGCAACACCACCCCAGGGATGGTCATGAGGGGGACCACCCCTGGGGCGCAGCATGGATGGGCAGTAGCCCCCCGGCCATACCTCAGGCTGACCGAGAGCGGCCCAAGGCGGACGCTGACCTTTTGGATGCGCCGCGTCCCATGCGTATCGGCCAGGCTCGCAAATGAGGAGGATGTAAAAGCCACTGCCTACGGAGTCGTATCTGATTGTGTACCAGTGTACGGACATACGATTAAGAAGCGATTAAGGATATAAAGATGAAATTACAGAGAGCTTACAAGTGCATTACATTTCAGGTCAGATTGGTCGTAGTAGTGTTCCCACTTGCCTCGCTTGGCGGCAGTCTCTCCCACCAAGGCTACCAACACCAAGCCACAAACCCTTGGGCCACGTCTTCTTTGAGCTATAGGGGTACTATTCTCTACCTGTAAATACCAGAACGGGTCATTGTATACGTGATAATACGTATGCTAATCTGTGCATCCCAGATAGACAAACTGTTTGCTCCAAAAGGGTAAGCAAAGCATGCGCAGAAAAAGCAGGCTTCAATATTTGGCGGTGACGCTAGGCTGGGTATATACCGGGCTGCTTCTGGGCTTGGCGGTGGGGGCCCTGTTTTCGCCGGGGCACACCTTGTTGCTTCACTTCAACAGATTTGGGGAGTTGTGGGCTGATATAGGGTTCTTTACGTTTGCATTTGGGCTGATGACCTGGTTTCTATTCTTCAAACTGCCAAAGAGGCGTCACACAGATCGAACAGATAGCGAAGAGAGCCCAGTTCTCAGGCCCCGATCCTATCGGGGCTGGCGAACTGGGAGATGATTAATGCAACGACACCACTCTCGGTAACAACAATTGCGATGCAATTCCCTCCCTTGACAAATCAGTGACAATTGGATACCATCCGACCTGACTATCCAGGGGACGCGGCCGATTACACGCGATATAGCACTACCCTCAATAACGCGTCATCGGTATGGCTTCTGACAAGGCTTAGCAAATAGCCTCCCCCTAGGCGAAAGAATTCTAATATATGTTCGCTCTTAATCTTGAAGCACTCCTAGGGCAAAGAGGCAAGAGGAGGAAATCATGCGCAGGCTTCTACGAGTCAATCTTTCCAGCGGCGCAATAAAGGAAGAGGGTATTCCTAACAAGGTAGCCGAAGCTTACGTAGGAGGACGTGGCTTCGGGGCCAAATACGTCTATGATGAGATTCCACCAGGTATCGATCCGCTAGGCCGTGAGAACAAGCTGTTGTTCGGAACGGGGCCCCTGGCGGGAACGAGCGCGCAGTCACTCTCCAAGTGGATGGTTGTCACCAAGAGCCCACTTACAGGCACCTATACTCGCAGCTTTGGGGGCGGCGATTTTGGAGCCTGGCTCAAGTGGGCGGGTTTTGAACTCATCATTCTTGAGGATAAAGCCTCAAAGCCGGTCTACCTCTATATCAAGGATGGCAAGTACGAGATCCGCGACGCCGGTGCCATCTGGGGAAAGACCACCAGCGAAGCCCAGGCATATCTGAAGAAAGAACACGGGGCCAAAGCGCGGATGGTCTGCATCGGGCCTGCAGCCGAAAAGCTGGTGCGTTACGCTGCGATATTTAGTGGGCGTCGCGCTGCTGGCCGTGGGGGTACTGGCACCGTAATGGCTTCCAAGAACCTGAAGGCCGTGGTGATTGAGGCTGACCGAAGTGAAACCCTCGCGAATCCAACGGACTTCAAGAAGCTAGTTCAGCAGCAGGTCAAAGGCTACAAGGAGGGGCTTGGCTTCGAGGTATTCCGTGATTATGGAACTGTCATGGGTGTGGACTATCCCGGTTTTGGCTGCGGCTCTTTTCCAGTACGAAATTTTCGCACGGCTGAGTTGGAGGGCTGGCAGAACATTTCATTCTTGCAATACGCCCAGATCACACAAAAACACACTGGTTGCTATGCCTGCATGCTCAAGTGCGGCAAGATTCGAAAGGTGCCCAGCGGCCCCTATGCAGGGGTCACCAGCGAGGGACCGCACTACGAAACGGTCTGGTCATTTACTGGACCCACGGGATGCACCAACCTCGGGGCCACAGTATATGCAGACCACCTGTGTTGCGACCTGGGTCTGGATACTATCAGCACGGGGGGTGCGATTGGCTTTGCCTACGAGCTGTTCGAAAAGGGCATCCTGACCACCAGGGATACTGATGGCCTGGTTCTCAGCTACGGAGACCACGAGCCCATGCTCAAACTCATAGAGAAGATTGGCCGACGGGAGGGACTGGGCGACATCCTCGCTGAGGGGGTAAAGAGAGCAGCCGAACGCATCGGTAAGGGGTCTGAGCAATACGCCATGCATGTTAAAGGTCAGGAAATGCCGGGGTACGAGCCGCGAGCATTGAAGGCCCTGGGAATGAACTACGCTTTGAGCAACGTGGGGGCAAACCACTGCTACGGCTACGCCAGTCAGGAGATTGGCAACCCCAAACCACGGCTCGTGGACGCTGCTGCCGACGATGACAAGGGCGATATCGTGAAATACAATCAAGACTACGTGGCTGCTGTTGAGCTGGGCAATTGCTGCGTGTTTCCTGCCCACAACCTGGAGTTTTTCGGTCTGGATCTCCTGGGTAAGATGCTTGTAGCGGCGCTAGGTGTGCCCCGGTTTGAAAGTGAGGATTATCTGTGGCACGTGGCAGAGAAGGTGTACAACCTGGAGCGATGCTTTAACATCCGGGAGGGCTTTACCAGGAAGGACGATACCCTGCCCAAGCGGATGTTCACCGAGCCTCTGAAAGGAGGAATTCGAGACGGCGAGGTAATAAGGAAACCGGATGCCATCATAGACGAATACTACGATGCCAGGGGTTGGGACCGCGAAGGCGTACCTACAAAAGCGACCCTTGCCAGATTAGGGCTCGAGGAGGTAGACAGGGACATTGCCAGGTTCCGGCGCTAGACACCATTGGGCAACAAAACTCGCTTTGGTTGCATCGATGGCCCCTGTGATGTGGGACTATGCGAGCCTTTTCGATTACCGCGGTCAGCAGAATATTGTTCGGTTGAGCGCACAGGTGGAGCTATCCAGTTGCAGCCCTATTCCCAGGGTTTCCCCCCCGTCTGCCTCTCTCTCGAGGTGCACGGGGTCGGTATCCTGAGAAGCATGGCTGGCTTTCCGCAGAAGCAGTAGTATACCAGCTTTACCAGCGGCTGCAGCCACCTTGCTCTCTCCCTGGCAGCAACACAGATTGGGCAAACCGAGTCGCAGAACTAGGCAATTCCTTCTACGTGACCACTCATTGTCATCCTCCTCTGAGGGCGGTTTCAATTCCCGAGTCTCCTCAGGATAGGGGCGGTCTAAAGATCCATCTCCCGGGCTACGATTCCACGCTGGAACCTCCCGTCGCCAAATATCATCTCGCTAGCTTTCGCACGTCTGTAGTAGAGATGGATGTCGTGATCCATGGTGAAGCCAATGGCACCGAATATCTGATGCCCCAAAAGGGTCACCCGTTCGTAGGCTGCACCAGTCCAGGCCTTAGCTACAGCCACATCAAAGGTAGCCGGAAGCCCCTCGCTGACCTTCCAGGCTGCCTTGTAGGTGACGAATCGTGAGCCATCGACATCGCTCACCATGTTGGCGCAATAGTGCTGGATAGCCTGGAAACTACCAATAGGCCGATTAAACTGCACCCGTTCCTTTGCGTAGGCGACAGCCATATCCAGAGCAGCCTGGGCACCGCCGACCATCTCGGCACATTTGGCAACCGTGGCCTTCTGGAGAACTCCTTGCACTATAGGCCAGCCCTGATTGAGCTCGCCCAGCATGTTCTCCTTCGGCACGCTTACTTCATCGAAGCTGACTTCGCACTGCTTGTCGCGGGCCAGCGTTTTCAGGAGCGTTATTTTGACTCCAGGGCTTCTAGCATCCACCAGGAAAGTGGTGATACCTTCTTCTGGGTTCGCAGTCTCTTTTGTCTTAGCCACGCATAGCAAGTAGTCAGCAACGTTGGCGTCGAGAACGAAAAGCTTGGTGCCAGTGATGACATACCCACCGTTGCGCACAGCAGCCGTGGTTTTCACTGATGCCGCGTCATATCTAGCGCTGGGCTCAGTCAGGGCCAGTGTCAGGATCATCTCCCCACTCGCAATCTCAGGGAGGAACCGCTTCTTCTGCTCCTCGTTCCCCGCCGCCAGGATGGTCAGGCCCCCGAGAACCACCGTTGAAAAGAACGGACCGGGCAGGATATTGTATCCCATGGCCTCGAGGAGGACTGCCAAATCGAGGAAACTGCCTCCACTGCCACCATATTCCTCAGGGAATGGCAGCCCTATCCATCCTAGGCCTGCCATCTTTCGCCACAGTTCAGGGGAGTACCCCTCCTCGCTCTCATCTAATTGCCTCACCAGTTGCTTGGGGCATTCTTTGTGAAGAAAGTCACGCGCCGATGTCCTCAACATCTCCTGTTCTTCGCTTAAGCCGAGATCCATCTTCCGCCTCCTGTTCTATGTAGATCTGCACAAGCCAGCAGAGTTGTGGCATTCCCTGGGTTTGGCTATGACCACGGCAGTCCAAGTCCTCGCAACGCAATGATGTTGCGCTGTATTTCAGATGTTCCGGCGCCAACGAGAGCAGAGATGCAGTCGAGGTAGCCGGTGCATACCCTCCCCCCTAGAGCTGCCCATTTCGAACTTCTCTCCAGTTGCCCGTATGGTCCCATAACCTCCATCGCGGTACTCGCGAGTTTCCGGCTTAGCTCGGTGCTGACCAACTTCAGTACCGATGCCTCGATATTTGGGACAAGCCCGCGGTCGAGCATCCAGGCTGTGTGCCAGAAGAACGTGCTGGCGACCTCGATCTCTATTGCCAGCTCCGCCAGTATGTCCTGTATCTGAGGATTGCGGCTCAGGGCCTGCCCATTGCCAGTCTCTTTGGAGTACTGCACCAGCTCCTCCAGAGTGCGCCTGAAGCCTCCAATGGGGACGACGAGCCTCTCAAAGTCCAGGGCCACCATAAGGTAGTACCATCCTCGGTCCTTCTCGCCCACGATGTTTCTGCTGGGGACCCTCACGTTGTCGAAGAATACGTCGTTGAACGAATGGGTGCCACATATGTTTATCAGGGGACGAATAGTAATGCCTTCCGACTTGTTATTCACGATGACCAGCGAAATTCCCTTATGCGCAGGCGCACTTGGATCGGTCCTGACGGCCATCCAGGCGTAATCCGACGTGTGAGCGCCGCTGCTCCAGGTCTTCTGGCCATTGATAACCAAATCGTCCCCATCCTCTATGGCGCGGGTCTGGATCGAGGCAAGGTCGGAGCCGGCATTCGGCTCGCTGTAGGCCAGCCAGAACCTTATGTCTCCCCTGGCTATCGGTGGCAGCCATTCCCGCTTCGCTTCATCGCTGCCGAAGCGCAAAATGGTGGGGCCGGAGATAAGCGTACCTACATCAGGGCCAGGAGCCCGGTAGTAGCTCATTCGCTCGTGGAAGATGGCCTGTTCAATATGGGAGCGCCCTGTGCCGCCGTATTCCTCGGGCCATGCAATTGCGAGCCAGCCCTTCTCCGCTAACTGATGCCTGAACTTCTCAATGCGAGGGTCGATCTCTTCGAAATCCGGGATCGTGCCGTATCCCCCGGGCCAGTAGAGGCTTTCCTGCGTCCAGTTAGCGGGTAGTTCCTTTTCTATGAAGTCAACCACCTCTCTGCGAAATGCCTCTTCCTGCTCACTAAGCCGAAAATCCATGCTCTCACTCGCAATGCCCGACTAACTCAGATTTGCTAACGGGTTAGTGCTGCCGGGGCAGCCCCAGTCCTCTCATTGCCACAATATTGCGTTGAATCTCGTTGGAACCACCGCCAACGCCTATGGAGAGCGCGGTCAGATATGCCCGCATTATCCTCGCATTCAGGACAGCCCGCTTGGAGCCCACGTCCAGTTGTCCGTAGGGCCCCAGAACATGCATCCCCACGTTGGCCAGGTGTCTTAGCAATTCGCTGGAGAATAGCAATGACATAGACGATTCGTAGCTGGGATGGAGATTCTTGCTGTACATCCAGGCGATGCGGTAGCACATCATGCGGAGAACTTCATTTTCCACTGCTATTTCTGCCAGCTCATCGTTAATCAGCGGATCATCGGCGATGGTCTCGCCATTGCGCTTCGTTTCCTTGACATACTCCACCAGTTCCTCAATCATTCGCTGGCTTGCTGCGGCGCTACCAATCAAGGAACGCTCAAAGTCCAGGGCCATCACCAGTTGGTACCAGCCATTGTTTTTCTCACCTACTAGGCTCTCCTTGGGGATGTGCACATCGTCAAAGAAGACTTCATTGAAAGAGTGGCGGTTCAGGATGTTTATCAGGGGACGCACTGTAATCCCCGGGGTCTTCATGTTGACTATAAACATGCTGATTCCCTTGTGTTTGGGGGCATCAGGGTCAGTTCTGGCGCCAAGCCAGCAATAATCAGCATAGTGGGCATAGCTGCACCACGTCTTCTGGCCGTTAATCACATAGCCATCGCCATCCTCTACGGCGCGGGTTTGCAGCGACGCAAGGTCGGAACCGGCGTTGGGCTCACTATATCCTAGGCAGAAAATTGAATCCCCCTTCGCCACTTCGGTTAGGTATTTCTTCTTGTGCTCCTCCGTTCCAAAGAGCATAATGGCGGGACCTACCCAGTTTGCGGAGATCTCCACCTCTATACTTACCGGAGCTCTGTTGTAGGCCAACTCCTCGGCAAGTATAAGCCGTTTCAGGTGGCTCATCTCTAAGCCACCATATTCTCTAGGGTATGCAGGTGCCAGCCAGCCCTTCTGCCCCAGTTTGCGCTGGAACTGGCGGGAAAGCGCCCAGGACTCCTCGGTCTCCTCCCACAACCCGGCATCGAGTTCAATCCACCTCTGCGGGGTCTCCTTCTTCAGCCACTGGCGAACCTCCTCCCTGAAAGCCTCCTCCTCTTGGGTAAATCTAAAGTCCATGCTTGCCCTCCCTGTCACAAATCAGGCTTACCTACTATGAGTCTAACTCCCTTGGAGGAAGTTCTACAAAGTGATAGCGACATGGACACGGCGTTATTTATGGCTACCGTGCTATCATTCTGGCTGATGGTCATGACTTTCGCGCTGGTAGAGTATTGATCACAAGCGTCGGAGGCTGCGACGAAGGGATGTTAACAGAGTCGCTAGACTTGATGCTGGCTACCACCTCCTCCGCCTCGCCCAGCTTTACCAGCATCAGCACTCGCTCCTTTCCCGCCTGAACCTGAGCTGCGGGGAATTACATCAACTCTATTTCCTTCAAGTCGGGGGCTACGATGAGCTTGGGCTCGGTTAGTTCCTGAATCTCCTCGGCTGTCCACCCTGGGGCTACCTCCTTGAGCACCAGCCCCTGGCTAGTGACCTCGATAACCGCCAGGTCAGTAACGATCATGTCGACACACTCCGGAGCGGTAAGCTCATAGTTGCATTTACGTAATATCTTGGGCTTGCCATCTTTAGAGGTGTGCTCCGCAACCACAATTAGCTTTTTGGCACCGACGGCTAGGTCCATCGCCCCACCGATACTGCCAATGCCGCGCTCGGGGAGCAGCCAGTTGGCAAGGTCCCCTTTCTCCGATACCTGCATCACCCCCAGAACGCACACGTCGATGTGCCCGCCCCTGATCATGGCGAAGGACTCGTCGTGGGCGAACAAGGACATCCCGGGCTTTGTGGTTACCATTTGCCCCCCTGCATTGACCAGATCGAGGTCCGCCTCCTCTGGAGTGGCGTTGGGGCCGAAGTTAAGGGCGCCGTTCTCAGTTTGGTAGAGGATCTCCTTATCCGGCGAGGGGTAGTTGACACAAAGGGTGGGAATACCGATACCCAGGTTCACCACCATTCCATCCTCAAACTCCCTAGCTACCCGAAAGGCCATGGTCTCTCTGCTTAACCGCAGTTTCTCAGCCATGATACCTCCTACTTTTGGAGCCGTTCTCCCTTGCCTATCTTCTGCACGAATTTGGTTCTACCCTCCTCGGGCCTTACAGCTATCCTGTTGACATAAAGAGCGGGGGTAACCACACTTTCAGGGTCAAGCTCTCCGACCTCGACAACCTCGTCCACCTCGGCAATGGTGACCTTTGCCGCACCGGCCATTGTGGCGTTGAAAGTTCTGGAGGTGCCTCGGTAGACCAGATTTCCCAGCCTATCCGCTTTATATGCCCTGATCAGGGCGAAATCAGCCTTTATCGGATACTCGAGGACATGCTTCCTGCCATCAATAACCTTTACTTCCTTCCCTTTCTCTACGATGGTCCCTGGGCCCACAGGGCAATAGAAGGCACCAATGCCGGCTTTAGCAGCTCTTATTCGCTCGGCCAGGGTTCCCTGGGGAACTATCTCGATCTCCACCTCGCCGGCGCGGAGCTGCTTCTCAAAGGGAGCGACCATTAGTGGCGAGGCAAGCACAGGGAAGGCAGCGATCGCTCTTCTTATCTGTCGATTCGACGCCAGTTGTCCCCCGTCATACCACCAATCAGGCGCTATCGTAAACTGGGCCGCAACCTGCATTAGTTCTGCGCCGAAGCCGACATTATTACACACAATAGTCAAATCCTTCGCCCCATGCTTGCCCAGGGCTTGCATGAGGTAGCTCGGGCACCCCCCGGGTGTACCAAAGCCACCAATCAAGACGGTAGCGCCATCAAAAAAATCCTTCACTGCCTCATCGAAGCTGTCGACAACCTTGTTAATAGCCATTTCACGCTTCCCCTTTCGCTATTGGAGTCCTCCACGCTCAAGCAGGTTTGAAACACCTTATATCTGCCAGCTCCCCTTTTGTCTCCTCTCGCCACTGGACCTCAACTTTGAGCCCTTCGGTTACGTCCCGGGGTTTAATCCCTTCAATGGGCATGAAGATCGTTGAATCTGCATTCTCTAACTTTATTGCCCCGATTATCCCGGGTTCCTCTAAATCTCGAAAATTCCCCTGACCATCTAATTTGACATACGCTGTTGTATAGCCAACCAGGGTACCTTTTCCAGATAGAGTTATCAGGTTTTCCTCTTCTATTTTGGTATAACATTTTCCGCATCTCGACCTTGGGGGCACATAAGTATATCCACATTCGGGACATTTTGCTCCCAGGATTTTTCTATTGGCAAGCTCTTTGATAAACCTCTGCATCTGGAAGCCTGTTGACCAGTTAAAGCCAGCAGCAAATGGCAAGGCCTGTACCTCAATTATCTCAGATTCACTTTTCATGGTTTCTATCCCTCCCCCGGTAATTGATAATGATATCCATTATTTATTGAGCAGGTTCAACACCTTCGAAATCGCTGAGTGCACCTTGCGGCTCTTTCGCCCAAAGAACTTGAACCCTCATGCCTATGTGAACAGCCTTTGGGTCCGCGTTTAGCAATATTGTATCAGTATTAGAGTCTGCCCCATCGAACTTAACAAAGACCGGGATAACCACCTCACCCTCCTTTATTAAGCCCGTTTCCACAGGATCCATTCCCAGGACCTTCAATTTTCCTCTCTCCATGGGGGGACTGACTATGAAGCAGGTAATAGTCCCCCTATTACTAACGATCTTTCGTCGGTCCATTATCCGGTGACATCTTCCGCACAGGTTTCTGGGCGGCACAATTACCTTTCCACAGCCGGGGCAGAATGAGCCGATTAATTTCTTCTGCTTAAGCCCCTTAACATATTCTTCCAGGAGTCTGGAACCCTTATAGTGATAGGAACCTACATTCCATGTACCCTCCACACTGATTGTTGTCGGTCTTTCTTCCTTTACATATCCCATCTTCTTTACCTCCCGGGGGAATCCCCTAAAACTGTCACTGTGATATAATTGGTTACGCCCCCCCATCCATGGGCAACGGCATTGCTGACTTTTCTCGGGACCTGATGCTCTTCTGCCTTTCCCATTATCTGCAGGGCGCACTCAAGAATGCGCTGCAGGGCAGTGGATCCAATGGCGTTGGTGGCATTGACGCCACCTGAGGGATCCAGGGGCATTCTGCCGTCAATATCGGTCTCACCTTTTTCAAGAGCCATCCATGCCGTGCCTTCATCGAATAAGCCCAATCTTTCAGCAAATATCAACTCCTGACTTGGAAATGGCTGATATACCTCTGCTACGTCAATCTCTTTTTGGGGGTCCTTTATTCCTGCCATCTTATATGCCTTGGTTGCTGACATCCAGCATCCCTTTTGTTCAGAGGGATCAAGTACTCCAACGCCACCGAAATTCTCACTCTGTAACTGGTTTTCCTCGTCCGAGAAGGCGGCGAGTCCCTTAAACCAGGCTGGTTGCCTGGTTTTTTTTCTTGCCAGGTTTTCTTCAGCCACGACAATGGCCGAGGCACCATCGCTTGCCGGGCAGATATGTCCATACCTGAAGGGATATGCGACCATCTCGGTCTTGGCAATATCCTCTGGAGTGCAGCCTGGCCACTGAAGATGCGCATATTTGTTCTTGGCAGCATTGCGCCTTGCCTTTGCCGCTACCATATCAAAGTGTTCGATGCTGCACCCGGATCTATGCATGTAAAACACTGCCTGATAGACGGCAACGCCAGCCGCCGCTCCTACCGCCGAGGTGGCGACCAGGTTCTTAAGACTCAACCCATAACTGAAGGCGTGGAAAACATTGCCCAGTGCTACATGCAGAAGCCCGGTCGTGGCACCGGCCTCTTTGCTATCTGAATGTTTTTCCCAGGCAACAGCTACAACTACATCGTGAAGTCCCGAGGCAACAGTATAATAACCACCCTGTCCCACCGATCCCCCGGTCGTCCCTCCAGTGGCGATCCTGATGACCGATTTCCCCGCGGCACCAATTGAATCCCCGAGCCATTGTTCTGGCTGGGCAATACCACCGAACCCCTGCATATTGCCAACAACAAAGGCGTCCACCTCCCGCGGACTGACCTGGGCGTCTTCCAGCGCATTATAGACCGCTTCTGATACCATTTCAGCGAGGTTAACATCTCTTCGCTTACTCGAATGTTTGGTTTGTCCACAACCGATTATTGCAACATTTCTACTCATGATCCGTTGCCTCCCAATATAAAAACCGTATTCTTCTGGGCACAAATCCCGAATTGTCCATGGGCAAGAGCCCTGCGGACATCGGGAACCTGATACCCACCTGCTTCACCCCTTATCTGCTTTGCCGCTTCTATTACTCTTATCAACCCGGTAGCACAGACAGGGTCAGCACCCAGTGCCCCGCCACTGGGATTTACTGGTATCTCACCATCTCTGCGAGTTGTGCCCCTTTCAATCAAATTCTTCCCTTGACCCTCCTGGCATAAACCCAGGGCTTCGTAAATCATCAATTCCTCGTGAGCGAATTTCTCGGAGACCTCGGCAACATCCAGCTCGGAAGAGGGCTCCTTTACACCAGCCATCTTATAGGCTGTTCTGGCAGCCGTCTGGAGGGAATCAAGATTTTGGATATTTCTGTCCCGAAGATAGGGGTCCTGGCAACTACCGACTCCTTCTATCCACACTGGTTTGTCGGTGATCTCCTTGGCCCTCTCCTCAGCGGCAAGTATTAGAGCACATGCCCCGTCGCTGATGGGGGACATCGTCAGCTCCCTGATGGGATCGTAAAATACTTTTGAACTCATCACCTCTTCCACACTCACGTCTGGCATCCTTCTGTGTGCACAAGGATTCTCAGCGGCATTGGCAATGTTCTTGACGGCTGCCATTGCCAGATGCTCTTCCGACACACTGTACCTGTTCATATACATTCTCGCCTGAAGAGCAGCAGCCGCTATATCATTGAGCACACCTATCTGCCGATCAAATAATGGATCAAGGGTGTAGAAGCTTACTTGATGGGGGTTGAAAGTCGAGCCCTGTGTATGTGCCTCTACCAGGGCTACATCATGGGTGCCGGCAAGGATTCTCATCAAAGCATAATAGAGCGCAAAAGTCCCGTCCTCCTCTACCTTTGATTCATCCTTGAGAAAAGCTCCAACAGCCATGCTGAGAAAGACACTTGAAATTGTCCTTCCATCCAGAAAATCCGTAGAGGCGGTGATCACGGTATCCAGGTTCTCTCTCAGGATGCCGGCATGGTGCAAAGCCTCTTTGCAGACTTCAAAGACCATATCCTCTCTGGTTTTCTGCATATTATGCTGATGATGAGATTGAGCATATCCAACTATTGCCACTCTTCTGATCATTCTTCCCTCCTTCTGGTCCAAGAAATCCCCCCCCTCTGATTTCTAAGGTCCCTGATTGTCTGGGTTAGTCATATCATCCGGGATTTCCCATTTCAACTGACAATCAGGCCAAATGATACCGCGACTGCACCTGGGTGTCAAGCCAACTAGCTGGTCACCGGGTGACATTGAACAAAAAGCCAAGTTGGGGCAATTGATGTCAACATAGGTATTGACGGCCAACGAGCGCCATCACGCGCTCTAGTCTTCCTACCCGCGAAAATCCCCCTGCAGTGTCAAATTGCCAGCACCGCCTCCCGATCACTTGACTCTCTTCGCCCCCTGCGGTTACTTCACTTACTTCACTATTTGCCGATAGGGGCTGGTTTAGATAGAATTAGTGACGGTTGAGTAGTATTTTCAGGCTGATTCCAAAAATGGGGACAATTCATCAGCACCTGGGTGCCAGAACGGTCAGCAGATGCCAGCATTGTGGTAGAGAGTCACTCCTCATTTCTCAGGGCCTGGGGCTATGCCTGGACTGTATCCGAAGAGACTTTGGCCAGGTCCTCCCCCTTATTGAGAAAGCTCACAGCGCAGCGAGAAGACCATTCGACCTGCCTGAGCAGCCTCCCAAGGGTGAGGGAGGACTTGTATGCCAGCTTTGCACCAATGAATGCCGTATTGCCGCAAATGGCAGGAGCTATTGTGGACTGCGCACCAACACAGGGAACAGACTTGTCGGTGCCACCGCCCGCAAAGGCAACGTCAGTTGGTACTACGATGCCCTGCCCACCAACTGCGTAGCCGATTGGGTCTGTCCTGGCGGCACTGGAGCTGGCTACCCTCAGTTTGCCTATTCCCAAGGAGCTGAACATGGCTACAAGAACCTGGCTGTCTTCTATCAGGCCTGCTCTTTTGATTGCCTGTTTTGCCAGAACTGGCACTATCGCTCCATGGCGACAAGGGAGAGCAAGGTTGATGCCTTGGAGCTGGCCCAAGCAGTTGATGACCGTACTGCCTGCATCTGCTACTTTGGTGGTGACCCGTCACCTCAACTGCCCCATGCCCTTCGCGCCTCCCGACTGGCTCTGGAAAGCAACAAGAGCAGGATTCTGCGCATCTGCTGGGAGACCAATGGCTCGATGCATCCGGCATTGTTGAGACAGGCGGCTGAGCTTTCTCTCAACTCCGGTGGTTGTATTAAGTTTGACCTCAAGGCCTGGAGTGAGGAGCTGCACATTGCCCTCTGCGGTGCGAGCAATAAAAGGACCCTGAAAAACTTCACGCTACTGGCTGAATACGTCAGGAAAAGGCCCTCGCCTCCCTTCTTAGTAGCCAGCACTTTGCTCATCCCTGGATACATAGACAAGGAGGAAATAGCCAGAATTGCTGCCTTCATTTCCTCACTCAGCCCTGACATCCCCTACGCGCTCCTTGCCTTCCACCCCCAGTTTATGATGAGCGATCTGCCACCTACCTCCAGGCGACACGCGGAGGAATGTCTGGCAGAGGCGGAGGCCCGCGGGCTGAGGAATGTGAGGTTGGGCAATGTTCGTCTGCTCGGTGACTACTACTAAACCCTCACGGGCAGGTGCCCAGCAACGAATGATGAAGATTGTGAGCGCATCCGACTGTGGGTAAGTTGCCCGACGTCGGGCAATCTACCCAGCCGTTCGTGGTTCGACAAGCCTGTCCTGAGCTTGCCGAAGGGCTCCCTTCGACTAGCTCAGGACGAACGGATTAAACTCTATTTTCGAAGCAAACTAAACGGGGACTAGTACTTCCTTGCGGAAATCAGCCCTTCCGTAAACGGAAGGGTTGAGTACCTCTACGACGAGCTGTTGGGCTTGGGAGTACACATTCTCGAACAAACCTGATAGCACGCTTACTTTTGCAAGGAAGTACTAGTGGATGCTTTGTTCTAGAAGGCATGAAACAAGGAACCCTCCGCTTGGAGGGTTCCTTGTCGAGTGTATTCATCAAGAAACTGAGCTATTACCACTCAGGCTCATAATCAACCGTGTCATGGTACTCCCATATGCCACAATACGCCCGCACAACAAATGCCACTACCCATGAGGCAACCAATCCGATCAATCCGTGACCGACACCATACAGTCCTGTAGTCAGGCCAATGACGAGGATTAGGACTCCAAGACCAAATAGCAGAACTGCCAAAGCATCTGCCTCACGCCCCATCTGATATCGGCATATCCGCTTTTCTCTGCGTCCTTCCATTTTGTCCTCCCTGTAGTTTTGTGGATTGGCATTCAGTTCCATGGTAACCATTGTTCTTACCCCCTTTCTACCTCCAATACTAGCGCAGTTCTTCTGGTAGTGTTATGAAGTGAATCACACAAGAAATGTGAGCTTAATCACATTTTGGTGAACTTTAGTGGATTTGCGCGGGGTTCGGCGTGGTTCTTGCTCAGTTGAATATACAGGCCCTTTTGAGACCGCGGGCTTCTTGATTAGAGTGGCATCTATCACTATGTGGGTATGCTACCCGACTCTCTTTTGGGAATGCAGAAAGGCTTTGCGCGTTCATGGAATACGCCTGAACTTCAATCTCTTCTTCTGAGCAGTTCTTCCACTTCCTTAACCAGTTTCTCGTTTTCCTCTTGGGTTAGGCCCAGGTTACTTTCCAACTTGCGGATATAGCTATCGACCTCAGAGGAACGACTTCTCAGCTCAGCTATCCTTTCATTTTGCCTTGCCACATCTTCATCGATATCCCTGAAATCGATCCCCAAACCAAATCTTCTATCGAGAAACTCAACGGTCTTCCTCCAGGCTTCGGAGTCTTCGGCTGCTACCAGATAGAAAGGTATCGGCACCCAAAGGCTTGCCGCAGCGACCTTTCTCCTTTTGGCAACCCATAGGAGAAAGGAGTTCAAGGTTGGTCTTTGACCAGGCGGGGTTTCATAATCCATATCCCTAGCTAGGTCATACTGGCTCAAGATTTCTCTCATTTCTGGCGAATTGGCTACAGCTAGTAGCTCTCGGGGGAAGGTATGAGCAGCTAGAGAAACCATGCCGCCAATAGTGTATAGCTCTTTCGCACGGCAATAATGCTCAGCTACGTCTAAAACTAAGTTCAGGAATTGGTGCCACTCGGACCTAGGTCGGTTACTCTTGAGAATCACCAGATTCTTTTCCGGGCACCAATAGAATTTGCTTTCTGGAAGTTGGGCTACATCATCTTCTACCGAAACCCCGCCCAGCGGGAAGAAATCCGCAGGTTCAATTTCGCCGAATTCTTTGCCTCCTAGTTTCTCATTCAGGTAGTTGGTGACCTTTGTCCCCAGCTTGCCAGCATCCTCGCTCCACGCGACCACCAGGAATGAGCTTTCTAATTCCGGTTTTCCATAGATTTTAAAGGGGTGCTCTTCGCTCAATTCTAATCTTCCTTAGGTTCTTTCTTAAAGAATTTGTCAATATCCTCGAGGATCCTTTTCTTATCCTCCTCGGTTATCGGTTCTGGCTCGGTTGGCTTAGCATAAGTCACATATTTCAATTTATCGAGCTGTTCCTTTATCTCTGAAGGGAACATCTCATACAATCGCTCAATCTCTCTTTCGCTGCTCTGGACAAGCTCATCAATCCCCTCCATTTCGATTCTGATTCCCAGAGCGGCGGTCAATACCTCCAGTACCGACCTCGAAGCTTTCGGGTAGGGCAAGGGAATTCCCTGGAGATAAATCGGTATCTCACCCATTACGCAGATAGCCTCCATACCCCTCCTCTTGGCAACTCCTAACAGGAGCCCATTTAAACCAGTGATATTGCCTTGCCCTCCTCTTCCTTCAATGTCTGACATTAGTATAGTATTCTCATAGCTTCTTACTTCCTCGACTAGACTTTCGTTATTAGGTACTGCCCAAACTCTCGGTCTCACGGTATGATGGATAGGGGCAACAGCTGCCCCTGAAGTATAAACTCTGCGACACCCAGACTTTAGAGCAACATCCAGAACAAGATTGGCCATTTGGTAGGCCTTTTTCCCTTCGGCGTAGGCCCTTCCTGCTTGAGCGGGCTGTTCCTCTCCGATGAAAAAAATCAAATCTTTTCTCTCGGTTCTCTTAAAATAGAATTTGTTAGTGGGAAACTCCAAATCCGTGAGTTCGCCATTTCTAATTAGAACTTTCTTGGGGTAGAAAAAATCCCAAGGCTCTATCTCGCCAAATTCCTCTGCACTCACCATTCCTCTCAAGGTATCAACCGCTATTATCCCGATATTGCCAATTCCTGGCCAACCAGCTATCAAGACCGGGTTTTCAACCTCAGGCATCTTATGAAGTCTGATTCCCATCGCTCCTCTTTTCTCTACGTGGCCCGTTTTACCAGGCTCACCCATCTCCCAGTGTTATGCCCTTAGCGTGCTTCATCTCCCTTTTGGCCCCAGCACCTGACCCGAATATGCTTGCATAAGTCCACCTCCATTGTACGACTGCCGCTGTCCGGTGGCAACATACTGGCACCGGGGAACGGCCGCACTTTCCATGGTTTGGTATAAAACCCCTCTCGCTCGACAGGAGAGGGCAGAGCCTGTCCTGAGCCTGTCGAGCGAGAGGGTCAAACTGAATCCCCCTCCCTCTAACTTCCTCCCGCCAGGGGAGGGAGGAAGGTGAATAATAAGAGATTTTGCGGTCAAGTGTGAGAAGGTACCCTAGAGGTAGGCTTTTTGAACCTGTATTCGCGGAATAGGGGACACCCCCAGGGGGCCTTGACATATTCCCTCGATTGGTTACGCTGGAAAGCGGGGAACAGTCCTGAGGCAAAGCTTCTCATGAGGACGGCAATAGTGTACAGCGAGAAAATGAAGGAATATGACCTGGGTCATGTTCTGAAAGGTGACAGATATGAAAGGTTTATGCGCTTGTTCAGGCAAAAGCTCGGTGACAATCCAATCTTCGAAATTGTTGAGCCCAGCTACGCGACTGAAGATGAGCTGCAAGTGGTGCATACTGAGCAGTATATCAGGCGAGCGGAGAGATATGAATCCTTGGACCCGCATGACACCCCTCTTTCCGCCACTGTGGTTAGGGCAGCGAAGCTCCTAGCTGGTGCTGGCAAGCTTGCGGGGGAGCTGGTCCAGTCAGGAGAATTTAGCAAAGCCGTCGTGATAGGTGGAGGGGTGCAGCACGCTGGAAGAGACTACGAAAAGGGCTTCGGCATATTCAGTGATGTCGGAATATGTGCCGAGAATCTGATGCAAAACTATGGCGTGGAGCGGATATTGATTCTCGATACGGATGCCCATGCTGGGGATGGCATCTATGGAATCTTTGCCCATGACCCCAGGGTGCTGTTCATATCCATTCACCAAGACCCTCGCACTCTCTATCCTGGGCCAGGCTACAGGAATCCCCTGGGAGAAGGGAAAGCCTTGGGTTACTCAGTGAATGTCCCATTGCTACCCGGTACAGGTGATCTGGCATACGAACACGTGCTAGATAAGGTATTCATTCCCCTTGCAGAGGAATTTCGGCCAGAAGCGATAATAATGGTAGACGGCAGTGACACCCACTACTCGGACCGAATAACCGACATGGGATTGACCTTACAGGGAATCCATATGATCGGGGACAAGGTGAGAAGCGCTGCCGATAGGATATGCCAGGGTAAGGTAGTAGCCTTTGCTGGCTCTGGGTACGATCCAGATGGAATTCTGTTTCCAATGGGATGGTTGGCCTCGATCTGCGGCCTCACTGGCATCGAGCTCGATCTTGAAGAGCCGTACCCCGTTCCCGTAGGGCACACGACCGATTATGCAGCTCTGGAAACGACAAGGATAGTGGAAGCCCTCAGAGCAACACTTGCTCCTCACTGGAAGTGTTTTGCCTCCTTGTAGCGTTAGTGACGGGTCACTCCCGCCAGCAAAATTCCGATTGCCCCACAGCTAGCTCTTCAAGGCTAGTCCCAGGTTAACAAAACAACGGAATGTCCAGTGGGGTGTGGCTGGGCTACGCGTGTGGATACCTCGGTGGTACAGTAGCCGGGAAAGATCTTCGGAGAAACAATTCTCAGTTTTGTTACCTCGCCAGATATGCTTTGTTGGGCGGCGTTTCGCCATATGAGCGGTCTTCACTACTGGACCTGTTTCAATCTCTCTTTTCCTTGAAAATGGAAAAGGTCCCGATCGCCTTGGCGATGAGGTGCTCACCATTCTTTAATTCTGATTCCAGGGTAGCGATTCTTTTGCTTCTATGAAGAACTTTTGTATCGCAGGTAAGCCTACCGGATGTCACTGCCTTGAAATAGACGATCTTAGTTTCTATGGTGGCACATAGCTCATCATCGTCCATGCAAGAATAAAGCGCTGCACCCATGCCAGTGTCCGCCATAGAATAGGTAACCCCTCCATGCAAAACCTTATGAGGGTTTAGCAGTTTCTCATTTACCTCCAAGACGCATTGACTGTATCCGTTCTCGCACCTGGTAAAAGTCAAACCTATTAGGTCACCGAACGGATCAAATCCTTCTGCTTTTAGAGGGACTTTCTTTGGCATAGGGAACCTCCTCCACAGTGAGGTCGCTTCATTCCAGTTTCGAAGATTCTACCACAACTCCAGGTAAATCAAAAAGACTATTCCCAAACAGAGATGGGCCACGTCATCACCATCTCAGGTCTACATATCGGTAGATTCGTGAGTAGACAAAGAAATGTAAGATTAGTGAAGTTTGGTGAAGAAAAAAGACTTGACAAAATGAGCTATAAAGGCTATAATAGCTCCACAGATGCAATGGATTGCCATATTTTCACTAATTCCAGTATATTCGTGTAGGGGGAAAGGACATGTCGTCAAAGGAAAAAAAGTCTATCTTTGAACCGCCGGCTAAGTTTGTCTCAAAGAAGATAATCTCGCTTGAGGTAAAGCTGGTGGACCGGCTCGTACCGGATAGGCTGCTCCTCTTCTACTTGAATACATTAGATAGGCATGTGCCACCTAAAGCCATCGATAGGGTCATTAATGGGCTGGACAAACTTCCTCAGAGCGTGCGCTCTTCTCTTATTACCGCGGCAGATGAGTATGTCCCAGATACGGTAGCGAGTTCGAGAAAGGTCTCTGCTGTCATTTCCGCAGTTTACAAGTATGTTCCGGACAGGATAATTCCCCCTGAGTCCGCTGAGGACTGGGCAAGTGTCAAGATGAAGTTCCATATCCCAACTTTGCTATCAAGAGAGGATGGACGTCCCGAGAGGTAGCTGGCAATGGATCATGAGCACCCCGAGCATGGCAGGTGTCCGCATTGCGACTCATTGAGGTTGCACAAGTCAGGGACTGTGTACGTGAAAGAAGGCCCCCGGCAGCGGTATTACTGTCGAGCCTGCCACAGGACGACCATAAAGCCTAACTTGCAGCTGAATTTGCCACTTGAGGGAGAAGAGCCCAACCTGATTAAGAAGCCTCAATGAGGTATTTCTTACCCTGAGATCATCTTTGTCTCCTGCGTGAGATTGTCGTCTTGGTCATTCACCTAGCTACCATTTCTGTCTATTGCGTATCAGTCCCCAAAATGATTCCTAGCATACCCTTATAGTTAAGGCTACATATATGGCTTGGCCAAGCGGACTTCTACCCCTCTTGACTCTGTGTGCTCCAAACCTTCCCAACCTCAATTGGTGTAAAGAATCTGGAACTACCCTGAGGTTGACGTACGCTGGCAAGCAGGTATACTGAGCATGATTCGAGTTGTGATCTAACAGCCGACGCCGGGAGTATTCTTGAGCAAAGCGAGGTCAAACCGAAATTGAATGACGAATACTACATGAGAAAAGCCTTGAATCTCGCCCGCAGGGGGCTGGGAAAGACGAGTCCCAACCCTATGGTAGGTGCGTTGATTATAAGAGACGGCGGAATAATTGGTCAGGGCTATCATCGCCGCTACGGGGATAACCACGCCGAGATCAACGCCATCCGGGATGCCAGGGGAGACACGAGCGGCGCAACCCTCTATGTAACCCTGGAGCCCTGCTGCCACCATGGGAAGAAAACCCCTCCCTGTCTGGATGCCTTACTCAAACATGATCTGGGTAGAATAGTCATTGGAACCGTAGACCCAAACCCGCAGGTTAATGGCAAAAGCATTGAGGTTCTTAGAGAGCGGGGTATTGAAACAGAAGTCGGGGTTCTAAGCGAAGAGTGTTACGGGCTCAACGAGGTCTATTTCAAGTATATTCAAACGGGAATTCCCTTTGTCACCCTGAAGTTCGCACAGACCTTAGATGGGAGAATTGCCAGCACGACGGGTGATTCACGTTGGATAAGCTCCGAGCCGTCTCTGAGGTTGGCGCACAAACTTCGCAGCCTTCATGATGCAGTTCTGGTAGGTGTAGGGACCGTTTTGAGGGACGACCCTCAGCTAACGGTACGTCAGGTAAAAGGGAGAAATCCCATTCGCATCGTCACCGACAGCAGATTGAGAGCCCCACTGAGCTCCAAGATTCTTAGAGATCAGGAGCTCGCCCCCACGATTATTGCTACCACCTCGCAGGCTGATAGGGGGAAATTGTCCTCCTTAATGCAGATGGGCATAGAGGTTCTCATGGTCGAAGAGGACAAAGAAGGCAAGGCCGATCTAAAAGACTTGCTCAAAAAGCTGGGAGAGATGAACATTTCATCTATCTTGGTGGAAGGGGGAGCGACACTCATCACCTCATTCATCCGGCAGGAACTTGCAGATAGGTTGGTAGTGATCTTGGCACCCAAGATCATGGGTAAAGGGATTGATGCAGTGGGGGATCTGGGAATATCGGACGTCGAGCGGGCCTTGAAATTGTCCTTTATTAAGACATACAGAAGCGGAGAAGACCTGATCATGGAGGCAAGGCCAGAAGTCGATAGAGGGTGAACAGAACCGCTAATCAGCCTCATAGGAAGTATCAATTCAGAAATCAGTACTCGCCACGCCTCACAGGCGAGTTTTTTGGCCGCAAAGGGGTTGACAAGATTGTTTGGCTGTGGTATGGTTAGGAAAACAGTTTCCTACTTCCGCCCTCGAGAGGAAGCATACTTATGGGCTTTGAAACACTGGATGTCGAGAGAAAGGTGCTCTCAATCCTAAGGATTGTGAGCGATTGCCGGGAACCGGTGGGAGCCAGGGTCATCGCCCACCGTATGAAGGACTATGGGGTTGAATTGGGCGAAAGAGCGGTGAGATACCATCTCAAGCTAATGGACGAGCGAGGACTGACTCGACTCGTGGGGCGAGAGGGGCGGTTGCTCACCGAGCAGGGAGAGGAGGAGCTTAGGAGCGCTCTGGTTAAAGATAAGGTGGGCTTAGCTATCTCCAAGATCGAGTTGCTCGCCTTCTGCACCGACTTCGACTACGAGAAACGATGCGGCTCGATTCCAGTCAACATCTCATTCTTCCCCAAAGAAAAGTTCGAAAAGGCGCTCCAGGTAATGAAGCCCGCTTTCAAAGAAGGGCTTTGCGTAAGCGAGCTGGTAGCAGTAGCCTCCGAGGGAGAACGTCTGGGGGAGTTCATCGTCCCTGAGGGCAGGAGAGGATTGGCCACCGTGTGCAGCGTCGTAATCAACGGAGCCTTGCTCAAGGGTGGCGTTCCTATGGACTCCAGGTTCGGTGGCATACTCCAGATTCGAAATCGCAAACCCTTCCGCTTCGTGGAACTCATTCACTATGCAGGTTCGTCCCTGGATCCTTCCGAGGTATTCATCAGGGCTAAGATGACTTCTGTGAAAGAGGCAGCTAGGAGAGGCAACGGCAAAATACTGGCCAATTTCCGTGAAATACCAGCCCTCTGCCGCGGGATAGCAGAGGAGGTGGTGGCCAAACTGAGAGAGGCCGGATTGGGAGGCCTGTTGGTAATGGGAAATACCAGCGAGCCAGTGTGTGAAACCCCCGTAGAACTTAATAGAATCGGTATGATCCTCCTGGGCGGGATGAATCCCGTAGCTGCTGCCGAGGAAGCTGGCATCGAGGCTGAAAACCATGCCATGAGCACTATAGTGGAGTATCAGGATTTAACCAAATTCGAGGAGTTGTGAAATGGAAAAGGTGAAAATCATACCCTGTCTGGATGTGAAGGATGGTAGAGTGGTCAAGGGAGTGAAATTCGTCGATCTGAGGGACGCCCGCGACCCCGTGGAGGCGGCAGAGGCCTATTGCCGAGAGGGAGCGGATGAGCTTGTCTTCCTCGACATCTTCGCCACAATAGAGAATAGAAAGACGAGATTGGAGTGGGTCAAAAAGGTATGCGATGTGGTTACTATCCCCTTCGCCGTAGGTGGTGGCATTGGAAGTATCGACGATATGAAAGAACTGTTCGACCTCGGAGTGGACAAGGTCTCAATCAATACCGCTGCCGTCAAGAATCCCGAACTCATAAGGGAAGCTGCTAAGAGATTTGGAAAGGAAAGACTCGTTGTTGCTATTGACGGGAGGAAGAATCCTCCCGAGGGTAGCCTTCCCAGACTGGAAGTTGTGATAAGGAGTGGCACCGAAGGAACAGGGCTCGACATTGTGGAATGGGCGAAGAAGGTGGAAGAGCTGGGTGCAGGGGAGATCTTGCTCACCAGCAAGGATGCTGACGGCACCAAAGAGGGTTATGACCTGGAGATGACAAAAGCTGTTGCCGAAGCCGTAACCATACCTGTTACAGCCTCAGGTGGCGCTGGCAAACTTGAGCACCTTTATGAAGCGGTAACCATAGGGAAAGCAGCGGCAGTCCTGGCCGCTTCCGTTTTCCATTTCGGAGAGATATCGATACCACAAGCGAAGCAGTACCTCAGAGAAAAAGGGATTCCGGTAGAAATCTAGCCCGTAGAGGCGAACCCGTAGGGGCGAACCTATGTGTTCGCCCTCGATCCTAATCTAATCAGGGCAGACACACGGGTCTGCCCCTACTAAAGCCGTGATTACCGTTATCGGAGCCGGAGTAATAGGATTGGCTGTGGCTGCTCAAGATCCTAATCAGGGCAGACACACGGGTCTGCCCCTACTAAAGCCATGATTACTATCATCGGAGCCGGAGTAATAGGATTGGCTGTGGCTGCTCAAGATCCTAATCAGGGCAGACACACGGGTCTGCCCCTACTAAAGCCATGATTACTATCATCGGGGCCGGAGTAATAGGATTGGCTGTGGCTGCTCAAGTAGCAGCAAAAGGCAGGGAAGTTTACATACTGGAGAAGAACGAAACCTTTGGTAAAGAAACGAGTAGCAGGAATAGCGAGACCATCCATGCAGGCATCTACTATCCTGAAGGCTCGCTGAAGGCGGAGACATGCGTTGCCGGCAATGCCCTGCTTTACGAACTCTGCCAGCAAAACGGAATAGCCCATAGAAAAACGGGCAAACTCATAGTAGCAACTAAGGACGAAGAGGTGGGGAAATTAGAGGCATTGCTGCAACGAGGAATAAGGAATGGGGTCAGGGGTCTGACAATGCTTTCCAGAACAGAGGTTAGGGAGCTGGAACCAAATGTAGAAGGAGTTGCTGCCATCTTCTCACCTTCGAGCGGGATCATAGACTCGCATGCTTTGATGAAATTCTTTCTCGCGAGGGCGAAAGAGAAAGGGGCTGAGATAGCCTACAAGTCAAAGGTCGTTGGAATAGAAAGGCTATCCGATGGATACGAAGTGACAGTGGAAAATGGCTCCAGGTCTTTTCCCTTCAAAACAGAAGTCCTGATAAACTGCGCTGGCTTACATTCCGACAGAATAGCTCAACTTGCAGGAATCGATATAAGCGAGGCAGGCTATAGACTATTTTACTGCAAAGGGGAGTATTTCAGCGTAGGCAATAGCAAAAGCAGGCTAGTCGAAAGACTAATATACCCGGTGCCGCAACCTAGTACAGGAGGAATGGGAATCCACACTGTTATGGATGTTGAAGGCAAGATGAGGTTAGGGCCCAACGCACGATATGTAAATGAAATAGATTACAAGGTCGATGAGTCGCAAAAAGGGTTTTTCTATCACTCCGTGAAAGCATTTCTCCCTTTCATTGAGTACGACGACCTGGAGCCGGAAATGGCAGGTATTAGACCCAAGCTTCAAGGTCCGGGCGAAGATATCAGAGATTTTGTAATTAGACATGAACAGGATAGAGGCTTGCCTGGATTCATAAACCTGATTGGCATCGAGTCGCCAGGGTTAACAAGCGCCCCGGCGATAGCAGAACGCGTTGAAGGCATAGTAAAGGAGATATTGTAGATGACAACGCACGCCACAGAACGTGAGGGACCCAAGACAGTTGCCCGTGAGGCGGAAAGCGATCTTGAGAAAGTCACAGGAACAGTCGAGCGGTACGGTGGCAACCGCGACAGCCTTATCTCAATACTTCAGGATATACAATCCGAATATCATTATCTGCCGGAAGATACTTTGAGAGCAGTAGCAAATCAGTTGGGTCTTCCATTGATACAGGTCTATGGTGTGGCCACCTTTTTCAAGGCATTCAGTTTGAAGCCACGCGGTGAGCACGTAGTCAGCGTTTGTCTCGGTACTGCCTGCCATGTGCGAGGTGCCCCTGCAGTGCTCGACGAAGTGAGAAGACGACTTGGCATCGAGGCTGATGAGACAACCGAAGATATGCGGTTTTCACTGGAAACCGTTAACTGTCTAGGAGCATGTGCTCTAGGACCTATCGTGGTTGTGGATGGCAGGTACCATGGACAAATAAGCCCTGGAAAGGTCAAGAAAGTCCTCAAGAAATAGGGAATATAAAATATGAAGAGGTTGAGATCGGTAGCTGAGCTGGAGAAGCTGCGGGCTAGGGTAGCTCGCCAGCGTGACCCTAATCGCATTTGCATCGTTACCAGCGTTGGGACCTGCGGGCTTGCGCGCGACGCTGACGGGGTGGCACAGGCCATCTCCCGGACGCTGAGCGACCTGGGGCTTGCTGATACTGTCGATTTTAGGACTACGGGCTGCCAGGGCTTCTGCGAGATAGAGCCTGTGGTCGTTATATATCCGCAGAGGATTGTCTATCAGCACGTTACGCCCGTTGATGTCCCGAAGATAATCTCGGAGTCGGTAGTAGGGGGCAAGGTCATCAAGAAGCTCCTCTATGTCGACCCCTCTACCGGCGAGAAGGTGACCCGTGAGCAGGATATCCCCTTCTATAGCAAGCAGAACAGGCTTGTCCTTGATAGCAACAGGCTGGTGGATCCTCATAGCATTGATGACTATCTTGCCATAGGTGGTTACTCCGCCGTGTCCAAAGCACTGTTCGATATGGAACCTATGGAAATAATCGATGAAATAAGACAAGCCGGGTTGCGCGGTCGCGGCGGCGGAGGTTTTCCCACGGCCAGAAAATGGGAGGCCTGTCGCAGCGCCCCGTCGTTGGATGGAGTGCGTTACGTTATCTGCAACGCTGATGAGGGGGACCCCGGCGCTTACATGGACAGGAGCCTTCTCGAAGGGAATCCCCACAGCGTCATAGAAGGGATGACAATCGGGGCGTACGCAATAGGATCACACGATGGATATGTCTATGTCAGGCATGAATATCCCCTTGCCGTGGCAAACCTGGGTATAGCGCTGGAGCAAGCGCGTGAATACAGCCTTCTTGGGGAGAACATCCTCGGCTCTGGCTTCGACTTTGATATTAAGATTTCACGGGGGGGAGGCGCATTCATCTGCGGCGAATCGACCGCGCTTATGGCTTCGTTGGAAGGTAAGATAGGCGAGCCACGGCCCAAGCACGTTCATACTGTGACGAGTGGGCTTAACGGCAAGCCGTCCAATCTCAACAACGTCGAGACGTGGGCGAACGTGCCTCTGATAATAAACAATGGCGCCGACTGGTATTCAGGGATCGGCACTGAGGCAAGCAAGGGTACCAAGATATTCTCGCTGGTGGGCAAGATAAACAACACCGGGCTGGTTGAAGTACCGATGGGCATTACCCTCAGAGAGATAATCTACGACATCGGAGGTGGCATCCCCGATGGCAAGAGATTCAAAGCTGTGCAAACGGGGGGCCCATCAGGCGGTTGTATTCCTGAGAGCCTGATTGACCTGCCGGTTGATTTCGATAGGCTTACCGAGGCAGGATCAATGATGGGCTCCGGTGGAATGATAGTCATGGATGAGGACACCTGTATGGTGGATATAGCAAGATATTTCGTCAAATTCCTGACTGAAGAATCCTGCGGCAAATGCGTGCCGTGCCGTGAGGGGCTGGATAGAATGCTGGATATCCTAGTTGACATAACGGAGGGACGAGGCAGGGAGGAAGATATCGAACTTCTGGAGGAGCTTGGTGTTGTCATAAGGGAAGCTTCTCTTTGTGCCCTCGGCGGCACAGCCCCCAACCCCGTTCTGTCAACCATCAGGTATTTCCGCGACGAATACGAGGCCCACATAAGGGATGGTCGCTGCCCGGCAGGCGTCTGCAAGGCGCTTATTACATTTACTATCGACGAGGACAAGTGCACCGGCTGCAGAGTGTGCGCTAGAGAGTGTCCGCAGGCCGCAATATCGGGCGAGAAGAAATTGCTGCATACAATCGACCAGGATAAGTGCATCAAATGCGGCCTCTGCCGCGACAGCTGCAAGTTTGATGCGGTCACAATCTCGTGAAGAGGCAAAAGCATGATTGAACTGACGATTGATGGAATCAACACCAGAGCGCCGGAGGGGACTACCGTCCTCGAAGCAGCAAGAGAAATGGGTATTGTTATTCCGACGCTCTGCTACCACGAAGGTCTCAGTCCCTACGGTGCGTGCCGCGTATGCATAGTTGAGGTGGTCAAAGACGGTGGCTCATCACTTGAAGCCTCCTGTATCCTGCCAGTGGAGGAAGGACAAGTGATCCTCACTAACTCAGAGAAGGTGAGTAAGACGCGCAGGGTCATCATGGAATTGCTGGTCTCTTCCTGCCCAAACTCCAAGACGCTGCAAGACATGGCTGCAAATATGGGTATCAATAAGGTTCGTTTCAAGATAAAGGACCGGGGCTGCATTCTCTGCGGCCTTTGCGTGCGCTATTGCAAAGAGCAGATGCAGTCCGGCGGAATCGGTTTCGTTGGCCGCGGCACATCACGAAAGGTGGCAACCGCTTTTGACATCACCCCGGAGGAATGCCGCAATTGCGGTGGTTGTGAGTGGATATGCCCGGTTTGCGAGCGAGCCTGTACAGCAGGCAGCCTTGTAGATGGCCTGTGCGGAGGATGCCAGAACCTCGCACCTGTGGAGACTTGCCCGGTATGCGTGGGGTGTTCAGAGAGCGTCGGCCCCCACGGCCACAGGGTTTACTAGCAACGCGATCAGGAAATCGTGCAACTTGGAAAAGGGAATAAGGAGGTAAGAAATGACACTGACAAGGTACAACGCGACAGCCTCGACATTGACCAAGAACAGGACAGGGGGCGACTGGTGCCCGATTAGTGGTATGTGCGTCACCTGCGTGGAAGGCTGCATCGGCATGTGTGAAATTGGCAAGAGCGCGTACCGCGGCCATGAGGTTATCTACCCACAGCCATTCGGCATCATTACCACTGCGTCACAAAAAGACTACCCCGTTGACCTGTCTCACTTCAACATAATGGGAACAGTCGTAGGTGCAGTAGGTGTGGAAGAAGACTCCGACAAGGCTATTTTCCCGAACGTTGATCTCGAGACAACGCTTGGCCAAGATAAGGGAATCAAGCTGCGCCTGCCAATAGTCATTCCTGGTCTGGGATCAACAAACATCGCAGTGCAGAACTGGGAAGGTTTAGCCATCGGCGCAGCACTGACAGGCACAGCACTTACCATAGGTGAGAATGTGTGCGGAATGGATGTCGACTCGAAGATAGAGAACGGAACGGTGATTCATTCACCTGAACTCGAGAGTCGCGTAAAGCTTTACAAGGAATGGCAGCGTGATGGCTACGGCGCCATTGTGGTGCAGGCAAATGTCGAAGATAGCCGTCTTAGTGTGCTGGAGTATGCCATAGAGAAACTCGGGGTTGATGTGGTGGAGCTGAAATGGGGCCAAGGAGCTAAGGATATAGGTGGTGAGGTCAAAATCAAGAACCTAAACAAGGCACAACTCCTTAAGAAACGAGGCTATGTTGTTCTTCCTGACCCTCTTGACCCTGACCATATAGACGAGTTCAACCGGGGCGTCTTTACTGAGTTTGAGAGGCACTCACGAGTTGGTATGGTTACTGAAGAGAGCTTCCTTGCGACTGTCGGTGAATTGCGGAAGGCCGGTGCCAAATACGTGTCGCTGAAGACCGGCGCCTACAGGCCCTCGGATCTTGCTCGGGCAGTCAAGTTCGGCTCCCTGGCCAGAATAGACTACCTTACCGTCGATGCTGCAGGTGGTGGTACCGGCATGAGCCCGTGGCGTATGATGAACGAGTGGGGCGTGCCTGGTATCGAACTATGGTCGCTGCTCTATAAATACTGTGAGCGTCTGGCCGAGAAAGGTCAATACGTCCCTGACATTCTACTTGCAGGTGGATTTGTTTTAGAAGACCAGATCTTTAAGGGCTTGGCACTATGTGCTCCCTATGTGAAAGCAATAGCCATGGCAAGAGCACCTCTCGCTGCGGTTATGGTTGCTAAGACTATCGGTGGTGCAATAAGCAGCGAGCAACTTCCTGTCTACCTGCAGCGATTTGGTAAAACGAGGGAAGCTATCTTTGTTACTGCCGAGGAGCTGAAAAGAGAGTATGGCAAGGATTATGAGAAGATTCCGACTTCGGCTATCGGGCTCTACACTTATTATGAGCGCCTTGCCCAGGGTCTGCGCCAGCTTATGGCCGGAAGTCGCAAGTTTGCTCTCAAGTACATGACTAGAGGTGACCTAGTGGCGTTGACCAGGGATGCTGCGGAGATCTCCGGTATCCCTTATGTGATGGAGGCGGATAGGGAAGAGGCGGAGAGGATTCTTGCTGGTTAGACCTGCAGCTATGAGATCTCCCCTCCTTAGTATGGCTTTCACGTACCTGTAGCCTGTTGAAGTCCTTCGTAATACCTGGGAAGACCCAGGAGGGACTGGCCCCCATCCACATAGATGATCTGGCCGGTAACCCAGTCAGCGTACTCTGAGGCGAGAAAGAGGGCTACCTTTGCGATGTCTTCCGGCTCGCCGAATCTGCCCTTGGGCGTGCGATCCAGAAAGGCCTCTTTCAAACCGGGCAGATTATAAAACCACTCAGTCAAAGGAGTCAGTGTGGTTCCAGGCCCAATGGCATTGACATTAATCCCCCGTGGGCCGAGCTCCAGGGCAGCCACCCGGGTAAACATGAGCAGCCCTCCTTTTGACGCGCAGTAAGCGGCAATGCCCGTAGTAGGCATGGTGGAATTGCCAGAAGCTATGTTGATAATCCGCCCCTTTATGCCCTTCTCAAGCATGGATTTTGTCACCTCTTTCGCACAGAGAAAAGCACCCCTGAGGTTGATATTGATAACCATATCCCATTCCTGGACCGGCATCTCCCAGAAATAACTCATTCCACTAAGGCCTGCATTGTTGACCAGGATATCGATTGCGTTGAACTTCCGGACGGCCTCGATAACCATCCCCCTGACCTCTTCTTCCAGGGAAATATCGGCGTGGATTCCGCAGACTTTCTCTCCAAAACGGTCCTGCAGAGCATCGGTCGTCCTTCTTAACCCCTCTTCGTTCCTATCAACAATAACAACCTTTGCCTCTGCATCGAGGAAGGCCTTCGCTATGCCCAGCCCAATCCCCTGAGCACCTCCTGTAACCAGGGCCACCTTGTCTTTGATCCTTATTCCCATCCTGACCCCTCCTTTTTTTCCCTGCTAACAGGGCAATCTGCTTACATTATGGTAGCTGCAGTTCGCACGGTCAAGAGGATTGCTGCGATGGTTGCGGGGAAATACGACGCAAGCTTCGGTGGAGAGGCTGGCAGTGGAGACCCTCCCGCGGACAAGGTGCTCGAGCTTGCCAAGGCCAACGGATACGAGGTCCGCCTACCAATGCTATGTTCGTTTGGCCGTTGCCAACCTCGCCCTCAGTTCGAATCTTGCAGCTCCATTCTGCACGGCTATGTAAGAAATACTTGACAATACATCAAATTTATGTTACACTATGTCATGTAATCATTACTTTGCACCTATCAGAAGGTGTCTACATAGAAAGGAGGATCGCTATGGCACCACTACAGAAACGTGCTTGGTTGGGTCTTGGGATAGGAGTGGCAATGTCGGTCGCCATTCTCGCAATTTTCATCACCAAAGGGGCGACTTCCTGGAATGAAGACCAGGGCATGAGACTGATCGTATACGCGTTGTTCATTGTAGGGGTAGTGTTGTACGGCATCGTGCTGTTCCTGACCCGCCGCAAACCAGGCCAGCCAGAAGTAATTATGGATGAACGAGACAGGGTGATAATGAGCAGGGCACCGATGGTGCAATTGTGGGCAGTGGTTGTTTCGCTGGTTATATGGACCATAGCTCTAACTGAAGTCTACTGGGACCAAGGGGAAATACCAATTGTTTTCCCTCAACTCATGTTCTTCTCCATCCTCATTGTCAATGTGCTGGCCCAGGCCATAGGTATCCTCATAGGTTACCGGAGGATGGGATGACATGCCGAAAGCTGAGATAAGGAATCGAATCAGAAGGCTGCGTTTCGACCACCACGAAATGACACAGCAGGAGCTGGCGAACAGAGTAGGCTGCACCCGCCAGACCATCATCGCCGCTGAGGCAGGTAAATATGTGCCTTCCCTTTCCCTCGCCTTCCAAATTGCGAGGGCCTTCGGTGTGACGGTCGAGGAGGTTTTTCAATACGAGCAATAGCCCTTGCTCGGGGCAAGGCTTCCGGCAGCAGGCTGGCAGGTCTTCAACGGCCTGCTAGCTATTGGGTGAGTACCCTCAAAAGCCCCAAATGGTTGTGCTGCACATTTATTGTGCTACTATACATATCGAAGTAGAATATCGCAAGCGGTACGTGTCTGCTGAGGAAGACCAAGCTCGGCTGGGCGGATTCGGCCCCAACATTTGTGGGCATCTCTGACGCAGCACAGGAGAGAAGAACAGCGAGGCAGAAGAAGGGCGAAAAGGGAGAAAAATGCAAGAAAGACGGCAGAGGCAACGGAGACTGATTGGAGAAAGACGGAAGGCAGAGCGGAGAGTGAAGGAGCAAAAACCAGAGATAGAGCGGCGAGTCATGGGAGAAAGGCGAAAGGGAGAGCGGAGACTGCTCGGGGACAGGCGGAAGGCATAGGGATAGGTAGAGAGAGCGTGCTCGCACGATTCTGCTACTGGCATTAGATGACCCAAGATGGAGAACTGTTTTGGGATGCCCCCAAGGTTTGGGAGGATTGGTTAAGATAATCATGGTGTGATGAATGCGGACAACTGTTGACAGCGAGTAGCGGCACGCTATACTCTCGGTGGACACAGGACAGCAAGGTGTCGCCATGCTGGAATTGCTAATTAGACTTGAGTACAAGAGGCAAGCTTGCAGAAGAAGGGCATTGGGCAGGTTTAGTCAGCACGGTGATAGCTACTTTGGGGTTGCTTTGATAGTGTTGTTGTTGGCTACCGTCCCGCCGACAGCATTGGTCCCTCTCGTTCCTCTGGGTTCGACCCTTGTGTTACTGGTTCTTGCAGTTTGGGGGCCTTCTGCTTCTTTTAACAATAGTTGGGGCACCATTAGGGCTTCTGTTATTATAGGTTTCAACCCTCCTCTGGGCCATTCCCACACTTCACCCGTTAAGACGTCTTTCGGGCTTGTTTCCCCCCCACGGAGTGCACACGCTATGACAGTGGTGCTTTATAGTGCTTCATGACTGGCATCTGATACACCAGGCTCAAGAACTGTTTTCCGATGAGTTCCCTGTTTAGATAGGATTTAGACCACCAGATTCCTAAGCCCGTTCTCTCAAGAGACTCGTGCTCATTCAGATGCCACAGGGGCTTGACAAACTCGTCAAAAAGTGGTAAAAGTCCATAGTCCGTTGATAACCGGCTGGCGGACTTGGGTGGCCAACAGGGTCAAACCTCAGCAGTCCGTCAGTCCATAGGGTGCTTTGAGCAGTTGGAGAGATGGCTAACAACCAAATTACGTTTAAGGTGACGCTCAAGCTGGATGAGAATTGGGCCAGTCATCTGGGCAAAGACGAGTTGGTAGCGTACCTAAAGGAGAGGTTGAACAGCAGCGTCGGTTTCAGGGGGCAGGTCGAGAGGTTTAGCGTAGTGGCTTACAAAGCCCAAAAGGGGTAGATGAATACACTCACTTGCTACATAGAGACTCGGCCTGCCCAAGCCACCCGGTAGCCTCAGCTCTTGATTCTAAGGCTACTGATGATATGCCGCAGGACCTCACCAAGGTACACCACGGGAGCTATGACTCTGGCCCCCTGTAGTGCTTCATGCAATCCTCAAAGGTGACAGGCCGGGCATTTCCTGTCCGCGTATTTAGGGTTTTACCAGTATCTTTCCTCCCTCTCCCCTCACAGCTTTTTCGAAAGCTTCGTTAATGTCATCCAGGGGCATCACACGTGTTATCAAAGGCGCTACATCAATCTTCTTGGCCTCTATTAGATTGAGTGCGGAGGCATACTCGCCGGAGCAGAAAATCATGGACCCTCTAACGGTGAGCTCCTTCAGTACAATGTCGCAAGCCAGTGTTTCAACCGGATGAAGGCACACTCCCACAAGAACAATCGTTCCACCCTTTCTTACCAAAGCTATCGATTGTTGTGTCGTTGAGATGGCTCCTGCGCATTCGAACACCACATCCGGCCCCCTGCCACCTGTAAGCTCAAGAATCCTGTCAACCGGATCAACCAGGTTTGCATCTATAGCTTCGTCCACCACACCCCTGGCCAACTCGATCCTGGACTGGCTTGCCTCAGTAACATATACTGCTCTGGCTCCTGATATCTTTGCCAACCGTGCCACGAGCTGCCCGATGGGGCCCAAGCCAAGCACTGCGACAATGTCTCCTACCCCCATCTTAGACAGCCTAATAGAATGCAATGCAACGGCTGTTGGCTCAGCTAAGGCTGCCTCTTCATAACTTAGCTCAGGGGGGAGTTTGTGAAGTTGGCGGTATTTGGCCTTGGTATAGGTGGCGAACCCTCCAGCGCTTTGCGACCACGCTTCATAGAAGTCCTCACAGAGGTTCATTTCCCCGCGCATACACCAGTGGCACTCACCACATGAGTTGATGGATTCGGCTGTAACCCGATCCCCGATTTCCCATCCCTTCACGCCCGATCCCACTTCAACTATGTCTCCGGAGTACTCATGGCCATACCTTGCAGGGACCCCTTCAATATAGGTATGCAGGTCAGAGCCACATATTCCGCAATATTGCACCTTTATCAAGACCTCACCTTCATCCAAAACGGGTTCTGGCCCATCTCTCACCACGAATTTCCTCTTGCCTTCCAGTATCGCTTCTCTCATCTTATCCCCTCTTCGAGTAGTCTGGGAGGCTTCAGAGCCGGTTGTCCGACTTCCAGTGAAGCGCAACAAGAATCTCAATCGCTGCTCTTGGTTGCGGTCTCACGGCTGGCTCTATTGCCGGAACCTAGCAATATCCCTATCCACTTCCTCAAGCCCAAGCCTGACCAGCGTTTCCCTGGTAGGGATACCATTACGGTCCCATCCCCTGACATCGTAGTATTGGTCTATGATGGCATCCGGCTTTCTTATCACCTCGCCGTCGCGGACGCCCCCTCGCAGGGGCTCGGTGAACATTCTCTTGGGGAGTGTGTCGTCTTTCCTGGCAAATCCCTCCCGGATGTTGAAACATCGCTCCAGATTGTATACCTTCTCTCCTACATACCACAGATAATCTTCACTTCCAAACCTGGGCACACCCAGCGCTGCTTCCAGCATCTTCGCAATGAGCTCCAAACCGAAGAACTGCAAATGGTGAGAAGGGAAATAGCAGGCGACAGCCAGTTCGAGAGCAGCCGTTTGATCATGATTGAATTTCAAAACGTCTCCCTGGCCCTCGTCAGCGGCAGGGTCCAGGAGGCGCGGTTTCGGGTCGCCGATCTCCTGCTGGGGCCAACCGTAGTTGTGGTTTGCCCCCATGTTACTCAAGGCAAAGTTCATACCCATGGCTTTCCGGGCTCGCGGATCATACCCCGGCATCTCCAGGCCCTTGACGTGCATGGCGTATTCCTCAGCCCCCTTGCCGATGCGGCTAGCTGCTCTCTTTACCCCCTCAGCGAGGATATCGCCTATCCCCTCACGACGGCCAATCTTCTCAATGAGTTCGAGCATGGGCTCGTGGTCTCCGTAGTTGAGAACCAGGCCATCTGTGTCCTTGGTGGTCAGGATGCCCTTTTCGAAAAGCTCATAGGCAAAGCCGATGGTATTGCCGGTGCTTATGGTATCCAGACCCAGCTCACAGCACAGGTGGTTTGCAACCAGTGTCGCGTCAAGATTGGTGCATCCGGTAGGCCCGCTAAAAGCCCAGGCAGTTTCAAATTGTGGCCCCTCGGTGCGGATCCCCGCGTAGGGGCCGCTGGAAATCCTCCTGACCTTTCCGCAGTTGAGCGTACAACTATAGCAACCGACGTGCTTTTGAGTGACCTGGGCGTATGGCCACATTCCGATATTCTCAGCCCAGCCTGCCAACTCCCCAAAACGATAGTTTCGCATTGGAATAGATCCGAAAACAGGGTAGAAGTAGTCCAGGCCCTGTACGGTCCCATATTCTCGAAATACATCGTAGCCCAGCCCCGCTTTCATGGCCTTCACCTGCTGTCGCACCAGCTTTCTGAACTCCACCGGGTCCGCCAGGTTTTCCTTTCGACCGGACTCTATTACAATAGCCTTAAGGTTCTTGGAAGCCATTACGGTTCCCGTACCACCGCGGCCGGCGGCGCGGCGACCGCTGATGATGGGACCATAGCGGGCCAGCTTCTCTGCTGCGGGCCCGACGCAAACCATGCGAGCCTTTGGCCCGTGTTCCTTCTTCAGATATGCCTGGGTCTGGCTGGTGGTCTTCCCCCAGATGGCGGCAGCATCGCGGATTTGGCACTTCCCGTCCGTGATATAGAGGTAGGCAGGCTGTGCCGCTCTACCCTCAAGGATTATTAGCTCAAAGCCTGCCCACTTGAGCCAGGCTCCAAAATCTCCTCCCCCGACGCTGCGAGTAAAGGTGCCGGTAAGTGGGCTTTTGGTGACGGCGATCCATTTGGAGAACGCCTGCGCGCTCGTTCCCGCCAGCGGCCCCGTCGCCAGCAGCAGCTTGTTATCCCAGCCCAGGGGATCGATACCCGGTCGAACCTCATCATAGAGGTATTTGGCGCACAAGCCGCGTCCTCCTACGTAGGCTTCAGCCGCCTTCTGGGGAATATCCTCTTCAACTATTGCACTGCTGGAAAGATTGACCCGTAGAAGCCTGCGCATCCTTTCCTCCCTTCTCCTACTTGGCACTGGCCCGGTGCGAGAATTATGTGCCATTCCTGGCCCTCCGTCAATGCCCCTGTGTTGTCCAGCCGGGCTCCGTAGCCCCTGACTCCATGCTTTGACGTCGTGGACCTTGCGATCGTGCTCATTTGCCAACCCCCATTGAGTCATCCGAAACGTGGGACGAAAAGCCAGGTTGACCGAATCCGTGATGAGCGAGATAGGATATTGACAAAGGTTCATGGCAGTGATATAAGGCCTTGAGATATGACATATACTAATATCCGGGCTGACCATCCGGCGAAGAGAGTTTTAGAAGGAGGTAGGCAATGGTAGGAATAACCTCATATGGTGCTTACATACCGTTACACAGGCTAGGCCGCTCTGAGCTTTTTAGGGCCTGGGGCGGCATAGGCATGCTGGGGATGTCGGTGCCGGGGGAGAAGGCGGTGGCTGGTTACGACGAAGACAGCATAACCATGGCGGTGGAGGCGGTTCTTGACTGTATGCGCGACACCGATCCCAAGACGGTGGGCGGCTTGTTCTTTGCGTCTACAACGCATCCCTATAACGAGAAGCAAAGCTCGGCCTATATTTCCGCGGTGGTCGACCTGGGTCGCGAAATCAGGGCGGCAGATTTCAGTGGCTCTCTGAGGGCGGGAACTATCGCCATGACCTCCGCCATAGATGCTATCAAGGCCGGGGCTTTGAATAACGTGGTGGTGGCTGCCGCCGATACCCGCCTGGGCGCACCTTCGGGGCTTATGGAGCAGAGCTGCGGCGACGGCAGCGCTGCCTTTCTCTTGGGAGATAAGGAAGTTATCGCCAGCATCGAGGCCAGCTACACCATCAGCGACGAATTCGCGGGGGTGTGGCGAGCGGATACCGACACCTTCGTTCGCTCCTGGGAAGACCGAATGGTCCTTGATACAGGCTATTCTCCTATTCTCCATGAGGCTATCTCAGGCGTGATGAACAGGTGCAACCTGAAGGCCAGCGATTTGGCTAAGGCGGTGTACTACTCCCCCCTTGATGTCCGAGCACACAACAGGTTGGCCAGGAACTTGGGATTCGATCCCGCGCAGGTTCAGGACCCCATGTTCTTGACGGTGGGCAATACCGGCACCGCCCTTGCCATGATGATGCTGGTGGCAGCCCTTGAGGAGGCGAAGGCCGGCGACAAAATCCTCTTTGCCAACTATGGAAACGGGGCCGATGCCTTCGTTCTGGAGGTGACCGACGCCATAGAGAAGGTCAGAGACCGGCGGGGAATCAAAGGGCACCTAGACTCCAAGAGGATGGTCAACAACTACGAAACGTACCTGCGATGGCGCAACCTGATACCCTTGGAGCCAGCCCAGCGCCCCGAACTGGCGCCTGCCTCCTTATCAGCGATACGCAGGTCTCGCAAGGAAATCCTCGCCCTCTACGGGGTGAGGTGCAATAAGTGCGGCACCCCGCAGTACCGTGCACCAGCTGCAGCGGGCGGCAGAACGCCCAGCAGGATCTGCGTCATGTGCCAGGCCAAGGATGAATTTGAGGATTACAAGTTCGCCGACAAGAAGGCAAGAATCTTCAGCTATACCCATGATAATCTGGCAACCACCCCTGACCCACCAGTCACCAACACCATGCTCGACTTTGAGGGAGGGGGCAGGGGGATGTTCGACTTTACGGACCGCGACCCGGACAAAGTAGAAGTGGGGATGCTGGCGGAGATGACCTTCAGGAAGCTTTTCTTCGATCGAGGTATCCATAATTACTACTGGAAAGGTCGACCGATAAGGGTCTAGAGAGAGGAGGAACAAAATGGCAGAGAGCATAAAGGATAAAGTAGCCGTAATTGGCGCGGGCTGCACCAAGTTCGGCGAGCTGTGGGATATGAGCGTCTCGGACCTGATGGTTGATGCCACCTATGAGGCCCTTGAAGATGCCGGAATCGAGTCTAAGGATATCGACGCAGCATGGATAGGACACTGGAGCGAGACTTCAGGATGTACAGGGATGTCCCTGGCTGGTAGCCTTGGGCTTCAGTACAAGCCTGTAAGCAGGCTGGAGAATGCCTGTGCCACCGGCTCCGATTGTCTCAGAAACGCCGCCTACGCGGTGGCATGCGGCGCTTGTGACATAGCACTAGCTGTGGGAGCTGAGAAGTTAAAGGACATGGGCATCGCTGGCCTTCCCAACCAGTATCCTCTGGGGACCCCGATGGTATTAACCAATCTGTCAGCGCCGGGCCTTTTTGCTATGCTGGCGACCACGTATTTTCACCGCTACGGCCTCAGCCCCCAGGAGGGGAAAAGGATGATGGCACATATACCGGTGAAGAGCCATCACAATGGCTTCCTGAACCCCAAGGCTCATTTCCAGAGAGAGATAACCCTGGAGCAGGTACTGAATTCTCCTATAATCGCCTGGCCCCTGGGGATCCTGGATTGTTGCGGGGTGAGCGATGGGGCAGCAGCGGCCATCGTGGTACGAGGTAGTGAGGCCAAGAAATTCAGGCCCGACCCGGTCTACATCAAGGCACTGCAGATATGCTCCAACCCCGCTGACGGTGCCAGGAGGACCGATTATGACTTCACCCATATTGAGGCGACGTATCGCGCCGGGCTGGCAGCCTATGCCGAGGCAGGCATAAAGGACCCTCGAAAGGAGATCAGCATGGCTGAGGTCCATGATTGCTTCTCCATCACCGAGGCTACCATCATGGAAGACCTCCAGTTCAGCTCCAGGGGAAGGGTGAAAGAGGACCTCGAGGCTGGCTTCTTCAATCTCGATGGGCCATTGCCGGTGCAGCCTAGTGGTGGCTTGAAGTGCTTTGGCCATCCTGTGGCTGCCAGCGGACTCAGGATGCTGTACGAAATGTACAAGCAGCTCCAGGGAAAGGCTGGCCCCCGCCAGATTAAGGACCCAAAACTGGGGCTAACCCAGAACATGGGTGGGCACCCGGCGGACAATGTTGTCTCTTGTGTCATCGTAGGGCTATGACCGGATAGTTTCAAAGGAGCGGTGATGGATTTCCAATTCACCCCGGAAGAAGAGGCGTTAAGAAAGGAATTCGACGACTTCTACAGGGAGGAGATGAAGAATGCCCCACCCGAATGGGGGGCGTCGCTCGAAGCTATCTACGGAAGCGATCCATGCTGGGAATTCCATAAGCAGATGGCCAGGAAGCTGGCAGCAAAGGGCTGGCTCTCCCGGGCATGGCCCAAGGAATACGGAGGCCAGGATGCTCCCCTGATAGAACAGTTCATCTTCAGCGAGGTCATGGGATACCACAGGGGAGCGGGCGTTGATCCCCTCGGCGTGGGGGTCCTGGCCCCGAGCCTGCTCATCAGCGGAAACGACGAGCAAAAGAGGGAACACCTGCCTCCTATGGCACGGGGAGAGCGATTCTGGTGCCAATCCTGGAGTGAGCCGAATGCTGGCTCCGATCTGGCATCCCTCACCACGCGGGCTGTGAGGGAAGGTGACGACTACATCATCAGCGGGCAGAAGATATGGACCACGGGCGCTCACAGGGCCGACTGGTGCAACATGCTGGCCAGGACAAATCCCGAGGAGAAGCGAAGCCGAGGGCTTTCCTTCTTTCTGGTGGATATGAAGACCCCCGGCATTACTATCAGGCCTGTCCTGACTATGGAAGGCGCGCACATGTTTAACGAGGTCTTCTTCGACGATGTCCGGGTTCCAGCACGCAATAGGGTGGGCGAGGAGAACCAGGGTTGGCTGGCTTCCCAAATGACTTCGAACTTCGAGCGATCCATGATCATGGTGTTCTCCGTCTGCAGGCGAGAGCTTGAGGAACTGGCGGAGTTTTGCAAGGAGAAAAGATGGGGCGGCGCGGTCTTGATCAAGAACCAGCTCGTTCGGCATAGACTAGCCCAGCTAGCGATTGAGATTGATGCGGGTCGCGCCTTTGCCTACTCCGTAGTCTGGAGCCAGATTAAGGGCGGCCTGATAGTGGCCGGTCCTCTGGCGGCAGCAGCAAAGGTTCTCGCCACTGAGCTGCTGCAGCGCCTCACCTATGCCGGTTGCGAGATAATGGGACTCTATGGACAGGTAAAGGAGTCCAGATGGGCGCCACTACAGGGTAGATTCGAGAAGGACTACCAGCTATGTATAGGGCTAAACATGGGTGGGGGCACTTCGGAGATCATGAGGAACCTCGTCTGTTCATTGGGGCTGGGCCTGCCAAGAAGCTGGTAGCTGCAGATTTACGGGGAGGTGTCTGAAATGACCGAGGGTTCAGCGATCGTGGACGAACTTAGAGGATTAATCGGCATCATGACTCAGCCTGTCATCAATGAGGTGGAAAAGGGGGCCATAAGGAGGTATGCTGAAGCCGTTGGTGACCCCAATCCCCTGTACTGCGATGTGGGGTATGCCAGGAAGAGCAGGTACGGGGAAGTGATATGCCCTCCCGGTTTCTTTGGCTGGGCAACAAGGGTGAGTAGTGGCGCAATGGAGGTGATGGGCACCGTGTTTGGCGCTTTGCTCAGGGCTGGCTTGGTCCGCATCCTTGATGGCGGCGTGGCATATGAATTCTTCCTTCCCGTGCGCGCCGGCGACACACTGGCCTGGTATGCCAAGTTCGTCGACGTTAGGGAGCGGGAGGGCAAAGCGGGGAAGATGGTCTTTCTCACCATGGAGATCACCTATCTCAACCAGCGTGGCGATCTGGTGGCCAAGCGCAGACAGACTTTCATCGCTCGTTAGTCGGGCGTGGGGAAGATGGCAGAAAACTGAGGAGGAAGGTTTTGACAGAGAAGGGCTCTATGACGACTGATGAGATGAGAAAACAGATCAGGGGTGAGCAATGACCGCGGCATTGCAGGGGATAAGGATACTGGATATGGCCTGGATAGGCCCTGGCCCCTTTTGCGCCACTATTCTTGGCGATCTCGGCGCTGAGATCATAAAGATCCACGAACCTGATCCTGAGCGTCGTGGCGCCCTGCTCAAGTATGCGTTCCCCGATTCCCCTGCTTTCCCTGGGTTGCGGAACTGTAAGACCATGGGCCTCGATCTAAAAGCCGAGGACGGGCGCAGCATATTCCATGAGCTGGCCAGAACTGCTGATGTTGTGATGGAGGGTCTTAGACCTGGGGTTGTGAAGCGTCTGGGCGTTGACTACGACACCATCAGGAAGGTCAACCCGATGATTGTCTATGCCTCACTGACAGGCTATGGGCAGGACGGGCCCTACCGCGAAGTCGTTGGGCACGACATCAACTACATATCTATCGGGGGCCTTTTAGGTACGACGGGTATTGCTGGCGGTGCACCGGCGATTCCAGGTACACTGGTAGCGGACTTCGCTGCCGGTGGGATGTCCGCTGCAATTGGGATTCTGGCGGCATTAAGGGCCCGAGACAAGACTGGCGAGGGGCAGTTTGTGGACGTGTCCCTGACGGACGGGATCGTGGAGATGATGTCCGTGTGGATAAACCCTTACCTGGTCTGGGGGGTAGAGGTCAAAAGGGGGGACGCGATGCTCACCGGTCACTACCCGTGGTACTACGTTTACGAGACAAAGGACGGGAAGCACATTAGCATCGGCGCCCTTGAACCGTGGTTTTATGCCAACTTATGCCAGCTTCTGGGCCGTGAGGATTTCACCGAGCACCAGTTTGCAGAGGGCGAAAAGCGAGACGAAATCTTTGAATATTTCAAACAGACCTTTTTGACCAAAACCAGGGATGAGTGGGTGGAAATCCTGCGACAGAAGGACACCTGTGTTGCCCCTGTTTACTCCATCGAGGAGTTGACCTCCGATCCCCAATTGATCGGTCGCGGGATGATCAGGGAATTGCCTCACCCTGTGCTGGGCAGTGTCAAACAGGTGGGCTCCATGCTCAAGGTGTCGGGCTCGCCGTTCCAGGTGAGGAACTGGAGCACACGATTCGGGCAGCACACCGATGAGATCCTGCTTGAACTCGGCTACGATGCGGCGCGTATTGATGCGCTGCGTCAGGCGGGGGTAATAAACTAAGCCCTCGAATCATTTCTGTTTTCATCCTTGCATCTTTTTCAAGGCTTCGGTAAAGACCATCTCACCTGTTATCACGTCACTGGTCATAAACCCGTCTTTTACCTTCTCTTGCATCTCGTCAATGAACTGGCGATATCCAACTTCTCTTATTCGCTCAAGGTTGCTGATATTCCAGTTGGCATACCTTCTGGTGATTAGTTCTAGAAAAGCAGCCGCATCCTGGAGCCAGTTTTCATTTTCTGCACTTCGCTTACAGGGCATGCCCGCACACTCGGCACAAGTCAAAAAGCCTTGCTCATTGGAGCAAGTTCTGATTGGACATGCAGGATTACCACCTCCTCCCAGGCAGCCGAGGCATTTATCTCCCTTACTCCATTGCTCTACTATGTTTAGGAAGTCTATTACCTTTTCCTGCTCTATTCCCATGAAGAAAGGGCCGACATCTGCGAAGTTGAAGCCATTGAGTATCCTGTACATCTCCTTTGCCAGGCTCCTGCTCTTGCCTAGCATCATATCGCAAGCTCCACAATAAATACCGCATGGGGCGATCAGGCAAGTCTCCTCGTTTGTCAATTTATCCCTGTCAAGATTACGTATTTGCTCCATTGCCTCCTCCTTTTTTATCAAGCACCCTACAATTCTAGCTAGCGTAATAAGTGGATTCAAGCGGGGATCATCCGAAAACGGTTCTTTGGGTTGGTGCCTCTGGTGGCTATAGTGAACGGTGTCAGTCCTTGGATAACCTCTGAGGCAACAAAATGGCAATGATGTTTGAGGGGTAAGTATCATTCACGTACTGTCGCGCTGAAGATATGACTGACATCTTCCTGCAAGTACGTCCAGAATTCCTCGTTAGTCAAAGGAAAGTGAACCGTCTTAATCTTATTAATTTTCAACTTAGCGTTCAACTCTGCCTCAGACCAACTGATTGTGGAGGTTCCACGAAACTCACCCTTCCCATACAAATCAACCTTGTATTGCTTTCCAGCTTCTGCGGAATCCGTGGGAACCAGCGCCACTGCCAGGTCCAGGTGAGGCCGACTTGCGTAAATGTCTTCGACTTGTGCTATTCCTGATGATGTGCAGCTAATAGAGCCGATAACAGACACTAGCATGAGCAATGGTATCAACACAATCGCCAACTTCCTCATGGTGCCGCCTTCTTGCCCTCCCCCAACCCGCCTAGCTGGGCCATGCCAATCTCCTACTTTGCCTTCTTGGTCTTGGGTGCTTCTATCGAGCGAGGAATTTAGCCCGCCGTTTGCTTATGTTGTGTTCTGTTATCAAGTGCTCCAGCATAGGGTCAAAGCCGCTTACCTTGACTTCGCCCATAGGGCAATTCAGGTTCATGCCTCCTGTCGCTTGATTGTTTATGTTCCTCGACTATGCTGGCTGCGATCGGGCCTAATTCTAACGTTCTTGACCTGCCCCCTGAATCCCAAGCTGTTGTCCACCCTCAGCTTGATGAACTCTGTCAGTTCCTGTTCATTCAGGTGGTGAGCCCATTTTCCATCTAGCTTTATTGTCACCTTGGCCGTAAGTTGGTTGTCGTTCATGTCATGCTTTGCTCCCCTGTCAGCATAGGTAGATGACTAGTACTTCCTTGCAAAAGTAAGCGTGCTATCAGGTTTGTTCGAGAATGTGTACTCCCAAGCCCAACAGCTCGTCGTAGAGGTAATCAACCCTTCCGTAAACGGAAGGGCTGATTACCGCAAGGAAGTACTGGCGCGCCGTTGACTCCTTGAACCCAAGTCTGCCCATTGTACCTAGTGCTACCCATACCCTGTCAACAGAGTTTTCCACGGAGTTTTCCACGAAGTACCCCCTACTTTTCAAAAGCTCTCCCTGATATTTGGTCTATATGTTTTGTGTTTAGATGGCTTCTCTCGGACTTACACCCCCCATATATGTATCTATGGTGTAATTACGAGAAGCTTCACAGTAAGAGGGGGAGCATCCGAAAACGGTTCTTCAACCTCGGTCATCCTCGCCGTCTCCAAATCCCTTGCCTCGGTGAGGACAATGAATACGTTTGCAGGGAGGTCACGGGCCTCTCCGATGACGACATCGCTGATCTCCTGATAGCAGGAGTGATCACCACAGAAACGGATATGCCTGAGGTGCTGCGGGAGAGCTAAGAAGCGCGCCCCGGTATCTGTATGGACGAGACGTTAAGTCGCATGTGGAGGTAGGGCCGGCAGATTGGCGCGTGCTGCCTTTCCGGTCAAACGCAACGTTGTACGCGCTGCCGGTACTGCTGTGGCTTGACTGGAAGAATACACTCATGGCTTGTTATGCCTTATTATCGACAAGCGCGCGGCATCATTGACAGGAGACCCGCAGTCGATTAGGATGTGAGCGCAAAGAATTCGGAATTCATAGCTGGCACCGTTGAAGACCGAAGGACTGTTTGAAATGGCCACCATATCTCCAGTGGAGTTGCTGCAGAACCTCATCCGCTTCGACACCACCAACCCGCCCGGCAACGAAGCGGAGTGTGTCGCTTACATCAACAACCTGCTGACTGAGGCAGGCTTCGAAACCACTTTACTGGCCAGAGCCCCGAATCGCCCCAATCTGATTGCCCGCTTGAAGGGGCGAGGCGAGGCGCCACCGTTGTTGCTCCAGGGGCACGTGGACGTGGTCACGACAGTCAGCCAGGAGTGGACACATCCACCTTTTGAGGGGAAAGTAGTAGACGGCTATATCTGGGGCCGGGGCGCTCTGGACATGAAGGGCGGAGTCGCCATGATGGTGGACGCCCTGCTACGCGCCAAAGCGGAAGGTCTAGCCCCAGCCGGCGACGTGGTGCTCGCCGTCTTATGCGATGAAGAAGGGGGTGGCGATTACGGGGCCAACTACCTGGTAGAGAACCACCCGGAGCAGTTCGAGGGCATACGCTATGCCATTGGGGAATTCGGCGGCTGCACGGTATACTTCGGCGGGCGGACGTTCTATCCCATTCAGGTCGCCGAAAAGCAGGTTTGCTGGATGAAGGCCTCTCTGCGCGGACCAGGTGGGCATGGATCGCTCCCCGCGCGTGGAGGCGCCATGGCTAAGCTGGGCCATGTGCTCGTGAAGTTGGACCAACGGCGCCTGCCAGTGCATATCACACCTGTTGCGCGCCAGATGATTGAGACCATGGCTTCCGCCCTGCCCTTCCCTAGAGGTTTTGTTGTGCGTCAAGTCCTCCACCCTGCTCTGACCGACAGCCTGCTAAAGCTATTCGGCCAAAGGGGGAAACCGCTTGAGCCCTTGTTTCACAACACCGTCAACGCAACCATTGTCCAGGGCGGGGACACGATCAACGTCATCCCCAGTGAAATCACCCTTAATCTGGATGGGCGCCTGCTCCCTGGCTACACCCCCAACGACATGATAGCTGAACTGCGCCAGCTCATCGGTGACGAAGTCGAACTTGAAGTGGTGCGGCACGATCCCTGCCCCGCTGAAGCAGACATGGGACTGTTCGACACGTTGGCAGGCATTTTGCAAGAGGCAGACCCGGGTAGCGTGCCTTTCCCTCTGTTACTGCTGGGAGCAACCGATGGTCGCTTCTTCGGCCAGTTGGGCATTCAGACCTACGGCTTCACTCCGATGACCATACCCGAGGGCCTGAATTTCTGGGAGTTCATACACGCGGCGGACGAACGTATCCCGGTGGAGGCGGTGGAATTTGGCACCGATATGATTTACAGACTCCTACAACGTTTCGGGTAAGAGGCGCGTTGCTGGTGGTAGAGAACGCGACTTATTCAATCAGCTCTTAGGAAATCCAAGACTTCTCTATTGAATCTGCCTCTCATTCCCACAAAGAACGCGTGTGGGCCACCCTCAACTCTCACCAGCCTGGCATTGGGTATCCTGCTTGCCAGCACTTCCGAGGAGCTAGGTCTGATGAGTCTGTCTTGCGTCCCAGTGATTACCAGGGTTGGGGCTTCGATCATGTGCAGCCTGTCCAGCGTGTCGTGACCCACAATAGCTTCAAATTGCGCAGCAACACCCTCGCTCGCCACTAATCTTGCAATAACTCCTGACAGAGGGGCGATAATCATCCGATACAGCCTGCTGTTAAAGGCCAGGGAGAGATCAGTACTCAGTACTTTCCCAGCGGCGACGCTTCTCCATTCATCATGGGAGCAGCCCTCCTCAAGACCCAAGCCTCTGAAGTACTCAGAAGAATGTCCTCCTGTCTCATCCTCCCCGGCAAGGGTGCATCCCAGGACAAGCTTCCTCACCCTTTCAGGGTAGTTAATGGCAAGCTCCTGCGCAATGTAGCCTCCCATAGATACACCCAATATGTGAGCCTTGTCAATGCCAAGATGGTCCATCAAACCGATGGTATCATCCGCCATCGCCCTCATCGAGTAGGGACCGCTTGGTTTGTCAGAACCTCCAACACCTCTGTTGTCAAAGGTGATTACCTGGAAATACTTCCTGAAGGCAGGCCTCTGGAAAATCCAGGCCATCCATGTCCCAGCAAATCCAATTATCAGAATTAGAGGCTCGCCCGCCCCTTCGACTTTGTAGCTTATGTTGATTCCATTGACTCTCGCCTTCGGCATTACCCCCTCCTACTCCAGGATTTGCCATGTCAACTGCCGTGGCTAGGTTAAGGCTCTTGTGTTACTATACATATCGCAGTAGAATATCGCAAGCGGTTGGTCTATGGTGGGTAAGTCGAAGTCCAGCCAGGCGGATTTGGAGAAAGCGACTAGGCAAGGAGACATGATGAGAAAGCTAGCGATTGTGTTGCTCTTTCCGAATACTTCACTGGCGCCTAGAACCGGGGATAGACTCAGGTGAAGCATACGTCGATGAGCAGGGTCGCTATGGCCCGATGGAGGGTTGCAGTATGAGAAGCGTGGAAGTGAGCCTCACAATCAAAGCGCCGATGGAGCAGGTGCTCAGGGAAATCTCGGAGTACACCCATCCCTCTGTACTCCACAAGGGACGCATTGAGTCCGTCCAAGTGCTGGAGGATGAGAACAATGTCAGTGTCGCCCTGTGGCAACTCAAGGTGCTGGGGTTTGTGCGCGAGGCAAAGCAAAGGCAGACTGTAATGCCGCCGGACAAGATGACGAACGAGACCATAACTGGATTTGCGCGGGGCACGGTGGAGAGCACCTTCCTCTATGAGACAAGCGAGGGCACGAAGATTGTGGACAGGGTGGACGTAAGGGTACCGCGGTGGGGCATCCTGCTCGAGCCACTGGTCGCCTGGTATACCAAGCACCTGGTCCGGAGCATACTACTGGACCACAAGAGGGACATAGAATCCAGACAACGTTAGGCCCCGAGGACCTGTGCAGGAAGTTTTGCGGCCCTTGTGAATCTCTCCGCTGGCACGGTTTTCCCACTGGCATTAGAGGCGCTAAGCCAAAGCTGTTTTCGCATGACCAAGCCCAGCCAGGCGGAGCAGTATCTCGATTGTGGTTTAGCTCGTCTATGAGCGGGCTTCGCTACTCGGCACACTCAGTCCCTCTTTTCTTTGTATATAGAAAAGGTTGCAATAGCTTTGGCGACTAGTTTCCCCCTTTGTTTTATCTCTGATTCCAACGCAGCAATGCTCTTGCTTCTATGAACGACCTGCGTATCGCACGTAAGAGTTCCAGATTTGACTGCCTTGAAATAAACTATCTTGGTTTCTATTGTCCTAACTCTTTCATTCCTTTGTAGGCAAGAATAGAGCGCTGCACCCATGCCACAATCCGCCAAGGTGAAAGTAGCTCCTCCGTGCACAATTCTTTGGGAATTTAACAACTTCTCGGTGACTTCCAAGACGGCTTCACTATATCCATTCTCAATCGCAGTATAAGTCACACCTACCAGCTCAAGGAAAGGGCTGAATCCTTTAGGTTGTAGGGGAAAGAACTTTGGCATAGGTACCTCCTCCAAATGAGCGATGTTGCTTCTGTGTTTGGGCCACAGCTTTCTTGTGGTAGTATAGCTGTGGCAGTGGCGCATGACAAGCCGAATGCGGTAATATTGGGTTCAGCTATACTGGCCTCAAAGTGACACCTCAAGAGCCGACTCTGAACAGGAGGTATCGATGGACAGACCTATGAGCGATCTTAGTTTTAGATTCATGTCTCTTATCTTTAAGTTTCGTGATTTCTTCAAGCCCCGCAAAGACGTCTTGAGGGAAGTGGACATCGGACCAGGGTCTCGTATATTAGATTACGGGTGCGGTCCCGGGAGTTACACAATAATCGCCGCTGAGCTAGTAGGAACGACAGGAAAAGTCTATGCTCTGGACATCCACCCGCTTGCGGTTAGAAGAGTTCAGAATGCCGCTTCAAAGGAGGGACTGACAAACGTAGAGACCATTAGGTCCGACTGTGCAACTGGATTGGAAAACAGCAGCATGGACGTTGTCCTGCTATACGATAGCTTTCACGCCTTAAGTAACCCAGATGCAGTGTTAGAGGAACTACATCGAGTCCTAAAGTCAAATGGAATCCTATCGTTCAGTGACCATCATATGAAAGAGAATGAAATAGTATCCAGGGTAACGAATAGAGGACTGTTCGACCTGTCCGCAAAAGGCGAGATCACATATACTTTCTCGAAACAGGGGTAGCAATGATAGGCAAGCAAGAGTGGTATCCCGTGAGACCTGAATTCAGGTGCCAACAGCACGGCGTAGTGGAACCAACACAAGTTACTGAGGAAGTGCGGGAATTCAAGAATTGCACTATGACCGTTGTCCGTATGCAATGCCCAATATGCTGCGTGATAGCATTGCCCAAAGACGATGAGCAAGGCCCTTGCTGCTGCTCATGAATAGCTATTGGGCAAGCCAGTATAAAGAGCTTTTGTGGCCTATTGCCTTTAATAAGGGCTTGTCACACGAAATATTGCGGCCGAGAACCCTTTTCCGTCCATGTTCCCCAGAATGACACAATACTCCTGAAGCTAACAACCTTAGGTAGTCGTGGACGCCCGTTCTTCACTACAGGTCTAACTTGTCAGTTGGGCCAAGTATGAAAAAGGAGGTTATCTTCCAGTTGGTTCAACTACTCCAAAACCATTTGCTTGTGAAGGACCTGCCCTTCCCACACATATGGACATTCCGTGGCCACCCTTTGCCAAGAATATGAGGTTCTCCTGTCCATTGGGAATCTGAGCTAGTGGTCAGTACCGCCCACCACCCCTGTCGGTCCGCTCGGTCCGCTCCTTTGCGTAATTGACGGTAATCTGCCTTCCATCCAGCGTGGTGCCGTTCAAACCTTTGATGGCTTCATCGGCCTCAGAGTCACTGGACATCTCCACGAAGCCAAAGCCCCTGGATCTATCGGAATACCTATCCCTTATCACCGTCACCGATTCCACCGCTCCGAATTTAGCGAACTCCTCTCTAATTTGGTCCTCAGTTGTGCTGAAGGACAGGCCTCCTACGTACAACTTGCGAGCCATCCTTGCCTCCTTTCAGCCTCACCAAGTATCCACTTGGATTCTTTAAGCTAAGAATAAGAAGAGAAAATGTTCTATGCACAATTGTCTGGAGACCAGACGTTGTGCTGTAAGCCCCAGCCATTTGGCCGGGGTGCCATAGGTACCTAGAACCGTCGCCGTCCGCCGCCCGACCAACCGCGCCTTCCTCCATTTCCCGGGCGGCCACGCCCAGTATTACTATAGTTCCTGCTGTCCCTTCTGCCTTCACGTAGGCCACGTGCCTCACTCACATCCAGCGTGCGCCCAGCTAACTCCTTCATGTTGAGACCCTCTGTGGCCGCTTGACCTTCGGCCTTGTCCGTCATGTCGACGAATCCAAAGCCTCTAGATACGCCGCTGGGCCTATCTGTGATGAGCCTGACTGCTGCTACCTGCCCAAATGATTCAAAGGCAAGTCGCAACTCAGCCTCTGTAACTTCACGCGCCAGATTGCCCACGTGTATATTCACTTATCCTCCCTTCCCTAAGTATGACCCTCGAGAGACCAGCCACATTCGGATGGATGTTCATTTGCATTACGAGCTAAGCCTGAGGGCCTCGAAACGATTGTCTGGAATCAGCTGCTGCATTTCACTTCCCTTCTAGACTTCAGCAGCCCACTTCCTCCGACATGACCAAGTGCTACTAGGAAACTCCAAATCACCGCAGCCGACTTCGACTACCAGCTCCTTATGATATTGACCATATGCTTCGTCTGCAGGCACTTCGGCCATTTTCGCTTCGTCGAAAGGATTAAAAAGTAGGTGAGTTGTTTGGAGGTGAGACAACCAGAAAGGTCACTTCTCAGACTCGGAAATCACTCCTTGCGCATTGTTGTTTCTGCTCCACGCCTTCCGGATTAGCGCAGCGTCCCACCAACCGCAAAACTGCTTCGTAGATCCACATTTCTTGCAAACACCGAGATTCTCCGCATTAATTATCCAGTGATGAACGCAGGCCTTGTATTGGTCTGAAAATATAGGCCCGTGTTCCTTCTCCATCGATCATCCCCCTTGGAGTACGTGGAAATCCTCTACAAAATGCCGCGCATATACACGGGACTCATTGCCGAATCATCTGCTAAGGAAAAACTCCTGCTCCGAGGCACTGAATATGAATTCATAGCCTCAATTTGAGCACCTCAGGATTTTGTCCGTTTAGGCGATGGATGACCTGCTTCATCTATAACCTGGTAGGAGTTTGGTCATCCACGATGTGGAGAACAGGTGGTGAATATCACACGTCGGGGAATAGCAAACCAGTATCAGGCTTTTTATCCATACTACTACACAATCTCAATTTGTCAACTTGCCCAATAGTTAAATGAAAGTCCTCTTCGAGCGCCGCTTGGTAGTGGTATGCCGAAAGCTGCTCCCGATACTCTCTATCCGGTGCAACTATGTACACTCGAAAAAAGGAACGTTTTTCCACTGGTGCAGGTTCTTGGTCTTACATTACTCAATAATCTCAGACCAAATCGAAGGAAATGACTACCTACTCTAAATTTTAAGCAAACTAATTGGGACCTGAGCAGGATAAAGCCCAGCCTTTAAGGAGTGCATCCGAACTCGACCCCCTCAGGGTTGCTGATTCAAACTTTTTGTTGATACTGGGCCTCTACCCAATCCTCGTTGCCGCTCGGTTCAAGACAAACCACAAAGCCAATACGCCGCCGATTTGGACGCGCGATAGCGCGCGTCGGCTCCAGCGAATTGTTGGGCGCGCTAGATCTCGATCCAGCTCCTCCTGGGGGAAACCATCCTGGGCAGGCCAAAGGTCATGTACTTGATCATCTTGTTAGCCCGCTCCGAGTGTCTCATGGCGGGCTGCTCCCCGATGGCCATCTGTAGCAGGTCAAGTATATGATATACAGGAGGTGCCATGGGATAAAGCTTCCGCGCCACAGAGAGGTAGAGTAGGCAAACGCTGCAATATGTGACCAACATCTTTGCCCCTGTTTTCCTGGCCTCACCAAGTCTCCTCAGAGACCATGCGATGATATCTATGGGGCTGTAGCGGCCAGCCCCATTGCCGAAGCCACAGCACAGCGCCAGCTCCCTGTTATGCTCCATCTCAAGCACGCTGTATCCCAACTCGTCGAGCAAGCGGCGTGGCAAGTCCATGAAGTGCTGGCCCAGGGTCCTGGCGTGGCATGGATCTTGGACGGTGACTGTTCCTTCTGCGCGGTGATCGAGCTTTATCTCGTCCCCCTCTATCTTTTGCCATAGGTAGTCGAGAAGGTAGACCTTGTCGAAGTCGAAGCTAACTCCAAAGTATAGAGGCAGCAAGTTCTGCATCGTGTTGTAGCCAGCAAGGCAGAAGTAGACCACGCTCTTTGGGTTCAAGGCGCGGTATCTTTCCTCGAGGTAGTGCGCCTGGCTCTCGACCTTATCCAGGATGCCCATCCGGAAGTAGACCTCTCCACAGCACAGATCGGGGGCGGCGAAAATTGGAAGGTCAGCGAAAAGGGAACTGAAGGTAAGGTAAGGCATCATCTTGAGATTGCATCCGGCGAAGAGCGCCTGCGCCTTCGAGGCTAGCTCCGGGCGGGAGAGATCGTGCCACTCCCGAAGTACTCTTTGCTCATCAGGGGGAGCCTTTTCCTTGAGCACCTGAAAGAAATTCTTTTCCGCAAAGGGGAGCGCCATATGACCTCTCTGGGGGAGACCCTTCCTCTGGTAGCGTTCAAACCACCGGAACAATATCAATCCGTAGGGATTTGCCCCTTTGGTGCAGATGTAGTTACAGGCGAAGCAAGTAGAGCAGTGGTCGAGAACCGCCTTGCTCTCTTCGCCATCGATGAGGCGACCAATCTCTCGTTGCGCGTCGGCCTGACTCAGATGGATAACAGGGCATTTCGCAAGGCAGTCGCCACACCGGTCACAGGACTCCTCATTGAAGAAATCCTTCAGCTCGGCCATCGCCGCCTACCCCCTTTCGCTTTAGGTCTCGCTACAATTTAATGCCTAACATCGAATATTAACACCAGAGATCCCAAATGTCTTCCTGTAGCCAGCGCCCTCCATGTTTGAGATCCTTGCGATGTTCGGTATATGAATGCTAGGGCAGATCCTTCATATAGAATCGCTTCCTGGAGATCACCTTGGGAAACTGGTTTATTGCGACTCCTTTGAACATCGAACGTGCCCTTCCCTTATGGCGCCTTTCTGGCTCTTCACCGGCGGCAATCTGAAGCAGCTCGAGTATATGGTAGACGGGCATCCGGTTGGGATAGACGATTTGACCAACCGTAAGCATCTGGAGGCAGCCGGCGCAGTAAACCGCCAATGCCTGCGCCTTTGTCTTCTTGGCAAGCCGCAAGGACCTTATCGTGGCGAGGGTGATGTCCCAGGGATGGTAGCTTGAAGAGTAGCTGAACCCGCCCCCGATACCGCAGCACAGGGCTTTCTCGCGACAGAGGTCTTCCTCTACCACCATAGCGCCGGTCTTTTCCAATAGCCTTCTCGGGACATCCATATACTCGTCCCCGAAGAATTTGCCGTAGCAAGATTCCTGGATGGTAACTGTCATGTTTAGCGGCTTGAGGATCTCAATTTCGCCCTTCTCGATTCTCTCCTGCAACCAGGGCAGCATGTGCTGAATCTCGAAATCGAACTTCACACCGAATTTGGGCAAAACGTTGGTGAACATGTTACGGCCAGCGGTGCACGGAATGATCATCTTCTTGAAACCCAGTTGCTTATGCCATGCCTCCAGGCGTTTGGCGGCCCTTTCCACCATCTCGTACTGTCCGGTGCGGTAGTAGGTCTCGCCACAGCACAGATTCAGCGATCCCCTGATGTTCATGCCGTCGAGGAGTTTCGTCCGAGTCAGATAGGGAATAGTAATAACGTTGCAACCGGGATAGAATACTTCGTCGCAGGGCGAGGTATCCTCCCAGGACCTAACGAGGGCCTTTTCATCCTCTGGAAGCCTCTCCATGACGTAGGTTCTGAAATTCAGCGCGCTATCGGGGGTGTAGTACATAGCCCTTATGGGCAAGCCTTCGCGCACGGATTTCTCGTGCCAGATATCGAGGATTGCCTGGGTAGGATTGCATCCTTCAGGGCAGATGAGGTTACATGCGAAGCAGCTTGTGCATTTCTGCAACACGTGTACTGTCTCTTGACCGGTTGTGAGCCTTACGATCTCCGCCTTTGCCAGCTCTAGAGGCAAATGCATCACTGGGCACTGGTGAAAACACTCGCCGCACAAGGTGCATTTCTCGGCATTGAATCTATCGAAAAGATCCATGAAGTCACCTTCCTTTGTTTGGTGATGGACACCTATTTGTATGATGTCTTCAAGACCGGGACTTTTTGCTCCCAGGAGTAATGCGGGCTTCAGAGTTCAGAGATACGTTCCTGGCCAGTGCTATTATAGCTCTTTGTATCGGCATCACAAAGTGGGGGGAATGCTTTTTGAGGCTAGAGAAAACTTGTGAAGAGGGGATGACCCTGTGGGAACTATGTACCAAACCACTACAACGCATAAGCTTTGGTGAAATCACCTACAACTTTCCTCCCTTCATCAGTGAGAGTCGAGAGCATGATGTAGTTGGACATTGTTCCACCTGCTTTTGTTGATCTTTGAGGTGCTTTCTCCCGCCCACTATTAGCCTAGCATACCACTGGCGACTCTGACTTCCGTCATAATGCGTGTCCTTGTAAGCGAAAAGACGGATTTACGATCCACCATGGAGCCATTAGTCAACTAAGGCGCAATCCAGTCTGGGGCAACCCTCTTGGGTGGAGCAGTGTTCTGAAGAGAAGTCCTTTCTGAGCACCGCAGAGTCGGTGTCTTGTCAAACACCTACAGCATTATTCCCCTTTTGGAGCAGGGTGGCATCACCATGCCGTGCATCACGAAAGAACGAGTGGAACTGGCTCCGACTACTGTGTGACAGCGATGCACCTTGATGACTCGCGCATTACGCCAACATCACACCAACATCACAGATATTGCAACAAAAGCCACCAGGAACTATGATGATATCGGTCGAGGGCTCAGGTGATGACTCCTTGCCTTGGGGCAAACTGAAAAGGCTCCCCTCTGGGAACCCCCGTGTTTTCCTAGCTGGAGCGGGTGATGGGATTCGAACCCACGACTCTTTGCTTGGGAAGCAAATACTCTACCACTGAGTTACACCCGCAGCCTGGATTTCATTATATGGGGGAAGACAAAGGCTTGTCAATATCGCCTTTTCGGCCGGTTGGGCATTGACAGCGGGGCGGACTTGCGCTTAGTATTCTTTACGCTGCATTGAGGAGGTTGAGATGGCAATTGAGGTAAGGGTCAAGAAAACGGAGCCGATGACAGTGGCATTCCTCTCCATGAAGGGGCCCTACACCCTAATTGGCGACTCTTTTGGCAAGCTCTATGGCTGGATAGGAGAGAAGGGCTATGTACCCGCCGGCCCGCCGATGGGAGTCTACTTCAACGCCCCAGGCCAGGTGCCCGAAAGTGAGCTGGCCTGGGAGCTGGCAGCCCCTTTGGCGGGTGATGTCGCTCCAAGTGGCCCCGACGAGCGTGGCATCAGCGTTAAGAAGGTAGAGGGGGCTGAGGTGGCCTCTACCATGCATAAGGGACCCTTCGAACAGGTTGGGACTACCTATGGAGCACTTGTGGCGTGGATCATGGAGAATGGCTACGAGATCGTGGGCCCTTCTACAGAGGTCTATCTGAGCAACCCTGCGGAGACCCCTCCTGAGGAGCTTCTCACCGAGGTCACGTTTCCGGTGCGGAGGAAGTAGAGGGTTCGCTGTTCGGGGTGGCCTAATGCCTTCGGTATTGTCTAATCGTAGCAGGGTCGGTAACACTTATACAGGCGGTCGTTTATTCCGAAAAATGGACCTATATTGCTGGCTGGGTAGGTTGCCCGACGTCGGGCGGCCTACCCGTGGTCGGATGCACTCACAATTTTCATCATTCATTGGTGGGCAGTCACCGATGTGGGTTCTTTAGGATTTTGAGTCTGGACATTAGGATTTGTTTCTGCCTCCCCACCTGCCGAAGGATATCCGATAAAGGAAGCGGTTCCAGGTGTTGCCCGAAAGGTTGCCGACCCGGACTATACGCAGTGCTAGATTTATAACTTGCACCATTTCAGTGCCATAGGCTTGCTCCAGCCGTCTGCAGGCTTTGGGGTCTGGGCAGGTGTTGGAATCGGCCCAGTGCTGGGCATAGAGCACCGCGACCGCCTCGTCTTGGGGACAGTTATCGACGCTGCCAATAAGAAGACTGGCGATCTCCTCTTTCTCAACCCCGCTTCGCAGCCCCTCCCTGGTGTGAGCCCAGGAACAAAAGCCGCAGCCATACACTGAGGTGACCGAGAGCATAAGCCTCTCTCTGAAGGCACTGGGTATCAGGTCTCCCCTCATTACCCTTCTGATTTGCCTTATGTTCTTTGTTAGGAAAAGTACATCCGAAAAAAAAGAATTCCCTGAAGCCTCTATATGTCCTCTTGTTGAATTTAGCGGTCGCTATCCCCGAAACAGGTTGTGCCACATCCCTGACCATCCCTCAGCCTCCCCCTGCTTGAACTGTTTCCAGCCTGTCGTGGTGCTTTTGAAGCAGCCTCTTCAGGTATTGGCCTGTGTATGAAGATTTAACCCTGGCAATTTCCTCCGGTGTCCCGGTAGCGACTACCCAGCCCCCGCGGTCACCGCCACCTGGTCCCAGGTCAATAATATAGTCGGCGCACTTGATCAGGTCAAGATGGTGCTCGATGAGGATCACCGTGTTTCCCCCATCGACCAGCCGCTGCAGCACTCG
>Ga0209979_1000184_pt1 | contig 99184 bp, 104 predicted proteins | sample AnhtaG_FD_183114 | JGI IMG/M metagenome (GOLD analysis project Ga0209979, IMG submission 183114) | Deep subsurface microbial communities from Anholt, Denmark to uncover new lineages of life (NeLLi) - Anholt_01485 metaG (SPAdes) (version 2) | ecosystem: Environmental > Aquatic > Marine > Oceanic... | reverse complement strand
CAATACGGACAGTGTTTTTTTTGCCATTGTTAAACCAGTTTGACTTTTTATCATATTTTACACTCTAACCTCATTATTTATAATAAATTATTTATAATCCCAGCTCCACTTTATGAGTATTATGCCCATTGCGAGGCGCAAAGCGCCGTGGCAATCCCATCCAAAGGCGCTACACATTGGGATTGCTCAGACTTGTTCCGAGCGAAGCGAAGGAATCTCCTACGTTCGCAATCAGACTGGGTCACAATTAAGTGCCATATTTAAAAATGGGAGATAAATACAATATTTCAGTCAAAAATGAGTATTTACGATACTTATTCATCAAAATCACAGCCTAAAATGGGATTTTTTATCAATTTTTTTCACATTTTTGAATTGTGACACAGTCTGAATGACAAGCGTGTGGTGAATGGTGAATGGTAAATGGTGGATAGCGAATGGATTTTTCGGCTTACGGCTCACGGCTTACGACTTAAGAGTGCGCTGCCTACTGTTATTTCGCCTTGTCGCCGTTTCGCCCAGTCGCCTTGTCCCCCTGTCCTTCGCCTTTCTCTGTTTTTTCTAAATTAGTTTCTTCCTCAAATTCCTTCTGCCTTTTTTCCAGGAGAGCAGTGTATTGGGTCAGGTCTTTCAGCTTATTGGAGATGATGGAGATCTTTGTCGAAAAGTATATCAAGATAAAAAAGATAAACGCAAAAGCCAGATAGGAAAGAGTGGAGGCGGGTATCTTTGCACCTATCAAACGAGTGAGGAAGAGGAGGAAATTTTTTGATGACACGATGATGACTGCGAATATGAGCACAAAGAACCAGATGAGAGAATACTCAACATTAATCTTTTCTTTTAAGAGAAGGTAGATGAGTAAAGCAGCATTCAAGGCAAGGATCAAAATCAAGAAAATTTGAGACCTTATAACTAAATCAAGCATTTTTCACCTGATGTTTAAGGAGAAATACTTTGAGAAGAATCACAATAATGGAAACGAACATCCTGAAGGGATAATAAAGGGTGCGGAAAAGCGTTATCATGGATTTTCCTTGCATGCGGGGGTACATCTTGACTGGGATCTCTTTGGTTTTAAAAGAAAGGAGATTGAGAAGAATGACAATCTCGGCATCAGGATGATCTGCAGGATAAATTTTTTCCAGAAAAGAAGCTGTCTTTGCGTTGAAAACTTGAAAGCCTGAGGTTGTATCTTTAATTTTCACTTTTGTTAGAAGGAAAGCAATGTTTGAAAACAATATCATTCCTATTTTTCTCGGCAGGGAAATAGAATAGATGGTTTTCCAGGACTTGATGAACCGGGAACCAATGACCATATCCAGATTTTCTTCTTTAAGCGTTTTGATCATTCGAGGCAGTTCTTTTGGGTCGTGTTGTCCATCTCCGTCCATAAGTGCCACTATCTTGTGCTTTTTCTTCACAGCATACTTAAGGCCGGTCTGCACGGCAGCTCCATAGCCAAAGTTTGTAGCATGGGATATGCAAGGAATATTATTCTGGTTCAACACTTCCGGCGTGCCGTCTGTAGAGCCGTCGTCAACCACAAGGATATTTGAATCCGAAACGCTCTGGTAAATATTTTTTATGACTTCAGAAATGTTTTTTTCTTCGTTGAAAACAGGAATGATAATTAGAGTCTCTTTCATTTTAAATTGGTTTATGGCATTTTTTTAGTGATAAATTTCAAGAGATATTCTCTGGGAACACCCAGAAATCCTCGCCGCCACAGACGGTCACACTTGGAGCATGCTTCAAAGTCATCGATATCCCCTTCGGCTAACTTCTTTCGCAGAAAAACCATTTTCTCGCTGTTCCAGATCTCTTTCAGGGATGAATCTTTTGCATTCCCCGCAATATAGCAGCCGAAGAAATCCTGAGTACAGGGTAAAACCTCCCCGTTCCAATAAATGATTAAAGCATTCCAGGGAAAAGGACAGATAGAGTATTTTTCGCCATGCCTTTTTTCCCCAAACTCTCCTGCCCAGTTATGCAGTTCTTTCATGACAAAACTATCCAGAGGAAGATTTTTGAAAAGTTCCTGAAATATTTCCTTTTCCTGTAAAAGTTTGTCTTTGCCTTTATTGTTGAATTTAATGACTTCAAGGGCAGTTTTCGGCCTTTTCGATTGAGCTTCCTTCTTTATCTCTAAAAAGCGGATGATATTCTTGACTGTCATATCAAAGTCGCCGCCTTTCCTAATTTTCTCATAGGTTTCCTTGTCATGCCCGTCAAAAGAAAAAGAGAGGCAGTCCAGGCCGGACTTGATAATTTTGCGGGACAAATCTTCCGTAAGAAGCGATCCGTTTGTGTGAAGACGGGTGAACACCTTGTTTTTTTTGGCATACTCGATTGCCTCTATAAGCTGAGGGTGCAGCATGGATTCTCCACGGTGAGCCAGGTTTATATCGAAGATGAAGTCCTGTGCTTCATCTACTATTTTCTTGAACAACTCGATCTCCATGAACCCTTTGTCTTCCTTTTTGAGGTCTTTGTTGGGGCACATCACACACTTGTAATTGCAGTAACTTGTGAGTTCCACCCAGAGCCTTACAGGCAGGTAAGGAAGCTTTGTCGACTTTTTGCGGTAGTGGTAGAAAAGTTTCACCAGACGGAGCCAGTATTTAAGAGAATTCATTTCCTATACTTTTCTTCTGACTCTTTGATGACAACAGAGCATGCCATGTCTCCGATGATATTGGTGGTGGTTCTGCACATGTCGAGGAATCTGTCCACTCCCAAAATAAGGGCTATTCCTTCAAGAGGAATTCCGATTTGCTTCAACACCATGGCAAGGGTGATAATACCTGCAGCAGGAACGCCTGCAGCCCCTACAGAGGCTAAGGTTGCCATCAAAACAATAGTCACTTGATCCATGAAGGCTAAGGGGATGCCGTAGATTTGGGCGATAAAGATAGCGGCTACACCTTGATACAGGGCAGTTCCGTCCATGTTGATGGTTGCACCGAGAGGAATGACAAAGCTAGAATATTCTCGCGATATCCCGATATGTTCGACACTTTCCATGCTAACAGGTAATGCTGCGTTTGAACTTGATGTGCTGAAGGCGATGACCATGGCATCCTTTGTAGCCTTTAGGAATTTGAGTGGGCTCATCCGGCCGAGAATCCTCAAAGAAAGGCTGTTTACGCTCACTGTATAGATTAGGAGTCCTCCTACCACTACGAGGGAGTACTTGAGGAGTGTGACAAGTATGTTTACTCCGTATCGGCCGATCACCGAAGCGATCAGAGCCAGAACGCCGTATGGAGCAAGCCTCATGGCAATGTGGACTACCTGGATGATGGCGTCATTCAGGCCGTCGAGAAATTTAATAAGGATTTCTGATTTTTCTCTTTTTATCAGAGTAAGGATTGTGCCGAAGAGAAGTGCCAGAAAGATAACCTGCAGCATGTTTCCTTCAACCAGGGTTTTTATTGGGTTTGTCGGGACAATGTTGACCAGAACATCTATGGCAGAGGGCTTTTCTTGCATTCGTTCTATCCCGACCTGAGCTGTGGATTCATAATTCTTGTAAAGCTCTGCCTTGATTTCTTCATTCAAACCTGCGCCTGGTTTCACAACATTAGCAAGGAGCAGACCTATAGAGATGGCGATCATCGTGGTTATTGTGAAGTAGATAATGGTTTTTATGCCGATTCGGCCAAGCTTCCGCAGGTCTCCCAGGCTTGCAGTCCCCAGCATGAGCGAGACAAGAACCAGGGGCACAACAATCATAGTGATAAGACGGAGGAAGATTGTCCCTATGGGTTCGATAATCGTGGCTTTTTCGCCAAAAACAAGTCCTACGATGACCCCTAAGATCAATCCTATGAAGATCTGGGTGTGTAATTTGATTTTCTTCATGCTGTCAGCCACTAAATTTTAAAGCCTATAATATATACTTAGCCAGTTTAAGTCAATTTGGAGAAGAAAAATGGTAAATGGTTAATGGTGAATGGTGAATAGTGAATGGTAAATGGTTAATGGCAAATAGATAATGGATTTTTCGGCTTACGTCTTACGGCTTACGTCTTACGGCTTACGTCTCACGGCTTACGATTCACGGCTTACGATTCACGTCTTACGGCTTACGATTTACGGCTTACGACTTACGATTTACGATTCTTCATTCTCCTTGTCTCCCCCTCTCCCTGTCTCCCTGTCTTCTCCCTAGTTCCAGTCCGGGAAAACATCGTTCCCCGGGGAGTCAAAGAGGAAGATGACCTTGCGGGTCTTGACCTCGATGATGTAAAGCTTCCAGTCGCCGTTGTGGTCGTATTGGTCCGATGAGTTAAAGACGATGTATTTACCGTCAGGAGACCAGGAGGAAAAATAATCATAGGTTTCATTCATTTCTGTTAACCTGATTTTCTGGCTTCCGTCCGGATTCATTATCCAGATATCGCCTTTCCCATCTGCTTTTGAGGATACATAGGCCAGTTTCTTGCCGTCTTTCGAGAACCTGGCACGGCAGCTTTTTCCTCCCTTATCCAGGAATTTAACCTCTTTTTTTCTCATGTCGTAAAGAGCAGAGTCCCAGCCAATAGTTCTTTTTCCCGTAAAGGTCAAGAGGGGTTCTGTGGGTGAGATATGAGGGATTGCATGACCTTTGGAATATTGAGGGATGATTCTCTTTGTTTTTTTTGTGTCTATATCTACCTGGAATATGAGCAATTGTTTACTGAGGAACTTTTTTGTTTCCCTTGTGTAAGCGATTCTCTTTCCGTCAGGAAACCAGGAGGGCTCTTTTTCATCCGATGGAGAAAAGGTCATAGCAGTGATTTCTGAACCATCTGGGTTCATAGTGAAAATATCATAATTTCCTTCAGGATTGGCTGTGAAGGCGATTTTCTTGCCATCGAGTGACCAGACGGGATATTCATCGTTCCATGTATTATCTGTTAATTTTTTTATTTCTGTTTTTGTCATCAAATAGATCTCGTTATCTCCGTCAAGGTTGGAATGGAAAATGATTCTCCCCTCGATTGGGAAATTGGGCTTCATGTTTATTTCTTTGATTTCCTTTGTTGACTCATTTTCCCTTCCGCATATACAAAGTAGCGAAAGAGAAAGAATGGAGATGACAGCAGTTTTTATTTTCATTTTTATCACAATCCTCCTTGTCTTAATAGTTTGTTTAAGTTTATCTCCCTACGTCATTGCGAGCTCCCGGAGGGAGCGCGGCAATCCCATTCAAAGGCGCTACACATTGGGATTGCTTCGCTGCGCTCGCAATGACAGGCGGGTCTCCTTGTCATTTCTTATCTTTAAGTTTATCCAGGAAAAGAATCTTCTCTCTATCCCGGCGGCCTTTGATTCTCAGATCAAACGTAAACCTGCATTTTTTTGCGCCTGTGATGTCTAAAGCTTTTATTCTACCTTTGTTTACCCTTAAGTCAAATTGCATTTTCCCCCCGGAGATTTTGAGAGTATCCTTTTTTGTGAATTGGTATTTTTTTATATTATTGATTTTTTTTGTCCCCAGGATTTTCCCGGAAAAAGTGCATTCTTTCTCCGAGCGAAAGATTAGATGCCATGTATTATTTTTTTTCCAGACGATAATCAGCGGGTCTATGCTGGCGATTTTGCGGCGAACTCGAGACTGAAGGGAATCCAATCCAAATGCCTTCCTGTACTTTTCATCGGCCTCAGTGTTGAAGCCTTCTTTCCTGTAGGATTCTGCAAGAAGAAAGTTTAGATCGTATCTTTGCGAGCTGAGCTTGAGGGCTCTTTCGTAGAGGCCTATGGCTTCCTTTGTTTTTCCTTCAATAAAATATCTATTGGCTATTATGGATAGTCCGTTTGCAATTTTTTCATCATAATCTTGACTTATACTCAAGCATCCTAAGTAGGCTGTGCAGGCTTTTTGGTCTTCCTTCTGAACGCGAAACCTGTTTCCTTGGAAGAGAAGAGTCTGGGCGATTGAGCTGAGTAAATTATCTTGATTTAGCTGGCGGAGTTCTTGATCGTTTAGGCCGAATATTCTGTCTAAGGCTCGAAAGACAAGAGGACTTTCCTCAATTTTTGCCTCAAAGGGAGTCAGAGTTATATTTCGGGCCTTGTTCAATTCTTTCAGTGCTTCCTCAAGCCTTTCGTCGAAAAGATAATTCCTGGCTGCCAGCAAGCGGTATTTTTTTTCTTTGGCGCTTTCGAAGTTAAGAGAAAGAAAGGCTTCTGCCACTATTGGTAATTTATGGCTTAATGGTTCTCCGTTTCTTTTTAAATAAAGAATCGTATGTTCCTTGAGATCCATGACCTCTGTCTGGGGCTGATTGTCGAATAGCGAATGGAGCTTTTCCCGCCTTTCCGGATCGAGCTTGGTGACCACCCAGAAGTCGACTTCTCTTTGTGCTAAATATTTTAACAAGCTTGGGTGTATCCGGTAAAGCATGATATTATTTTTTTCTCTGGTGTCTTCCAGGTCATATCTTATGATCATTTCTGTTTCACGCAACTTTAGATTTTTTGTAAGAGGATTTGCGACTGTGACCAAACTTGAGGCAGGGAAAGCATCAAAATGTATTAAAGCGTCCCTTTTGACGTTTTTTCTTAAAAAATCAGATACTTCATTCTTGATTTTTAAGGAGCCAAATCGCCAGAAGTTCAAGTAATAATACTTATGATCAAAGCCCCATCCTATGAGAACAATAATCATGGCAAAAACAGAGATATTGCTGAATGTCAATTTTTTAAGATTGATGAATTTTATTTTAGATATCACGGAATCGATCATAGCAGCAAAGGTAAGTATTCCTTTAGAGACAAAAATAAAAACTAGGGGCAAGATGAATATAAAGTATCTTCCTGCTGAGAGATAAGTCGGACGGTTAGGCTTTATTAAGATGAAAATAAGGAAAGGAAGAAACATATAGAGTACAGAAAAGATGGCTTCCTGGGAATATTTTTTTATGCTGCTTATAAGGCCTATAAGGCCAGAAAAAAGCATAATTAAGAAAAAACATTTATTCTTGGGAACTAATTGCTTATAAAAGATTTCTATGATTTGAGAAAGAGAAGCAGAAGCATCGGAGGGTTGGTCTTTTGCCCGTTCCAAAGAGGCAGATATGAAACTTCTGATACTTACATCAGGAAAATACAAAGCGGAAACAAGGATTAATATCAGCAGAGTCCAGAGGATAAATTTTTTTAATTTATCAGCCTCCTCCTTTTTCTTTTTTACAGTGCTTCCAAACCGCCCCTTCAACCACATTATTCCTGCATAAATCCCAAAGACAGGCATCGCGAAGAGAGCGAATATATGGTTATAAATGTGGATTGTGGTGGAGATGCAATAGAAAACCCAGAGTTTTGTCTTGTTTTCCTTAATGGCTCTGAGAAAAAAATAAAGGGATAAGATAGAAAGGAAAACATAAGTGGAATAGGCACGGGAATATTGAGAATATCGAATGAGTAAAGGAGAAAAAGTTATAAAAGTAGCTGCCATCAGCCCTTCTCTTTTTGAGAATATTGCTTTTCCCAGGAAATAGACGGCAATGATCGCGAGAAGTCCGAATACAGCAGAAGGCAGGCGAGCCATAACCTCGGTCTTTCCAAGAGGCAGGAGGAAATGCACAAGGAGAGTGAAGAAAGCGCTGCCGTCATTATGGGCGATGACAAATGGAAAAGATTGGTTGGCAATCCTTATGCAGTGAAGGGGTTCATCCCAGTAAAGGATTATATTGCCAAGATTATAAAAGCGCAGGAAACCTCCGACAAGGAGAAGAATGACGAGTATGGCCGGAACAAGAGATAAACGTCTGTGCATTTATTCTTCTCTCATTTCCTCTGCTATTTTTTTTGCCACTTCAAATCCTTTCTCCATACATTGATCCATGTCCATATACATGTATTTTCCTGATCGCCCTACAACTTCCAGGTTCTTCGTTTGGCTGATGAAATCCAGAATATTTTGAAGGTGGGGTTTGTATTCATAGAGGTATATTGGATAGCCATGTGAAGCTCTTAGAACAAATATTTTTTTCACTTCCTTTCTTTTTAAGACTTTGTCTTCTTCAAGGTGCCTGATGGACATTTCAAACAGCTCTTTATCACTGGAATTCCAGAGAGAATCTCCCTTATGGCACGTGAACTCCAGGGCAAGCATGTTCTCATCTTCCGAGCAAAGGTCGGGGCAGAATTTATTCATATCTCCAATCCTGTTGTAAGGCCTTGCCAGATGATAAAGATAAGAGCTGTTCAGGATCTTTCGCTTGTTTATCGCAAGATACACTACGATCAAAGAAAGAAACCCGAGATGCTTTGCACTTTCTCTTACTTTTTGAGGGGGTAATGGTTTTAACATTTGAACAAATTCTGTGAGAGGAATTGTGGATACGAGGTAATCTCCGTAAAAGCTCCTGGTTTCAAGGCAGTTTGAAGCTGAGACAGTGAAACCTCCTTCTGGTCTTTGAGAGACTTCTTGAATCGACCAGCCCATGTGAACTTTTCCATTGGAATTTTTAATCTCTCTTACTATTCTTTGGGGGATTTCTCCGATTCCCTGCCTTGGATACCGGAGGAGAAGTGTAGTTTCCCTTTCTACGAGGGACATACTCGAGCGGACTATGTCTTTGACAAAGAGGAGCCTTAGGGTTTTATAAAATGATAGTCTTGTGTTTGTGGGCATAGAATCCGGTGACAGCCGGGGGCAGGGGATCTGCCAGAATTGTTCTGTATAGGGTTTGAAAAACAACCTGTAGAGATAGCTTCCGAAACTGCTTTTGGCCCACTCTTCAAAATTTGGATCCTTGTTTCTAGTTGCCAATGATTTTTTTAAAGAATCCCAGAGCAGTCGGCCAAAATAACTGGCAGTGCTTAGGAGGGTATCTGAAATTGGCATCTGGAGAAGGACATTTCTGGCAGTTAGAGGGTAATTGTAAAACCGGCCGTGAAAGTAAAGCTGAGCACTTCTTTCGAACGCCGGCAATTCCTCCTCAAAGAGACCGGTGATTTTTTTTATCAGTTCTGGCTTTTCGCTGAGAAAGAAATGAGGGCCGTAATCGAGTCTGTAAGGGCCTTTTTTGATTGTAGCTGCAAGCCCTCCGATGTCTTCTTTTTTTGCTTCGATGACTTCGACAGGAACATTGTTTTCGGCGAGCTTCCAGGCAACACCTAAGCCTGTGATGCCTCCTCCCAGGATTAGGACTTTCTTGTTGTTTTTCATTCTCTAAAACTTAATATTATGCATCATTTGTATGTAGGTTTGTTCCTGTGGAGATTGAGATAAAATTGCCTTACCATCCCTTTCTAATGGTTTCAGTAATATAATCGACATCTTCATCCGTCAACTGGTTGTGTAGAGGAATGGAAATATTGGTTTTCGTGAAATGATCGAGATGCGGAAGGTCATTTCTCAGTCCTCCAAAGACTGTATAGACATCGTTTCTTTTGTGTACAATAGAGGTTTCAATCCCTCTCGAGCGTAAGGCCTGGCAGAACTTTTCTCGATTTCTAACATGAATAGTGAAAAGCTGATGTGCGCTTGAATAGTCAGATTTTTCCTCGAACAGAGTAATCCCGTCAAGTTTACAGAGGGATTCTCGATATTTTTTTGCAATTTTTAGCCGTTTGTTCTTTATAGACTCGAATTCTTCAAGATTAGCCAGCCCGATTGCTGCAGCGATGTTTGTCATGTGGTATCCATATCCTGTTTCCCAGACGTCAAAATCAAAATAGCCGACAACATTGGGTTTTCGCCGAATCCTGTCGATTCCATACCAGCGCCTTCTCTGAGCAGCCATGAAGTTTTCCTCTTCGAGTGTGCACAGCATTCCTCCCTCTGCAGTGGTGATCTGCTGGATCGCTTGAAAGGAAAAGCATGTAAAAGGAGAGATGCTTCCAACAGGTTTACCTTTATAGCGGGCCCCCATGGCGTCGCTCGCATCTTCGATGACAGGAAGATTGTGTTTTTTCGCTATGGCATGTATTTCTTCAAGGTCGCATGGATATCCGCCCCAATGTGTACACAAAATGGCTTTAGTTTTTTCTGTTATTTTTTTATCTATATCTTTGGGATTTATGTTTCCGCTCAGGTATTGAATGTCTGCAAATACAGGAGTGGCATGTTGTTCCAGGATAGGATGATTGGTGGCAGTGCATGTCTGGGCTGAGGTGATGACTTCGTCTCCGGGATCCACACCGGCCAGTGCCAGTGCAAGCCGTATGGCAGAAGATACATTATTGACTGCAACCGCGAATGGAACGCCTGTGACTTCTTTAAACTTTTCTTCAAATTCAACAACAACCTGCCCCTGCCCGATCCATCGACTCTTTATTATTTTTTCAACTTCTTTTGAAGCCTTTGCAGATATATAAGGGTAGAACATGACAATCTTTTTCTTTGTTCTCACTTTACCATCCTTCTTTGATACACTGGAGCACGTATTCAACATCTTCGTCTGACAGCAGATTATGTAGAGGAAGAGAGATATGTGATTCTGTAAATTTCGCCAGGACTGGCAAGTCCTGACGCAGAGGGCCGAATACCTTGTTAGTATCAATACGAAGATGAACAACAGATACTTCTATTCCTTTTGACCTCATCATCCTGGCAAAATCCTCTCGATTATCGACGTGAAGAGTGAAAAACAAGTTGGCGCTCTTCCGATCCTCTTTATCCTCGAATAGAGTAATTCCTGACATGCATCCAAGGACCTGTCTGTATTTTTTTACGATTTGGGAGCGGCGTTTGAGGATGGACTCAAGCTCTTTTAAGTGTTCCACACCCATCGAAGCTGCGATGTCATTCATGTGATACTTGTAGCCCATATCAGTCACGTCCCATATGGGTTCTCCCAGGATGGAAGGTTTTCTCTGCTTCCTGTCGATTCCATACCATCTCCTTCTTTTGGCTTGCTGATAGTCAGCTCCTCTGATGACACACAGCATTCCGCCATCCCCGGTTGTGATATGCTTTATTGCTTGAAATGAGAAGCAGGTATAAGGAGATAAACTTCCAATGGCCTTGCCTTTATATTGTGCGCCAAGGGCATGCGCCGCATCTTCGATGACAGGAAGGTTATTTCTTGAAGCTACAGCATGGATTTCATCCAGATCACAGGGATAACCGGCCCAGTGAATGACCAGGACTGCCTTTGTCTTTTTATTTATTCTGTGACCGATATCCAGAGGGTTGATGTTTCCGCTCAGGAATTGGATGTCGGCAAACACTGGTTTAGCATAGTGCGCAAGAATAGCGTGGCTTGTAGCCATCATTGTCTGTGCAGAAGTGATGACTTCATCGCCAGGGCCAACTCCTGCCATGGCCAGTGCAAGATGGATGGCTGTAGTGCAGTTCGTAACCGCCAGTGCGTAAGAGATGCCTATGGCTTTTTTAAATTCCTCTTCGAACTCTTCCACCACTGGCCCTTCCCCGATATATCCACTGCGCAGGGTCTTGCAGACCCTTTTTATAGCATCTTCTGAGACATACGGAGAAAACATCCTTACTTGTTTTGGACGGTCTTTGTGCTTAGAGATAGCAGATTCCCCTTTTCGAGTTTTGTGCTTATTTCTAGAAGTATTTATCATAAAAACAGCCGGAGAATAAGATAATTATAACTATAATAAAAGAGGGAGAGATGTCAATGTATACTGATATACTGACATACTGATATCATCTCCTTGTCCCCCCGTCTCCCACTCTCCTTGTCCCCCTGTCGTTCCTATTATTAGCTTATTTGTTTCCTTGCTTTAAAGATAAAATTCGATGTGCTGTTAAAACGGCCGGAGGCAGGAAGGAATTTTTCAATCACAAATCCCCGCTCCTGCAGGAAAGTTCTTATCTCGTCCGGCGTATAGTAATGCCTTATTGGGACAAAATACCAGTCAAGAATTAGTTCTTCCAGTTTTTCTCCCTTGCGGGATTTTTCTCTTTTCTTAAAGAAAAAAACCACTGGGGCAAGGAAAAAGGCGAATATTTTTGAGAGAAGCGTCCATATTTTTTTTGGTGTGCGAACAAGTGTTTTCCTGATTATTTCATGGATGAAGGTGAGCTTGGTTTTTGTGTAAACAGCAAGGAGAAGAGATCCCTCTCGTTTCAACACCCTTATGAGCTCTTCTATTGCCTTGAAAGGGTCTGTGGTGTGATGTACTGTTCCCCATGCCCAGACTATGTCAAAGCTTTCATTTTCTAAAGGAAGATGCAGCATGTCTTGTTTCTGGAATTCTGTGTTGTGAAGCCTGAATTTTTCTTTTAGACTCCTGGCTGTTTCCAGGCTTCCTTCACTTATGTCGATGCCTGTGACTTTGCCTGCGCCTTTGTTGGAAAAGATGATGCTGAAGATACCTGTTCCGCAGCCCGCGTCAAGCACGGATTTCCCCCTGACTTCTTCTCCGGAGTAAAAGATTTCCCAGTGCTTCTCTGTGGCTTCATATTCAGGGATATATTCTGTCCACACAACATCATAAAATTGCCCAACTCTTTCTTTATTCATCAATTTGGTCTATTCCTTTTATATTATATCCAATTATGTTCTCGGTACCATGCTATGGTTTGGGCCATTCCCTCTTTAAAATTTGTCTCTGGAGAATACCCCAATTCTTTTTCAGCTTTCCGGATCGAAATAGGTTTGGGAGCTATGAAAAAAGCCAGCTTTCCCATGGTCAGAGGTGCTTCCCTCTTAAATAAGGAAAATGCTTTTCCCATAGAACAAGCCGCTATTTTGACCGGAAATAGCGGCAGCGAGAAACGCGGAAGCCTCATTCCTTCAGCTTCGGCGATGGTTTCCACGATTTGCTTGACTGTCAAGACTTCTCTTCCGGCGAGATGGTAGATCTGGCCCTTCTGCCCTTTTTCTGCACAGAGCAAAGTGGCTTTAATGAGGTCTTTGATGTAGACAGGAGTCTGCCATGCCTTTCCTTTGGTGATAAGGATGAACCGCTTTTTCGCGATGGCTTTTATCAGCTTGAAAGTCCTCCTGTCTCCGGGCCCGTAAACCCATCCCGGCCTCACCACGACAACATCCATTCCCTCCCTGGCGTAGCGCAGGGCTATTTTTTCGCCTTCAAGCTTGGACTTGTCGTAAACATCGATTGGTTTTTTAGGATAATCTTCGTCAGCGGTTTCATATTTTTTAACCGAGCCCAGCACACCTGAAGAGCTGAAATGAACGATCCTTTTGACGCCAGCCTCCCGGGCCGCCCTAAGAATGTTCTCTGTTCCCTCTGCATTGATTCTGAAAAACTCCTCTTTATTGATGAGCGAGGATCCCAGGGCAGCAGCCAGATGGAATAGGACATCTGTTCCTTTAAACGCCTCCCTTAAATAGCTATAGTAGCCGATATTCCCCATGATGACTTTGCATTCTTTTTCTTTCGGAATGCTGCGTTTATGGAGAAGCACGCTGACCTGCCAATTCTTATCTAAAAGTTCCTCAACCAGATGGTTTCCGATAAAACCCGAAGCTCCTGTGATGAATACTTTTACTGCCACTGCCTTAACTCTTCCTTCCGCCTCCGTAGGCCTTCTCGAGCACATCGCTGATTATTTTCTTGTATCGGGGGTAGGTGAATTCTCTATCCGCCATTTCCCTGGCTGCCCGAGCCCGCTCTTTTGCCTCCTCGTTGAAAAGGGCGAAATAGATTCCTTTAGCCAGACTCTCCACTTCAGGCTCGACAAGCACAGAGATTTTGTTGTTCAGAACCTGTGTGTGTGTCCAGAGGTTTGTTGCTACAACAGGCTTTCCGGATTTGAGAAAAGAATAGATTTTAAGAGGAGTATTCGTCCCCGACCGCCGAGGAGAAACAAGTACATCTCCTAAAGAGATAAAAAGCGGCACCTTGGAGTGGGCAACCTGGCCTGTGAAATGCACGCGATCTGAAATGTTTAAATACCTGGCTATTCTTTCCATCTTTTCGACATCAGCGCTATCTCCTCCTACAAGAAGAAAATTCACTTTCCCATCCCTTATTTTTTCCGCAGCCTCCAGCAGGAACGGGATGCCCTGGTAAGGTTGAAAATTTCCCACATAGAGGACGATTTTTACTCCTCCTGGAGCATACTCTTCCCTTTTTCTCCTTATCTCATCTTCAGAAATTTCTGGATATTCAAAATCGATGAAGTTTTCAAGAAGCCTGGCTTTTGCCTCAAATCCCAGTTCTTTTAATTTTGCCTCCAGATCGAGACATATAACAATAACAGCTTTTGAATTCTTGAGAACAAATCTTTCCAGCCTGAGAAAAATCCTTTTGATAAGTTTAGAGCGTGAGAAACCGAAATTCTCCAACTGCTGCGGCAGGCTGGAATGCATATCATAGATATGAGGAATTCCCCAGATTTTTGCAAGCGCTGTCCCTAACCATCCCGCTTCCTCGTGTGAAAAAATCAGGTCGTATCGCTTTTTCATCATTTGCCAGGTGGCTTTGCAAAGCAGCAGAAAATCAAGGGGGATTTTTGTAAAAGAGGGTCCGATTTTTATTCTCTTGATAGAAAAAAGGTCCGGGATCCTTAATATTTTTAAGCCATTGATTCTTTTATCCTCTCCCAGGTGGTAGGTGACAAGGTCAACCTTATGACCGAGGTCTGAGAGTGCCTTGATCCTGAAATAGATGCTGATAGGTGTACCGCGAGGTTGAAAAAATGGCTCCGGGGCAAGCATAAGAATTTTCATGGGCTTGCGATTTATCAGTCCTCATCAGCGTCGGATTCGATGATTTCTCGAATAAAATAGATTCTTTTTCCTAAGGATTCATGGTAAGCACGGACCATGATCTCTGCAAGGAGTCCAAGCGTGATAAACTGAATACCTATAACGATGAGCAGGATCGAAAGCAGAAGAAGCGGGCGTCCGCTGATGCCTACCATGAGGATAAGCCTCTGGTAAGCGAGATATAGACCTATGATGCCGCCAATGGTTCCGCTGATCAGGCCTATGAAACCAAACATCTGCAAAGGCCGCGTTGAATAACTCAGCAGGAATTTCACGGTAAGAAGATCCAGAATGACTTTTGGAAACCGCAGTATACTGTACTTGGATTTTCCATGCCGGCGGTGCCTGTGGTTGACCTTGACTTCAGCAATAGAGACTCCAATTGTGCTGGCAATAGCCGGAATGAACCTGTGCAGTTCTCCGTAGAGTTGTATATTCTCGATGACTTCTCTGCGAAAAGCCTTAAGGGTGCAGCCATAGTCGTGAAGTTTCACGCGCGTTATGTGAGAGATCAACCAGTTGGCAATTGCGGATGGAAGGCGCCGCGTAAGGAATCTATCCTTTCTTTTTTTCCTCCAGCCGCTGACGATATCAAAGCCTTCTTCGATTTTCTCGATGAGGCAGCCGAAGTCATTAGGATCATTCTGCAGATCCGCATCCAGGGTGATGATGATATCTCCCCTGGCCTGGTCAAACCCTGCAGTGAGAGCAGCCGTTTGCCCGAAGTTTTTCCGCAGCCTTATGATTTTTATTTTCGGGTCTTGATTGTGGATTTTTTTCAGCGCTGGAAAGGACCCGTCCCAGCTCCCGTCATCTACGAAGATAATCTCGTATGATTTTCCAAGTTTCGCACAGGAGTCATTTATCTCCCCATAGAGCTCAGGCAGGTTTTCCGCTTCATTAAAGACTGGAATGATAAGAGATAATTCAGGGTGTTTTCCTTTTTCCATCCACGCAATGATAACATAAAAAAAATATCACTATCAATACAATAAATAAAGTTGGCAATGAAATTGTAAGCCGAAATACTGATATACTGTTATACTGTTATACTGAAATACTGTCATACTGCTAAACTGTCATACTGAAAAAATGCTATCGCGCATTTAAAGCAAACAAAGCAAACAAACCAGATAAACCAGATAAACCGAATTTGTTTGACAAACACTGGTCTATATTTTAAAATTTAACACTCAATATAATGGCAGCAAAAAAAATCCTTATTGTGGATTACGATCAAAAAAGTCTGGAATCTATGGTCAACCTTTTCCTGCCCCATGAATTCGTGATTGTGAAAGCCTCTGATGGGCAAGAAGCCTATGAAAAATACAAGGCCGAAAAACCTGATTTGATTATCCTCGAAGCAATGCTTCCCAAGTTGCATGGCTTTGATCTGACGCAAAAGGTCTATAGTGAGACAAAGGGAACTGTTCCCGTAGTCATTGTGACTGGCCTGTACAAGGGTCCTCAGTATAGAAATGAGGCGCTAAATTCTTTCGGAGCCGCAGAGTATTTCGAAAAACCTTTAGATGAGAAAAAGTTTGTGGAATCTGTGTTGAACTTACTTATTGAAGAGATAGACATCGATGAGGAGCTTCCAGCCCCTGAAGACGTCATAAACTCTATCTCCGAATTGCTCCCAAAGAAATAAAATCCCGCCGATCAATTAATATTATTGACTTTCACATTCCATTCATTTTGACAAAACAACCTAATATCCATCGTCTTCTCTTATTGGAAGAAAAAATTCCAAATTACAAATAACAAATTCCAAATAAGCACCAAATAACAATGACCAAAAACCATAAAGGCAAGAAATATGATTTAGAAGAAAGAACATTTAACTTCAGTAAGAGTATCGTTGGCTTTTGTTTAAATTTACCGAAAAATACAATAAACAACACTCTTATTAATCAAATCATCCGATCAGCCACTTCTATTGGAGCAAACTATATTGAAGCTAACGAGTCTCTCAGTAGAAAAGATTTTAAGTATAGATTAAAAATCTCTCGGAAAGAATCAAAAGAAACAATATATTGGTTAAAATTAATTAATGTAGCAAATAAATCAGTGAATAGTGAAATTATTCAGTTAATAGAAGAAGCAATTGAGCTTAAAAAGATATTGTCGTCCATTATCGAAAAAGCAGACGGAGTTTTGGTTCTTTAGAAATTGGAATTTGTTTGTAATTTGGAATTTGGAGCTTGGTGCTTCAGCGCTACTGTATCATATCTTGCTTAAAGTTGGAAAATGCTTTACTATTTATTGGCTTTTTAGAAGAAAAATGCCTGATCTGTGGACACGATGCAACAACTGCCGACGAATTCTATATAAGCAGGATATTCTGGACAACCTGCTTATCTGCCCTGCCTGTGACTTTCACTTCAGGCTGTCGGCAGCAGACCGGCTCAATATGCTTTTTGATCTCGGGCAGTATGAGCTCTTTGACATAAACCTGCATCCCCAAGATCCCCTCCAGTTCGAAGACTCCAAAAAATATTCCGATCGCCTTGTTGAGAACAAAGAGAAAACATCGCTCCTGGATGCTGTGCTAAACAGCATTGGGACTATGGGTGGGATAAAGGTCATCATTTCAGCCATGGAGTTCGGCTTCATGGGCGGCAGTATGGGTTCAGTTGTTGGCGAAAAGATCACCCGTGCCATCGAGAGAGCCCATGAGGAGAAGCTGCCCATCATCATCATTTCCTGCTCTGGAGGAGCACGAATGCAAGAAGGCGTCTTTTCTCTCATGCAGCTCATGAAGACGAGTGCGGCCATTGCCCGCCTCGAAGAGACAGGCATCCCTTATATTTCTGTTATCACTGACCCGACAACGGGCGGAGTAACTGCAAGCTTTGCCATGCTGGGCGATATCAATATTTCCGAACCCAAAACGCTTATAGGCTTTGCCGGTCCGCGTGTCATTGAGCAGACCATAAAAGAGAAGCTCCCAAAAGGCTTCCAGCGCTCAGAATTTCTCCTCAAACACGGAATGCTTGATGCTATTGTAGAGAGGAAAAATCTGCGTTCTTATCTCATCAAGGCATTGCGCCTTTTTCTCAACCAGGCTCAATGAATTACGAACAGTGCCTGAGGTATCTTGAGAAAATCCAGAACCTTGGCATCAAGTTCGGATTGGATAATGTAAGAACAATTCTCTATGCCTTTGACAACCCCCACCTGAAATATCCCTCTGTCTTGGTAGCCGGCACAAACGGAAAAGGCTCGGTCTGCGCTATGCTGACACAGATCTTAACTCTCCACGGCTTTAGTGCAGGCCTTTTTACTTCTCCTCATCTTGTGTGTGTGGAAGAAAGAATCAGGATAGGAAAGAGGAAAATAGCCAGGCGCAGTTTTTGTAAGCTTCTTACAGCTCTCAGGGCGAAAATCGAAGAGCTAATCGTATCGAGAAAGTTGCTCTCTCCCCCCACGTATTTTGAGATGCTGACATGCCTCGCTTTTCTCTTTTTTAAAGAGCAGAAGGTGGACATGGCTTTTCTGGAAATTGGCATGGGGGGAAGATTTGATGCCACAAACGTTGTGAAACCTTCTGTGTCTGTGATAACCACAATCTCCGCTGAGCATCAAAAATTTCTTGGCGACAGCCTGAACCAGATAGCCTTCGAAAAAGCAGGGATTGTCAAACCCGGTGTTCCAGTCGTCTGCGGAGTAGAAGTAGAGGAGGCTTATAAAACCATAAAAAAAAGAGCAAAGGAGCTTGAGGCTCCCTTTTTTGGGATATTTGCCCGAAAGTCTTGTTTTAAAAAGCAAAAGACTGGGAAAGGCTATGCGTTTGAATACAACTCCGGCAGAGAGAAATATTCTTACAGACCTTCGCTTCCCGGTGAGCACCAAGGAAAAAATGCGGCAGTGGCAATTGCTTGCGCATTGCAGCTTAGCAATAACTGGAAGAAGCTCGAGAAAGAAAAAATTATCCTGGGTATTGAGACTACACGATGGGATGGCAGGCTTGAGGTTATTTCCAGGCGTCCTCTTGTCCTCTTGGACGGCGCCCACAACGAGGAAGGCGCAAGAGCCTTAGAGAAGTATGTGCGGGAATTTGTTCCCGCCCCAGTCATTCTTGTCTATGCGGCCATGCAGGATAAAAAAATAGAGAAGATTGCGGATATACTCTTCCCGCTGGCTGGAAAAGTGATTCTCACTCGGTTTCCCTATTTCCGGGCTGAAGAGCCTGATGAGATGAGAGACAGGCTTCAAGGATTTAAGGACCGAATTGTCTGTGAACCAGATGCAAGGAAGGCATTCGAAATGGCTATCCAGAGCGCTGGAGCCAGAGGCTCTATCCTCATCACCGGCTCACTCTTCCTTGTCGGAGAAATCAAAAAACTCAAAACTAAATGTCGTAAGCCGTAAGCCGTAACGGGTTTAAGGTTGAAGGTTTAATGTTTAAGGCAAGAAAGATATTTACCATTCCCCATTTTCTTATTCTTCGGCCGTATGGCAGTTCAGCAGTATATCTGTATTTCTCATTAACGTAAGCCGTAGGCAGTGGGCAGTTTGCAGTAGGTAGTCATGCACCTCTGTCATTGCGAGCGAAGCGTGGCAATCCCATTGTGTAGCGCTTATTCATGGGATTGCCGCGGCTCTTCGAGCCTCGCAATGACAAGGGGTAGGCCGTTTGGCAGTTTAACAGTATTTCAGTATAACAGTGTAACAGTATGTCAGTGCGCTCGTAAGTCGTAAGCCGTGAGTCGTAAACCGTAAGCCGTAAACCGAAATAATGGTTTAAGGTTTAATGTTGAAGGTTTAAGGCAAGAGTGAAACTTTAAACAAAATCTGTCTTGCCTCTTTGTCTTGCCACGAAGGTTGTCTTGCCCTTTAGTTTGTCTTGCTTACTTAGATAAACCAGAAAGACTTCGAAATTCTTGCTTTTTTCTGACATTCATGTTAAATTTTTGCCTAATTCAATCTTTATTTAACTTTTAACTTTTAATTATTAATTGTAAATTATAGCCATGCTTTCGATTGATTTGAGTTTTATTGTTGTTTTTCTAATAATATGGATTCTTCTTGCTGTGCTCATGAAAATTTTCTTTAAACCCTTCCGCAAGGTTATGGGAGAGCGGGAGGCAAACATTAGGGAAAACAAACAAGCCTCAGAAAAAGCATTCGAGGAATACGAAAAGACAATCCAAGAAATCAAAGAAAATCTTGATGCTGCCAGAGCCGCATCCCGGGAAAGCCGCGAAAAAATAGAACTCGAGGCTCTAAAAGAAAAAGAACGCATGATCGCCGAAATATCACGGGAATACCGCGCAAAAATCGAAGAAGCTAAAGAAGAGCTGGAAAAGAAAGTCGAGAGCCTGAAGAAAGAACTAGAGCCGGAGAGCAAGCACTTTGCTGATAGAATCGAAAAGAGGCTCTTGAACTGATGGTTCAGAAAAAACACGTCCTCCTCATCCTGCTTTTAATGCCTCTTTTACTCTCTATGTCTCCTGCAGAAGAAACCCATTCCTCAAATCCCATTGAATTTATTGGCCAAGTCGTTAACTTTGTCCTTCTTTTTGGCACTTTGATCTATATTCTCCGTAAGCCCATCCGGAATTTCCTTCAGCAGAGGGCTCAAAACATAGAACGCACCATAAAGGAGGCCGAAGACTCAAAGCTGGATGCAGAGAAAACGCTTCAAGAAGGAAAAACCCGCCTGGAAACACTCGCTGAAGAAATAGAAAAGATCAAGGCAGAGGCCGAAGAACAAGGCCGCGCCGAAAAAGAGCGAATCAAACAAGCCGCCCGCCGGGAAGTAGCACGGATTAAGCATTTTGCAAAACAAGAGATCGAAATGCTTTCCAGTGCAGGAATCAAGGATCTAAAAGAATACACCGCAGAACTCGCCACAGCTCTGGCCCAGGAGCGGATTCAGAGAAAAATGACTCCGGAAATCCAGTCTTTTCTCATAGATAAATCCATCGAAAAGCTCGAGAGGTTATATGAAAAGCCAAGTGCTGATAAAAAGATACACGCAAGGGTTAAATAACTCCATAAAGAATGAGGAGGAGTTTTTAATCCTTAGCCGTCAACTGCTCGATTTTCAAAACCTCCTCTCTACCCAAAAAGACCTGAAAAAGATTCTCGCCTCCGCCTTTCTTCCCACCTCAAAAAAAACAGAGATTGCAAAAGAAGTCCTCGCCAATGTCTCACTCGAGGCAAAAGCCACAAGGTTTATCCTTCTCCTTGTCGAGAAAAACCGCCTTGAACTTTTGCCCTCCATCCTGGAATTTTTACCCATACTGTGGAACGAGGAGAAGGGAATTTCCACATTCGAGGTCTCCTCTGTCGTTCCTCTTACAGACATCCAGAAAAGACGGCTCGAGGAGGAACTTGAGAGTTTGGAGAAAAATCCTGTTTCTTTAAACTACAAGATAAACCCAACCCTGATCGGCGGTCTCTCCATAAGAAAAGGGAACTTTGTTTACGATATCTCGATACAGGGGAACCTGTTAAGGCTTAAAGAAATAATTTCTGAAGGATAGGCACAAAATGGAAATTAAGGCTGACGAAATAAGCAAAATCATCCAACGCCAGATCGAAGGTTATGAGGCTGAAGTTGACGTAAGAGAAGTCGGCATCGTGACTTCGGTTGGAGATGGAATCGCCCGCGTCTACGGGCTGGACCGGGTCATGTACAACGAACTTCTCGAATTCCCCCAGGATGTTATCGGCCTTGCCCTCAACCTGGAGGAAGAAAGCGTGGGTACGGTTCTCCTGGGAGAGAGCCATCTTGTCAAAGAGGGAGACCTTGTCAAGCGCACCCACCGGATCGTGCAGGTTCCATCAGGCCCCGGACTGATTGGAAGGATCGTGGACCCGCTGGGCGTTCCTCTCGATGAGAAAGGGCCCATAAAGAGCGATGTTTTCATGAAGGTTGAGCGCCTCGCTCCGGGCGTTGTGGAGCGCATGCCTGTGAAAGAGCCCTTACAGACCGGGATAAAGCCCATCGATGCGATGATCCCTATAGGACGCGGCCAGAGAGAGCTTATCATCGGTGACCGCCAGACAGGAAAAACAGCCATCGCAATAGACACAATCATCAACCAGAAAGGCAAAGATGTGATCTGCATATACGTGGCGATCGGCCAGAAAAACTCCACAGTCGCCTATATCATAAAGGTTCTGGAAGACCACGGAGCCATGGACTATTCCATCATTGTGAATGCCTCGGCCTCAGACCCTACACCCCTCCAGTACCTGGCGCCATACAGCGGCTGTGCAATAGGAGAATACTTCCGGGACAATAAGAAACATGCACTCCTCATCTATGATGACCTCTCCAAGCATGCAGCCGCCTACCGCGAGATTGCGCTGCTCCTGCGCCGTCCCCCAGGCCGCGAGGCATATCCAGGCGATGTCTTCTACCTCCACTCAAGGCTCCTCGAACGGGCTGCCAAGTACAACGACGAGAACGGCGGCGGTTCCTTGACCGCTCTCCCCATAATCGAAACCCAGGCCGGAGATGTCTCCGGTTATATCCCCACAAACGTCATCTCCATCACGGACGGACAGATCTATCTTGAGCCTGAGCTGTTCAATGCAGGAATCAGGCCGGCCATCAATGTGGGAATATCTGTGTCCAGAGTCGGAGGAAATGCCCAGATTAAAGCAATGAAACAGGTGGCCGGGAAACTGCGTCTGGATCTGGCCCAGTACCGGGAGCTTGTCACATTTGCCCAGTTTGGAACAGAACTGGACCGGGCATCCCAGGCCCAGCTCGACCGCGGCGAAAGGCTGACAGAAATTCTCAAACAGGGCCAGTACGTTCCCATCCCCGTCGAGAAACAGATTCTGATCATCTACGCGGGAAACAGGGGTTTTCTTGATGAATTCGAAGTCAGCCAAATAGAAGAGTATGAGCAGAAGCTTTACGACTATTTTGAAAAAGAGCATGCGGGTCTTTTAAAGAAGATAGCGGAGAAAAAAGAAATCGATCCCGATATGGACGAAACAATAAGCTCCGCCCTAAAAGCCTTCAACGAAATTCAACTTAAAGATAAGGAACAACAGGGAGACAGGGAGACAAGGGGACAAGGAGACAAGGAGACAGGGAGACAAGGTGACAGGGAGACTGAGAAAATGAAACGGAGAAACGGGACTTCGCCCGTCATTGCGAACCCTGGAAGGGTGAAGCAATCTCATGAATAAGCGCTGCACAATGACAGGCTTCTTTTTTTGGGATTGCCACGGCGCTTCGTGCCTCGCAATGACAGTCCTGCCCGTCATTGCGAGCGACCGGAGGGAGCGCGGCAATCTCATGAATAAGCGCTGCACAATGAGATTGCAGAGCCTGTTCCGAGCGAAGCGAAGGAATCTTCTGCGTTCCTCGCAATGACAGGGGAAGACAAACTTAGATTAACTGTTAAAATGCCTGAATTAATCGATCTTCGACGAAGAATAAAGAGTGTGCGTAACACCCAGCAGATTACCAAGGCCATGAAGACCGTATCCACGGCCAAGTTCAAGAAGGCACAGCGCCTGCTGCTTGAGGCTCGTCCTTACTGGCATAATTACCCTGATTTTCTGTTGGATTTCATTTTCTGGGCCGCTCGGGTGCGGCATCCCCTGCTTGCAAAAAGGGATGAGAAGAGAATCACAGGCATTGTTATCACATCAGATAAAGGCCTGGCCGGTGCTTTTAATTCAAATCTGTTGAATGAGGCGCTCTCGTTTTTTAAAGAAAAAGCCCGCAACGGTGAAGTCCGCCTCGTTTTGATGGGAAAAAAAGCTGTGACATTTTTTAAGAAGCAGCCTTTTACTGTAATTCGTTCCTACCCGGACCAGATTCACAAGCTCACAGACGAAGACTTAAAAGACCTGGCCAATTTTCTCATGAGGCTTTATACTCTCTTTCAGGCTGATGCTGTTTATGCAGTCTACAATGAGTTTAAATCCATACTTGCACCGCGCGTGACTCTGACAAAACTCCTTCCTCTAGAGCCTCCGGAATCCCAAAAGAATTTGGCTCCGGACTGGGAGCCAGAAGCAGGTTCCCTCCTCAACGTGATGCTTCCGCTTTATGTAGAGAATCATATCCGCCACTTCTTTTTTGAATCTTCGGCAGCCGAGAATGCGGCCCGGATGATGGCCATGGATAATGCCACAAATAATGCCGAAGATTTGGTCGGGGAGTTGACACTGGTCTTAAATAAGATGAGACAGGCTTCTATCACAAAGGAACTCCTGGAAATAATGACAGCTGTTGAAGCCTTGGCAAAGAAATAGAAATTTTGGAGAGATTAATGGCTAAAGCAAAGACAAAGCCAAAAGCAAAAAAAAAGCCCGCGGTAAAAGCATTTAAAGAGACAGATAAAAAACGCAAACCTAGAACTCCAAAAAAAGCGTCAAAACCCGAAACCAGAGCAAAAACAGGTAGAGTCGTCCAGGTCATAGGTCCTGTCGTCGATGTTGAGTTCAAGGATGTCGAGCTTCCGGAAATCTACAACGCAATTCGCATCACAAGCGAGGGATTCGACACTCCTACACCTTTGGATATCATTGTCGAAGCAGAGCAGCATCTCGGAGAGGACAAGGTGCGCTGTGTGTCCATGCACCCTACAGACGGCCTGGCCCGCGGAATGAAGGCTGTTGATCTGGATAGTCCCATTATGGTTCCTGTGGGCGAGGGGACTCTGGGACGGATGATGAATGTCATCGGAGAACCCGTGGATCACCAGGGGCCGATAAAGACAAAAAAGAAATACCCCATCCACCGCCGGCCGCCTTCACTCGAGGATCAGAACACCCAGCTCGAGATGTTTGAAACCGGAATCAAGGTCATCGACCTTATCCAGCCGTTCCTCAAGGGCGGAAAGATTGGACTTTTCGGAGGGGCGGGTGTGGGCAAGACCGTCATAATCATGGAACTCATACACAATGTTGCCCAGGAGCACGGAGGATATTCTGTGTTTGCCGGAGTCGGCGAGAGAACAAGAGAGGGGAATGACCTCTGGCTCGAGATGAAAGAATCAGGCGTTATCGAAAAGACGGCCCTTATCTACGGCCAGATGACAGAGCCCCCCGGAGCAAGGCTCCGTGTTGGGTTGACAGCACTCTCTGTTGCCGAATACTTCAGGGACGAGATGAATCAGGACATCCTTCTTTTTATCGATAATATCTTCCGCTTTGTTCAGGCCGGCTCTGAAGTTTCTGCCCTCCTGGGCCGGATGCCTTCTGCGGTCGGCTACCAGCCAAACCTTGCATCGGAACTCGGCGAGCTTGAAGAGCGTATCACCTCTACAAAGAAAGGCTCCATAACTTCTGTGCAGGCCATCTATGTTCCGGCCGACGATTTTACCGACCCTGCGCCAGCCACTACATTCGCCCACCTGGATGCCACGACAAACCTCTCCCGGGCGCTTACCGAGATAGGCATCTATCCTGCCGTTGACCCCCTGGCTTCCTTCTCGCGCATACTTGACCCGAGAGTCATCGGGGATGAGCACTATCAAGTTGCACGCGATGTCAAGGAAATCCTCCAGCGGTACAAAGACCTCCAGGACATCATCACAATTCTCGGTATGGAAGAACTTTCCGAGGAGGATAAGATTATCGTGGGCCGGGCACGAAAAATCCAGCGCTTCCTTTCACAGCCTTTCCATGTGGCCGAGGAATTCACAGGGAGGCCGGGAAAATACGTCCCCATCGCAGAGACTGTAAAGGGATTCAAGGAGATCATAGAAGGAAAACACGATGATAAACCAGAACAGGCATTCTACATGGTGGGCGGAATCGAGGAAGTTATTAGTGCGGCTGAGGAGCTGAAAGCAGCATGAGTCAGGATATGCCATCCTCCCTCCACCTCAAGGTGATAACACCCGACAAACTTCTTGTGGATGAGGAGGTCCAGGAAGTCTCGATCCCAAGCCTGGAAGGATACCTGGGAATACTGCCGGGCCACCGGCATCTGCTTACGGCCATCGGGCAGGGCGAGATAACCTACAAGCAGTCTCATGGAGAAAAGAGATTTTCCGTTCAGGGAGGATATGCAGAAGTCCTCCCGGAGAAAGTGCTCGTTTTTACGGAATTGAGAAAAGATGAAACCAATCAACCGAATGAAGGGTGAGGATGAGACCCTCGACACATTTTATCTTGGACGCATCCTTGTTCTTCAGAAGAACAAGGGCTTTCGTTTTGCTGTAGATTCCCCTCTGCTTGCGGATTTTATCCAAACCACGAACTCAGAACATTTGCTTGAGCTCGGCACAGGTGTCGGCATCATATCTCTTCTCCTCAGCATCAAGCCCTTCAGACATATCACAGCCGTAGAGATTCAGGAATCACTGGCGGGCCTGGCAAGAAGAAACGTGCGACTTAACAATCTGAAAGATAAAATCAGTATCGTCCACACAGACCTCCGCACCTTCCGGCCCGGCCGAAAATTCGATGTAATATTCTCAAATCCCCCTTATATCAAGAAACGTGAGGGGCATTTGAGTGTCTCTTCTGAAAAATCGATTGCGAAACATGAGCTTAAATGCACGATTTTTGATATAATGCAAAAAACTTCGGAGTTTTTAAAAAAAGACGGAAGAGCTTATTTTATATTTAAGGCGAAGAGGAATAAAGACTTCATGTTGGCTGTAGATAAAAACAAACTGAGAGTTAAGGCCGTGCGTTTTGTCTGTCCCCGCCGCGAGAGCAAGCCCAACCTCTTTCTGACAGAGTGCGATTTCTCGTCCACAGAACAGGTACTTCTGCCGCCGTTTGTTCTCTATGAAAAGAGCGGAGACTATACATCCGAAGCGCGGGAGATATTTGCAGGGAGAATCTATGATTCGACTTCTTAAAAACCTGAAAGAATTATACAAATACCGGGTCCTCATCCAGAATCTTGTAAGCAGGGAGCTCAAGGCCCGCTACAGGGGGACCATCCTGGGGTTTTTGTGGTCATTTCTTAACCCTCTTCTCCTGTTGATTGTCTACACCATTGTGTTCGGCTTCATCATACAGCCCCGTGTTCCTGAATTTGGGCAATCTCCCTGGCTGTATGCCCTTTTCCTCTTCTGCGGAGTTTTGCCCTGGACATGGTTTTCTTCATCCTCCCTGGAGTCATCCAATGTCTTGATGGTCCAGGGAAATCTGATAAAAAAGATACTTTTCCCTGTCGAGATTCTTCCCATTGTTGTTGTTACCAGCAATTTTATCCACTTTCTCTTTGGGCTTCCCATACTTTTTCTGTTTGTTCCCATATTGGGCAAGAGTTATACACCCTATCTTCTCTTCCTGCCGTTGGTCATCCTGGTCCAGTATGTTTTTTCCCTGGGATTCTGCTTCCTGGTCTCATCCCTCACCGTGCATTTCAGGGATATCAAAGACATTCTGGCTAATGCCTTAACCTTCTGGTTTTTCGCATCCCCTATAATCTACCCGATGAGTTTTGAGACCGTCCAAAATTCAATAATCCTTCGGACATTCCTGAACCTTAACCCCATGACGCACATCATGCAGGGCTACCAGAACTGTGTCTTTTTCGGGGAACTTATCCTGTGGAGGAGACTTGGAGTCACTTTTCTTGTCTCCCTGGCCTTGTTTTTTATCGGATATTATATATTTGACAGGCTGCGCGACTCTTTTCCCGAGGAGGTTTAGTTGATCGCCATTGATGTGAATAATGTAACGAGGATTTATCAGAAATACTCTGCCCGGCACCGTTTTAAGACTTTTAAGAGCGCCCTGGTCAAGGGGGATTTATTTAAAGCGATGAAACCGGACGAGCTCGTGACAGCCCTGGATGACGTCAGTTTTAAGATCGAGAAAGGGAAGGCATTTGGTGTTATAGGTGAGAACGGTTCAGGAAAGAGTACCCTTCTCAAGGTGATAACAGGTATCACAAAGCCCACATCAGGGAGTGTGACTGTGCGCGGTAAGGTCTCGGCCCTCATAGAACTTGGTGCAGGTTTTCATCCGGAAATCACCGGACGGGAGAATATCTTCATAAACGGCATCATGCTGGGCCTTTCCAAGAAAGAAATCCGTGAGAAATTCGATGACATGGTGCGGTTTGCTGAACTTGAGGACTTCATCGATGCTCCGGTCAAGACCTACTCTTCTGGTATGTACATGCGCCTGGGGTTTTCTATCGCAGTCAACGTGAACCCGGACATTCTGCTAATCGACGAAGTGCTGGCTGTGGGAGACGCCTCTTTTGTTCCCAAATGTCTGGATAGAATAAATGATTTCCGCCGAAGGGAAAAAACAATCCTCTTTGTAAGCCATGACCTCTCTACAGTGGAGAAAATATGCGACAGAGTGGTCTGGCTCAAGGATGGAAAGATTCAGACAATAAGCGAGCCCAAGCAGGCCATTGATGCTTACCTTCAGGATATCGCGGAAAAACAGGAAGAGAGTTTCGGAGTGCGAAAGCAGAAAATGGAGAAGGAAATCGAAGAGAAAGCAGAGAAAGAAGAGCCGTGGGAAGAAGAGAGGCGCGAGAACAGGTGGGGAAAAAGAGAAATCGAGATAATGAAGGTGAGGATGAGGAGTGCAGCAGGGAAGGAGAAGCATGTTTTCTCGCCCGATGAGGAGATGATAATCGAGATGGATGTGAAGGCCGGATCGCGCATCAAAGATTTTGTTTTTGGAATCGGCATATTTAATTCTCAGGGCATTTGCTGCTACGGCACAAACACCCATTCAGAGAATATTGAGCCGCAGTCCATCGAGGGCCAGGGGAAGGTTGTATGCAGAATTGAGAAGCTGAACCTCATAAACGGAACCTATTATCTTGATGTGGCCGCCCATAAAAAGGACGGCTATCCCTATGACTACCACCGCAACCTCTATTCCTTCATGGTTGCCTCCCTCAACAAGGATGTGGGAGTCGCCCGGCCCAAACACACCTGGTCCTTCTCCCCCACAATCAAGATCAAACCAAATATCGTAAGCCGTAAATCGTAAGTCGTAAGCCGAAAAATCCATTCACCATTTTCTTTTTCTTCGTCAGTATGGCAGTATAGCAGTATAACAGTATAACAGTATGGCACCCCTGTCATTGCGAGGAACGAAGTGACGAAGCAATCTCAACAAAGAAGCCCGTCATTGCGAGGAACGAAGAAGATTCCTTCGCTTCGCTCGGAACAGGCTCTGCAATCTCAACAACTTATAGCAATAAATGAAAAATAAAATTCAGTCATTAAATAAATTAAAAAAAATACGCTCTCGTATAAAAAATGAAAACAAAACCGTCGTCTTCACTAACGGCTGCTATGACCTCCTCCACGCAGGCCACATACATCTTTTTAGAGAGGCGAAAAAACAGGGCGACATCCTCATAGTCGCGGTCAATGTCGACGAATCCGTCAAAAAGTTAAAAGGTCATTTCCGTCCAATCTTCCCCTTGAGCGAAAGGCTAGAGATCCTGGAAGCCATCGAATATATCGACTACCTGGTTCCGTTCTCAGAAGATACCCCACAAAAAATAATTGCTACCCTCCTTCCAGATGTGCTTGTCAAAGGAGGAGACTGGAAGCTAAATGAGGTGGTGGGCAGGCGCGAAGTCGAAGATGCTGGCGGCAAAGTCATCATAGTCCCGTTCCTAAAAGGCATTTCTACCTCCTCCATCCTCGCCAAAATCATCAACTAAGCATGAAAAAGGAGACTGGCAACTTGTCGCCCCCTCCCCCCCTCTCCTTGTCGTTCTCAGTATATCAGTATGCCAAAAACCGTCAAAAACCGCCAAAAAGTGACGATAATTGTCATTATATGGATATTCAACACTAAATTAGAGAAATCCTCCTCAAGAAGTAAGAAAATAAACCGAAAAATCAATAAAATTAGCTTGACAAACAATATCATGGTTTATATTATTTTTCGTGTAACCCGTTTAATAGAGAGGGAACCATGATAAAATTATCTAGGTCAAAAGGTATCGCTTCTTTCCTAATCTTATCTTTTATCCTCTTTTATTCCCCTTTTCTCAAAGGTAGTGATGCGAAAAACACAGGGAATCTCATCGGATTTGTTTACGGAGAAGATGGAATAACTCCTTTAGAAGGTGCAGTAGTTAAAGCGAAAAATATCTACACAGGTACTAGTTATGAGAGCCAGAAATCAGAGAAACAGGGAGTCTTCAAGATCGATGGAATCGAAGAAGGGTTGTATATTGTTGGAGTAAGCACTACGGAAGGAGATTTTAACGTTGATAATTTAATCGGAGTTAGAGCGAATGAGACCGGAAAAATTACCCTTGCTTTGAAACCAACGGCTCTGGGAAGATCTGCTGTGCAAGACGACGAGAAATGCCCTAGAGGAGAATGGTATATTCCAGAAAGAGAAGGCGAATGTTATGTTGGCTATAAGTGGAATCCAAGGAATAAAAGATGTGAATGTGTTAAGAGACGGGGATTTGCCGCTTTCTTTTTGTCTCCCGTAGGGATTGCAGTCATAATCGCTGCCAGTGCTGCTGCTCTTTATGGTATCGTAAAGCTCACAGAAGAAGAACCGGAAGCATCACCTTTTAAAAGAAAATAACCAAATCTCTGATTATAAGTTTATCTGAGTTTGTCTAAGTTTAAATCAATTTCTATTCTTGCCTTAAACATTAAACCTAAGTTGTATTCTCTTGCCTTAAACATTAAACCTTCAACCTTAAACCTTTTACGACTCACGGCTTTACATTAAGGGGGAATACTGACATACTGCTGTACTGTTATACTGACGAAGAAAAAGAAAAGAGTGAATGGTTAATGGTGAATGGATTTCTCGGCTTACGGCTTACGACTTACGATTTACGGCTTACGTTCGCAATGACTGGCGTTGCACAAGGAAAATAAAATGTGTGGTATTTTCGGCTATATAGGTCCAAAAAACGCGTCTCCGATCCTGATAGAGGGGTTGAAGAAGCTCGAATACAGGGGATATGATTCTGCCGGGATTGCACTCGTTGATGGGAATCAGATAAAAATCAGGCGCGTTAAAGGGAAAATAAACGCGCTGGAAAAGAGCCTGAACGATTCGCCTCTCAATGGAAACTACGGCATAAGCCATACGCGCTGGGCAACCCACGGCCGTCCATCCGAGGAAAACGCGCATCCCCACCAGGACTGCACTGGTTCTCTGGTTGTTGTTCACAATGGAATTGTCGAAAACTATCTTTCCTTGAAGAATACACTTAAAGAAGAGGGGCACGCTTTCAGGACAGAGACAGATACAGAAGTTATCGTACATCTCATAGAAAAATATTTTCAGGGCTCCCTGGAGAAAGCTTTCCTCCAAGCCCTCAAGGAGCTCGAAGGAGCCTATGCAGTTGCAGCCCTCTCGGTCCAGGACCCCAATAAAATTGTTGTAGCAAAGAAAGGCCCTCCAGCCGTCATCGGGCTGGGAGATAACGAATATTTCATCTCTTCTGACATAAATCCCCTTCTCTCACACACCAAAAAAATTGTCTTCCTTGAAGACGGAGAAATGGCGGTTCTTGAACCAGAAGGAGTGAAATTCAAGGATTTTGAGGGCAGTCCATTGGAAAAAAAAGCAGACCTTATTACCTGGAGCCCACTTATGATCGAAAAAGGAGGCTTTAAGCACTTCATGCTCAAGGAAATATTTGAGCAGCCACAAGTTGTGAGAGACACACTTAAAGGAAGGATATCGCTTGATACGGGAAAGGTGTTTATGGATGAGACAGGGCTTTCTCCCAAGGTTCTAAAGGATATAACAAGAGTTGTCATCATTGCCTGCGGCACATCTTATCATGCCGGGCTTGTGGGAAAATATTTCATAGAGACTTTGGCCCGGATACCTGTTGATGTAGAGTATGCCTCTGAATACCGCTACCGTGATTTCATCCTGGACAAGAAAGACCTTGTTGTTATCATTTCCCAATCCGGGGAGACTGCCGATTCCCTGTCCGCCTTAAGAGCTGCCAAAAAGAAAAATCCCTTTTCTCTTGCTATCTGTAATGTTGTAAACTCCTCGATTACCAGAGAGACAGACGGTGTTCTCTACACCCACGCAGGTCCTGAGATCGGAGTGGCAGCTACCAAAACCTTCTCTGCCCAGATGGCCGCTTTAGCTCTGCTTGCTCTGTATCTGGCTCAGATAAAGGGCGAAATCGATGAAGAGGCAAGTCTTCCCTTGATTCAAGACCTGCAGCGTATTCCTCACAAGGCAGAGAAAATTCTCAGCCAGGCTAAATCCATCGAGAAATTAGCCTTGAATTTTGTCTCTTTTTCACATTTCCTTTATCTGGGCCGCTGGGTCAGCTTTCCCATTGCCTTAGAGGGGGCTCTCAAGCTGAAAGAGATATCTTATGTCCATGCAGAGGCATACCCTGGAGGGGAGATGAAGCACGGCCCTATTGCCCTCATAGATGATAAGATGCCCACGATGGCCATCGTTCCGAAGGATAAAGTATATGAGAAGATGTTGAGTAACATCTCTGAGGTGAAAACCAGAATTGGATACGTCTTGGCTGTTGCTTTTGAAGACGACGAAGGAATTAAGGGCAAAGTGGATGACATTATCCCTATTCCTCCTGTGAATCCTCTCTTTACGCCCTTTTTAACATTGATTCCTCTTCAGCTTTTTGCCTATTATATTGCTGCCAAAAGAGGGGCAGATGTTGACCAGCCCCGCAATCTTGCCAAATCCGTAACCGTCGAATAACTGCCTATTGATTCTTGATTGTAAAGTTCCATTAAGATCAGCTTGCAAAACATATTTTTATGCAGTATATTTATTGTAGTGAACAAAATAAGGAAAAAATGTCCATTATAAAATAATAATGATAGAAGATATTCTCCTACAGCATAAGTTAGAAAAAGAAAGATTTCTTTCCCAATCATACATTTCCCGGGAAAAACTTCCTTCAGCACAAAAATTTTTAGAGCATAATCTTATAAAAATAATTACCGGTCCCAGAAGGTCGGGAAAATCTGTTTTTTCTATGCTGCTCTTAAAAGACAGAAAATTTGCCTATTTAAATTTTGATGATGATAATCTTGTTAAAATAAACAACACAGATGAAATCGTAAAAGCTATCTTTCAAGTCTATCCTGGCAGCAGTTTTATCTTATTTGATGAAATTCAGAACCTCCCGAGGTGGGAGATGTTTGTCAACAAGCTACATAGAAGGGGACATAACTTAGTTCTCACAGGTTCAAATGCCAATCTTTTAAGCAAGGAATTAGCCTCTGCATTGACCGGAAGGCATCAACCATTTGAGATCTTCCCTTTTAGTTTCAAAGAATACTTGCAGGCCAAGGATTATAAAACCGACAAAAAAAACATAAAACTTCCACAAATACAAGGGGAAATTTTAAATCACTTGCGTATTTACATAATAAACGGAGGTTTCCCGGAAATTGTAGTACAGGGGATAGACCCCAAATCCTATCTGGAAACATTGTTCGATTCTATCTTATTTAAAGATGTAGTAAAAAGATACGGACTCAGGTTATCACAGAAAATTTATGATTTAGCTATGTATTTAATTGCCAATTTTTGCTGTGAGTTCAGTTTTACAAAGATAAAAAACATTTTGGGTTTCCGCAGTACAAATACGGTGCAGAATTATTTAAGATATCTGGAAGAAGCTTATTTATTTTTTCCTGTAACCAGATTTTCTCACAAGGTAAAAGAACAAATAAAAGCTCCCAGAAAAATTTATCTGATAGACAATGGACTGGTGCTGGCAAAGTCATTTAAGTTATCCCAGAATATGGGAAGACTGATGGAAAATTTAGTTTTTATAGAGCTTTTAAGAAAAGGTTATAAAATAAATCAGGATCTTTTCTATTACAGAACAAAAAACGGAAGAGAAATTGATTTTGTCCTTAAAAAAGGCCATAAAATCCACAGATTGATTCAGGTCTGCTTTGATATAGGGGAACCAGATACAAGAAAAAGAGAACTGAAGGCTTTTTTAGAAGCAAGCAATGAGCTTGGATGTGAAGATATGTTGCTCCTGAGCTGGGACCATGAAAAAGAAGAAAAAATAGAGCGCAAAAAAATAAAGTTTATACCTTTATGGAAATGGTTAACTTAAAAACAGGCATTTCCCTAATAGAAAAATAAACTGCCGTAGGCCTAAAAGGATTCGACCCGAAATAGGTTTTTCGAATGCCAACTCCAAGTAACTCCAAAAAGATTCATTGAATTTAGTAAATAATAATGCTATTATTATTAAAAAATAATTAATAATAATATGATTAATATTAATAAACATGCTTCAAAATTCTTTCCTCGCCGCCTTATGGAAATATTGAAAAAATGGATTGACCGCAGAGAAATTTACGCCATTAAAGGCCCCCGCCAATCAGGCAAAACCACACTTTTAAAGATGCTTCAACAATATCTGATAAAAGAAAAGGAAATTAATCCAGAAAATATTATATTTTTAACCTTTGAAGACAGAGAGATTTTAGAAAAATTTTCTTTAAATCCAAAAGATTTTATCAAAAGTTTTATTGGAAAAAGACAAAACGAGAGCTTTTATTTTTTTCTGGACGAATTTCATTATCTTGCTGACGGAGGACAAAAACTAAAGCTTCTTTATGACCTTTTTGAAAATATCAAGTTCGTAATTACCGGGTCTTCTTCCTTAGAACTAACAGGAAAGACTGCTAAATTTTTGGTAGGTCGAATGTTCTCATTTTATCTCTTTGAACTGAGTTTTGCTGAATTTATTCGAGTAAAATCCTCACAGCTCAACAATGTATACCTGGAAAGATCAAAAATGCTCAAAGAATTTATAAGCACAGGCAAAAATTTCAGGTTGGAAAAGGATATTTTTCGCTCTGACTTTGAAAAATATTTTGAAGAATATGCAATCTTTGGCGGCTACCCAGAGGTCATTAAAACGGATGATTCCCACACAAAAAGAACAATCTTAAAAAACATCTATGAGACTTATGTCACGCGGGATATTATAGAACTATTAAGGCTTAACAATATCACCAAATTTAGAACTGTAGTCAGACTCCTAGCTGCCCACATCAGCAGCTTGGTTAATTATAACAGCCTTTGTTCTGATTCCCAGACTTACTTCAAGGAACTGAAACATTATCTTTCTGTTCTGGAAGAGACCTACATAATATCTCTTTTAGGACCTTTTTACACCAACAGAGCGACTGAACTGAAGAAAAATCCCAAACTTTATTTCATCGATACGGGTTTGCGAAATTACGCTCTTGATAACTTCAATCCGATTGAATTCAGGACAGATGCGGGAAATCTTATGGAGAATGCAGCCTATATCCAGTTAAAAATAAACTGCCCTGAGTTTTCTATAAAATACTGGCGAACTTTGGCCAAGGCAGAGGTCGATTTTATTCTGGAAAAGGAAGGAAAAATCGTCCCCATTGAGGTTAAATATTCCAATATATCCGGGCCAAAAATATCTCGGGGATTTAGAAATTTTATTCTCCACTATAAACCAGAGAAAGCTTTAGTGCTTACTAAAGGCTTCTGCGGTGATTTAAAGATAAACTCATCTTTAATCAAATTTATCCCCGTTTGGTACATATAAAATGTGAACAAATTCTCCGTTTCCCCGTTTCTTATTCCCCTGTCAATAAAAATTGACCTAATCAAGAATTTAGAATACAATATCTCAAAATAAGAAGACCAAAGAAATCAACAATGGTGTATTGTTAATGATCGATAAAACAGACAAATTAAACAGATTATTTAAAAAATACAAAATAATCTTGGCCTATCTTTTTGGTTCACAGAAAGATTCTGCACTGAGGTATCTCAGCGGGCATAAGGGGGCTGTTGAAAAGACCTCAGATTTGGATATTGGCATTCTTTTGGAAACCCACCCAGTTAATATGTATAGATTGTATGGGGATCTTTATTACGATTTATCGACCATTTTTGAACCATATAACATTGATGTTGTCCTTTTGCACGAAGTAAACTTTCTTTTAAAATTTGAAATCATAAAAGGGCATCGCATTTATACTTCAGATGAGAAATTTGCAGATGAGTATGAAGAGAAAGTAGTGGAATTTGCGTCTGACCTTTCCTTCAAAAGAAGAATTTTTGAGAAAGATTTTTTAGAGGCATTGGAGAATGGTTATTTCGAAATTGAACTTAAATAAGATTCAAGATAATCTTAATCTAGTTGGCGAATTTCTTGAGAAATTAAGAAGACTTTCCAAACTATCACAAGAAGACTTTCTCAGCGATGAGAGAAATCCAGCTGCTGCTGAAAGTTTTTTAAGAAGATGCATTGAGGCCATATTTGATGTTGGTAGACACATATTATCAAAAAGCTTTGCTTATAAAAGTCTTGAATATAAAGAAGTAGCGAGAGAATTAGGTAAGTTCTCAATAATTGGGGGTAGATTATATTTGTGACTAATCACTGGATTCCTGCTTTCGCAGGAATGACAGACACTTACACTCAATCGTCATTCCCGCGGAGGCGGGAATCCATAGCTACTACCCACACTTATTGAGAAGTTACAGAATTAGAGAAAAAGGGAATAGTATCAAAAGAATACTCTGAAATACTTATTAAAATAGCTGGGTATAGAAACAGGTTGGTTCTTTTTTATAAAAAAATTCTTGATAAAGAGCTTTATGATATTTTACAAAATGATTTAGCTGATATTGAAAAATTCCTGAAAGAGATGGAGATTTTTCTAAAAAAATATAGAGATCGAACCCCGCGGTCAAATTAAAATCTGCAAACTGCATTTCTAGGTTTATCTAAGTTTATTTGAGTTTGCCTCTCCCTCTCCCTGTCATTGCTCGCCCCCTCCCCCCCTCCCCTTGTCCCCCTGTCGTTCCATTTGTTTAAAAAATCATTGACATCTCTCCTCCCCATAAATAAAATGTCTACTACCCGCTGAGGAACCAACGGGGGTGCTTAGAATGAAAGACTACGCCATGGACGATAAAGTATCCTTTTCCCCGCTTTCCCGTGAATTTCGTACTCCCCCTTCGCTCATTTCCCACATATTGTTAAACATGCTCAACTATCAAGACTATTAAGACTGTCTGTACTAAATATTCGTGCACAACAATGTAATTTTCTCTCTAAACCCACCGGCGGTAGCCTATCCTTTCCCCCCTGTCAAGGGGACTGTACCCATATAATCTCCTAAGAAAAACAATGGATCGGTTAGCAATACCGTATTGCAAACAAAATGATAATTATGTATAATCGTTCTTCATAATGAACGATATGGATAAAATTCGCTACATCCTGCAAGATTACTTTGAATCATCACTTCCTCCATTAATAGAAAGGGAATTTCCTTACTCCTTTCTTGATTCAAACCTTATTATCTCTGTTGTTGGCGTAAGAAGAAGTGGAAAGACTTACTTGCTTTATCAACTCATTAATAGATTAAAAAAAGCTGTTCCTTCCCATAACATAATTTATATAAACTTTGAAGACGATCGTCTCTATCCCTTAACAGGAGAAGAATTAAAAGTATTACTCGACATCTACAAACAAAATTTTTCTTATGACCCACAAAAACCTTTATATCTTTTGCTTGATGAAATTCAGAACATTCCCTTATGGGAGGCAACAATCCGCAGGCTTTATGACAGAGAAAAAAATCTGAAAATAATAATAACCGGTTCAAGTTCCCGATTGCTTTCCTCAGAGATTTCTACTGCTCTCAGGGGAAGAACTTTAACTCATAAAGTCTTTCCATTCAGTTTCAAGGAATTCTTGAAAGCCAACAGAACAAGCTTCGAAATCAAAAATATAAAATACAGCACAAAAAGAAACATTATAATAAAAGGCCTTCGAGATTATCTTGAATTTGGTGGATTTCCCCAGGTCGTTCTTGAAGAAAATAAAACTGAAATCTTACAAGAATATTACCGTGCCATATTATATCGGGATATTGTCGAAAGATATCAAATAAAAAATCTAAGATTATTCGAAAATTTTCTTAAAATAGTAACGCAACATGCCTCCAGTTTATTCAGCTACGGCAAAACTCTCAATCTTTTCAAATCTATGGGTTTTAAAATAAGTAAAAATACTCTAATTGAATATATGAAATATATAGAATCTGCTTTTTTTGCCTTTGAAGTTCCAATATTTTCCTATTCTATAAAAGATCAATTACAATATCCCCGAAAGCTCTATATCATAGATACCGGCATAAGAAATGCTGTATCATTCAGGTTCAGCCGGGATTGGGGGAAATTAGCAGAAAATTTAGTGTTTATAGAATTGAAAAGACAGGATAAAGAGATTTATTACTGGAAAAACAGTAAAAATCTGGAAGTAGACTTTTTGATTAAGGAAGGATTGAAAATTAAGGAACTCATTCAGGTGTGCTGGAATGTTGAAGATGAAACAACAAAAAAAAGAGAAATTAAGTCTTTATTGAAAGCAATGGATGAATTTAAGATTAAGGAAGCACTGGTGATTACAGAAAACTATGATAATTCTGAAGAAATTGATAGGAAAAAATTAGTTTTCAAACCCTTATGGCAATGGTTTATTTTGTAAGATTCCAAAAGAAGAAGCCCGTCATTGCGAGGAACGCAGTGACGAAGCAATCTCATTGTGCAGCGCTTATTAATGAGATTGCAGCGCTCCCTCCGGTCGCCCGCAATGACAGGAGAGAAGCTAATAAACGAGAAAAATGGCAAGTTCTCAATAATTGGGGGGAGATTATATTTGTGACTAATCACTGGATTCCTGCTACCTGCCTCCGCAGGCACAAGCTTCGCAGGAATGACAGACACTTACACTCAATCGTCATTCCCGCGGACGCGGGAATCGATAGGAGAGGCAATACTCATCGAATAAAGGAGCTGTCCCTGCCTGGGATTTCATATAAATTTGTTGAACAGATTTTGGTTTTAAAGTATTCTTATAATATGAATAGTCAGCAGATAAAAATAGAGCAGCTTAAGGAGTATTTTAAAAAGAAAGATTCTGTGATTTTAGCCTTTGTTTTTGGTTCAATATCTAAAGGAAACCAAAGGTCATTTTCAGATTGGGATATTGCTGTCTATTTCAAACCCTGTCAGTATTGTGAATTAGAAACCGACAGGGAATACCCGGAAGAACATGAAATATGGGGAGATTTAGAGAACATCCTGGAATCAAATAAGGTTGACTTTTTAGTATTAAATCGTGCCAGTCCATCTTTGCTCTTTTCAGTTCTTAATTCAGGCATTGATATATGCATTAAAGACAGAAAACTCTATATTAACCTTTTAATTAAAACCCATTATGAAGCTGTAGATTGGTGGAATTTTACAAAGGAATTCTATGAAATTGCCGAAAGAGCTAAATCTATTTCTGAAGAGGATAAATCTGTTTTAAGAATTCATATTAGATTTCTGGAAAATGAATTTGCAGATATAAAAAAATTCAAAAGATTAACCAGACAGGAATATATACAGGATAATGATAAAAGAAGGAATGTGGAAAGATGGGTAGAGAATTTAGTTATGTCAGCAATAGATATTTCAAAAATAATCCTTGCTTCTGAAAAAAAAGAAATTCCTCAAACCTACAGGGAAACTTTGCTTCGTTTTGCAATAGGATTCCTGGAAGAAGATACTGCAAAAAGTTTTTCCCGGTTTGCTGAGTTGAGAAATATTTTAACGCATGAGTACCTGGATATCAAATGGGATAAAATAACTAAATTTATTGAAGATGCTTTCAAGCTTTATCCTCCTTTTATTAAAAAAACAAAAGAATTTATAAAATCAGCAGATAAATAAATTCCTTATTTACTGTTTTTATCCGCGTCAAATGTTTTTATTGCTTTTATCTGTGTAGATCCGTGTCAAATGTTTTACTGTTTTTATCCGTGTCTAATATTTTCTTTAATATTTTATTTTTTATTTATCTGCGTAGATCCGTGTCTAATGCTTTAATCTTTTATCCGCGCAAATCCGTGTCTAATGCTTTTATGCCTTTATCCGTGTAAATCCGTGTCAAATGTTTTACTGTTTTTATCCGCGTCTAATGCTTTTACTAATGAATCATATTTTGTATAAACTAGAAAAATAATATAAAATACTAATACAATAATCAGAGGGAAAAAAATGAGAAATTCAACTTTAAATAGATTGATAGAGGATTTTAATAATCTCTCTCTCGAAGAAAGAGAATATTTAATTGAGCTAGCAAAAAAACAGCTAATAGAAGCCAAGAGGGAACGAATAGCAGAAAGAGCAAAAAACGCAGAAAAAAATTATAAAAAAGGCAAGGTAAAGTCAGGTACAGTCAAAGAGTTATTTAAGGATCTAGAATGTGATTAAAATCATTTGGGATCAATCTTTCAAGCGTTCTTATAATAAGAAAATAAAAAACAATAAAAACCTGAAAGAGAAATTTTGGCACTCTTTGGAGCTTTTTTCTAAGGACATATTTGATTCAAATTTAAGAACTCATAAATTAACAGGAAGGCTAAAAGGATTATGGGCTTTTAGCTGTTCTTATGATTGCCGTGTGATTTTTAAATTCATAAACAAAGATAAAGTTTTATTAATTGATATAGGAAGCCATGAAGAGGTCTATTAAAAAGTTGCCTTTATCCGCGCAAATCCGCGTCTAATGCTTTACTGTTTTTATCCGCGCAAATCCGCGTCAAATGTTTTACTGTTTTTATCCGTGTCTAATATTTTCTTTTGTGGCCATTATTGTTAGTGGGTTGACCAGAGAAATAAAAAACCAGATTCTCGACAAAGTCGCTGAAATTGAGCTTAGATACCTTTTGCCAGTATCTACTTTTATTATTTTACAAGAGGAATTTTATCATCTTAAGAAAAGAGAACGAAGGATTGACCCACAAAAGTAGCCTTGACATTATGATATCGTGATAGTATAATACCAAAAGAGGTGATATCTGAGATGAGTGCGACAACTTTAAGACTCCCCGAAAAAAAACTGAAACTTATCCGGGCCATTGCCGGCTATGAGAACCGGCCCTTATCAAAGATCTTCGAAGAACTTGCGGACGTGTACATTGAAAGGCACAGAGAAACCCTCGAACTGCTGGGGATTCCTGGATTTGTGGAAGAATGCAAAAAGGGATTAGAGGAAATTAGAGAAGGTGGCGGGAAGCGGCTTAATGAGCTGGTCGATTAAAGTCTCCTCAATTGCAGAAAAATATTTTAAAAAACTGGATAAGAAACGCAGAAGGAAGATCAAAGAGAAGCTTCTAGCGCTCTCCCACCAACAAAATCCTCTTGAGAATCTACAAGTCAAAGCTTTGACAGGGGAGTTAAAAGGGTTTTATCGGCTGAGAATCGGAGATTACAGAATAATTTTCGCGCTCCTGGAAGAAGAGAAAGTGATAGCTGTCGTCAATATCATTCCCCGTGGAAACGCCTATTGAAAGAATAGGGAACGCTGAACCCCTCCCCATTATCTGGATAGAAAAACTTCTTTAAAAAAATTTTCCTACTCATTGAAGAATATCGATCAAAGTATCCCTAAAATTTATGTCGTTGATAACGCACTTATCGAGCTCATTTGATTACTAGAACGAAGAACATATTGAAAATAAAAAAATAAAGTTTATTCCCCTATGGAAGTGGCTACTTGATATCAAGGACATGTGAAATCGGGAGTGAAATCAGCTCCCCCCGTCATTCCCGCGGAGGCGGGAATCGATAGGAGAGGCAATACTCATCGAATAAAGGAAATGTTATTTTCAAATGAATTGAAGCATGGAATGGTTTTTGATTTTGCAAATAGTTCGTGATATCATTCAAATGAAAATAAGGAGAGCACCTCGCACATTGATGAATATCGGCGGGTTTCTTTATGGGTGAGACAATGATGGAAAATAGGGAAGTGTCAGAAAATAAATATATCTTGAAATTGAAAAAGGTGATAATAGACTTTTTAAAAAATGATAATGTGAAGATAGTTCTTTTTGGTTCTCGTGCAAGAAGGGATAATTATATTTCATCTGATGTGGATATTGGTATCATACCTTATGGAAAATTTGATGAAAAAAAAATCACTCTTCTTAAAGAGAATGTGGAAAACCTAAATATTCCATATAAAGTCGAAATAGTGGATTTTTCTGGAGTTTCGGAAAGTTTTAGAAAAGAGTCTCTAAAAGAAGTAGTTGTATGGAAAGATTAAGACTGAAATATCAGGACGCCTTTAATGCCCTAAAAACAGTTGAGGATATTTTGAAAGAACCATTTTCAATGATTATAAGAGATGCTACCATCCAGCGGTTTGAATATACTTTTGAAGCATTATGGAAGTTCTTAAAGGAATATCTTAAAGAAAAGGAAGGCATCGTCTCTAATTCCCCTAAAGCTTGCTTCAAAGAGATTTTTTCGTCAGGATTTTTGACGGAAGAAGAAACTGTTAGATGCTTGGAAATGACCGATAGAAGAAACGATATCTCTCATACATATAAAGAAGAAGTGGCAAAGCTTATTTATAGTAAAATAAAGGGCTATTATACCCTGATGAAAAATCTGCTAGACCAGTTTGAGGACAAGATTGAAGACAAATCATTGTAGAATATATAATTTTTGGGCCTTGCCCAAAAAAGCTCTGAAGTATCCGCGTTAATCCGTGTCTAATATTTTCTTTAATGTTTTGTTATTTATTTTTCCGTGTAAATCCGCGTCAAATATTTTATTGCCTTTATCCGCGTAGATCCGCGTCAAATGCTTTTATGCTTTTATCCGTGTCAATTGCTTTCTCCTAAAATGAGAAATCTAATAAGTGCGAACGTCTATCTAAATAGACATGAAACACAGGGACCTCACAGAAAAAACTATCCGTTCAGCATACAATGTTTATAACGCATTGGGAAAAGGATTTTTAGAAAAAGTGTACGAGAACGCCCTTACCATAGAATTAAAAGAAAAAGGAATAAACGTAATCCAGCAAGCTCCAATTAAAATCCTATACAAAAACAAAATAGTAGGTGATTACATAGCCGATCTATTAGTAGAGGATAAAGTGATAGTAGAGCTAAAAGCTATAAAAGAATTAGCAAAAATCCATGAAGTGCAGCTGGTTAATTATCTTGCTGCAACAGATATTGAAGTAGGATTACTTTTAAATTTTGGAGATAAATTTCAAGTGAAAAGAAGAATATTTACCAACAAAAAATGATTAATATTTGTATGGATCGCACATTGTAAATGTTCTTAATATTTGATTTGTTTTTATTTTTTGGGCCCTGTCCAAAACAGATATTGTATCCGTGTAAATCCGTGTCAATTGCTTTTATTTATCCGTGTCTAATATTTTCTTTAATGTTTTGTTTTTATTGAAATTTTGGGCTCTGCCCAAAAAAAAGTTTGTATTACCCGCGTTAATCCGTGTCAAATGTTTTAATCTTTTATCCGCGTAAATCCGCGTCTAATGTTATAATCTTTTATCCGTGTAAATCCGTGTCAAATGCTTTTTTGCCTTTACCCACGCAAATCCATATCTAAATATGCCTTGTTTTCTTCAAATAATAGTATTACAATGTAATACAGGAGCACATAAATGAGAAAAGTCGTTTCTGTAAGTTTTCCAGAAGAAATGGCTGAAAAACTAGAGACTAGTTCCAGGGACACCGGAAAATCAAAAAGCGAAATAATTAAACAAGCCTTAAGAGCATATCTCTGGGAAGAAAGATTTAGAAAGGCTAGAAAGACTATAACAGCAAAGGCTAAGCAAAAAGGTATAGTTACAGACGAAGACGTTTTTAAAGAAGTTTCTTGAGAGTAGTCTTTGATACAAATGTTCTTATATCTGCGTTTGCTGCTGAGGGATTGTGCTTAAAACTACTTGAAAGAGCAAACAAACATGATTTTATCCTTTATGTTTCTCCTTTTATATTAGAGGAATTCAAGCGCAATCTTAAAATAAAAATTGCTCTTTCAAAAACAGAAATAGAAGAGGCACTCTCCATTTTAAAAGAGGTTGTAAACATAATCGATCCTAATAAACAGGGAATAATAGTAGAAAACATATGTAGAGACAGAGATGATGATTACGTGCTGGCAGCAGCAGCTGCTTGCAGCGCAGACTATTTAATAACAGGAGATAAAGAACTTTTGGAACTAAATAAATATAGAAGAACAAAGATTCTTAAACCAAGGGATTTCGAACTATTACTTCATCAGTAATTAAAACACCCATTTTCCATATCTAGTCTTTGTTTTTAATCTTTTATCCGCGCAAATCCGTGTCAAATGTTTTTTTGCCTTTATCCGCGCAAATCCGTGTCAATTGCTTTTATTTATCCACATAAATCCGTGTCAAATGTTTTTTTGCCTTCATCCGTGTCAAATGCTTTAATCTTGTATCCACATAAATCCGCGTCTAATATTTTCTTTAATATTTTATTTTTTATTTATCCGTGTAAATCCGTGTCAAATGTTTTTTTGCCTTCATCCGTGTCAATTGCTTTTCAATCTTTGACTTAAATTAAGTCTGTTGATAAAATAAATTCTATGAAAGTTTAATGGAGTCAGCTATGGAAAAGAAGAGAATAATTATAGATCCGAATATACATTTTGGTAAACCGTGCGTTGCTGGGACAAGAATAAAAGTTCAAGATGTAATTGAACTAATACAAGAGGGAATCTCTTTTAATGAAATTATTGAAAAATACTATCCAGAGTTGACAATTGATGATATTAAAGCCTGTTTAAAAGAGGAAAATCTTCAGAAATTGAATTTATACACAAAGAATTAAAAACTATTTTTAAAAATCATACAGAGAAAGAGCTAAAGAGGAATTTTTGTGTTGTGGAATCGGGCAGACACAGAATTAGAAAACTCAAGTAAACACTTTTTCAAACGCAATAAACGCAATCTATGGTAAAATAGGTGGAAAATGAGGAGGCACAAAAATGGAATATACTATAATAATACATACTGCTGACGAAGGAGGCTATTGGGCAGAAGTTCCTGCATTGACTGGTTGTTTTTCTCAGGGGGAGACCGTGGAGGAAACAATTCAAAACATCAAACAGGCTATAGAATCCCATCTAATTGCTCTTAAAGCAGAAGGGAAAAAACCCCCAAAAGATCAGACAATGGTTTTTAGTCATGTGAAAATATAAGATAAATATCGATAAAAATGGGCAGAGAGTTACGTGGTATTAAAGGTAAAGATGCCATAAAAGCATTTATTCGCGCTGGAGGCATAAAAAGACCAGGCAAGGGAGATCATATAAACATAAAGATGCCCAATGGAATGATTATCACTATACCAGGAAGAGGCGAATTGAAAATTGGTTTACTGAAAGCCGCTATCAATAAAGCCGGGTTGAAAGAAGATGAATTTGTTGAATTACTTTAAAGTGAACCGGCCCAAGAAAATTGTTCGAACTGCCTCAAAAAGTTGTACCATAAAGAGTGCAAATGCTTTTATGCCTTTACCCGCGTTAATCCGCGTCTAATATTTTCTTTAATATTTTATTTTTTATTTATCCGCGTAAATCCGTGTCAAATGTTTTACTGTTTTTATCCGCGTAAATCCGCGTCAAATGCTTTCTTTCTTTTATCCGTGTTAATCCGTGTCAAATGCTTTCTTTATTGAAAATAAAAAAATAAAGTTTATTCCCCTATGGAAGTGGTTACTTGATATCAAGGACATGTACCGATTTACATCGTGATAATATACCCAGCTTACTGGGCAGCATAAAGCAAAAACTAAAACAGGCCGGCTCTATGACAAAAAGTGGGGTAAAGAGAGGATAGTGGTTAAGGGGAAGAGCGAAAGCAGGACTTTTCTCACATAGACATCAACATTGCGGAATCCAAAGCTCACTCTTTTTATCATTTTGATTTTAGTGTGGATACCTTCGGTATAGGCATTGGTTGTGCGGTTATCAAAGTAATTCAAGATGTATGGCCCCCATCTTTTCAATGTTCTACCCCATTGCATCATAGCCGCATCATCTGAGAGCCGTGCGATCTCGATCAGATCTTTAAGCCGTTTCTCAGCTGTTTTTTTGTATTTAAGCTTGTAAAAGCTTCTCAGCGCTTCCTTCATCCAGTAAAATTCCTTCAACGAAGGATACTTCCGGCAGTATGATTCGATCTTCTCTTTCTGACGAGAGCTTAATTTTTCTTTTCCTATTAAAAAGAGCCTTCGGGGAATCTCTACCTTCCAGGCGTCTTGCTCGATTTTCCGCGCTTCATCGACGCGACGATTGGCATCATAGATGACATGAAAGTGATCTATGACAACATTGGCCTCAGGCAGATGCTCCGCTACACAACGAAGCAGAAGCCCACTCATATCAATACAGACTTCTTGGATCTTGAGCCTCTGAACCTCAGGAATATTCCTCAGAAATCGACTCAAAGTCTCCTTGCGGGAATCCGGTAGAATAGTAAGCGGAGAGCGGGCGCTTATATCCGTTACTGTATGGACCATTTGGGTCCCCCTAAAACTGTGGGCATCGATTCCCAGCGAAAGTTTTTCCCCTGATTCCGCCCACATAAGCTTCTCTGGATCCAATCTCCTCATGAGGATCCGCTTCGAAACCCCATAGCTGATCCCTTCCTTCTCCGCTACACTTTTAAAGCTCTGACCCCGCAAGCTCCCGATAATCTGCTTCTCAGCCCCCTCTGTATGCCTCTGCCATGGGGGAATCAAAGGAAGCCGCTCGGTAAAAGGTCTTTGACAGGTCAAACAAAAATAACGGCTTTTTCTTAACCGCAAATAAACTTTTCGACCAAAACCGTAACCATGATATACTTTCCGCCATCTACCCTTCTCATGAACCCTCCGACTGCTTTGACCACATCTCGGACATGAAACCAAACCTGTCGGCTTCAATCTTAAATGAATCTCTTCCTCTAGAATGTCAAATGCTGTCAAGGAATATCCGATGTCTTGCAAATGGAAAATACTTAAGATATTCTTGCTCATGTGGCAGGTCTCCTTTAGCCAGGAATTTGATGTGGAAATTATAAGTTTCCACTCAAAAACCTGCCACTTCTATTTTTTTACCCCACTTTTCGTCATAGAGCCAAACAGGCCTTGACAACCCCCCAAAAAATAAATAAAGTATCTATCGTTTCATAAAAGAATGGGAACTATCAGAGAGCTTCCCGGGAACTATTAAGTAATCGTCACAAAATGATGGGCCATCCGCAAAGAATAGAAGGAACTTCATACCTCTACTACATCTCTTCTGTGGGAATAAACGGCCAGAAACTATTCATAGATGATGGGGACAGGCTCTTCTTTATCGACCTCCTCCGGCAGCAGAAAATAAAGCACAAACTCGTATTCTATGCCTATGTCCTCCTTAAAAGCCAGTATGATTTTCTCATGGAGACTTCAAAATCAAATCTTTCCCAATCCATGCACCACATAAACAGCGGATATGCAAATTTCTTTAACCGCCGCCACATGCGCCAGGAAAAAGTATTCAAAGAGCGCTTCCGCTCTCTTGTTCTAAACGAAGAAGCCCATCTTGTCGAACTCAGCCTCTACCTCCATCTTCTCCCCCGGAGAAAAGAAGAAACAAAATCTGGTTTCCTTTACAGGTGGAGCAGCCTCCCCGGATACCTGGATAGAGAAAAAAGGGAAGACTGGATTGACTATGACATACTCCTTGGAAGACTAAACAAAAATGCAAGCAGCACTTCCCTGGCCTACAGGAGGCTCATTACACAGAGCCTTGATAAACAAATCCCCTCACCCTTTGCCAGCCTGAAAGGATCTGCCATTCTCTGGGATGAAGAGTTTAGAAAGAAAATAAAGGAAAAGTCCCGTTTGAATGAAAAGCTCCCCACAAAAGATGAAACAGAAGCGGCAAAAAAAATAACAAACCTTGCAAAAAAAGCCTTTCCCCAATCACCAATTCTTTCACGCAATGCGGCTATCTATCTTATAAAAAAATACACGGGCTTAAGCAACCGTGAAATAATGCCGCTTTTTCGGCCCTTAAAACAATCCAGCATCAGCCAGATGAGCCGCCGCTTCCGGCAGGCCATGGATGAGGATAAGCAAATTGAGCAGACAACCGAAAGGCTGGGAAAGAAAATAAATGAATTCATTTTAAATGAAATATAGATGAACTAGGCAAGCATACTGGTACAGAGCAGAACAGCGCATAGCAGAATAGAAAAGCTCAGAACAGAACAGCATATGGCAGAATAGAGAAGCGCAAGATAGAACAGTGTAGAACAGAGCAGGATAAGACAGGACAGGCAGTGAGTCTATTGTTTGTGCAGCTAGCTTGGGGCGCAGCCGGACTCGAACAGGCCTGAATAAGCGAATGAAAATTTATACACCCAAAAAGCCCACCGGCGGTAGCCTGCCTAAATCCCATTATAAGAAAGAATTTATGCTAAAAAAGCAAAATAAATCTGTAGAATTTATGAAATCAGCGGATAAATTCCTTATTTACTGTTTTTACCCGCGTAAATCCGTGTCAAATGCTTTCTTGCTTTTATCCGCGTGAATCCGCGTCTAATGCTTTCTTGCTTTTTAATGTTTTAATCTTTTATCTGCGTTAATCCGTGTCTAAATTTTTTTTGCCTTTACCCGCGTAAATCCGCGTCTAATGCTTTTCCCCTCTTCTCATATTTATTCCAGACCAACTTAAACAAACTTAAAAGGTAGTGGTTATAAGAAGTTATATCTGGTAAAATTACAGGCATAAAGAGTGAGAGTGGATAAATAATGTAAACATTTGAATATACAGCAATAGTTTGGAAAGAGGAAAAGGGTTATGTTTCCAAGTGTCCAGAATTAGGAGTGGCAAGCTGTGGAGATACATTTGAAGAGGCTGTAAAAAATTTAAAAGAAGCTGTTGAACTTTATATTGAAAATGCCAGGGAACTTGTTAACTATATGAATTAGGAGACAGATTAAATTGAAACACTCAATGGATTCTCAAAGACAGGACTCGGTATTGAAAATGTTTTTAGAGGGTATAAAGGAGTTCAAGAAAGAGATAATTTCCATTTATCTTTTTGGCTCGAGAGCAAGACAGACTTTCCGCCATGACTCGGATTATGATTTGTTAATTGTTGCTGAAGATAAAACCATAAAAAACAGACTCTATGATCTTGCAGTGGATATCTTCTGTGAAACTGGTGCTGATATTTCGTTGAAAATATTTAAAAAGGATGATTTTGAAAGGCTGAAAAATCTTGGCACTCCATTCATTGAGAATGTCACAAAGGAAGGGATAAGAATTGCCTGATATTAATAAAGAAATACTAAAAGGTTACATAGATGCATCAAAGGATAAACTGGATTCTGCTGAGATTTTATTCAAACATGAAAAGTATGATGATGCTGTTTCGCGAGCTTATTATGCAGTTTTTCATTGTGCTCAAGCGCTGCTTCTAAGCATTGGAGTTAAAGCTGAAAGTCACTCTGGAGTGAGGCAGCTTTTTGGATTTCATTTTGTTAAACAAGGAAGATTGGATAAGAAGTTCGGGAGATATTTAAGAAACTTAAAGGATGACCGTGAGAACGGAGATTATGGTATATTTACATTATTGGAGAAAGAAGATGCTAAAGAGGCCATGAAGGAAGCACAAGAGTTTATCATTGCAACAGAGCGATATTTGAAAGAAAAAGGCGATTTGGATTAAAAGAACAATAGATATACTCAAGGAGACTGTCTCCATCTTAATACGAAGAAAGCGTGGCAATCCCAATAAAATAACTCAGATAAACTCAAATCAACTCAAACAAACTTTAAAGTACTCAGACAAACTCAAATCAACTCAAACCAACTTAGACAAACCCAGATAAACTTAAAGGAACTTAGACAAACTTAAAACAATTAAGGGCAATATCATGAACAAAGCAAAAAAAGCCCTTGTTTGCGGTGCTGGCGGATTCATCGGCAGTCATCTCGTAAAAAAACTCAAAAAGGAAGATTACTGGGTTCGAGGGGTTGATCTTAAATATCCAGAATTTGCTCCCACAGAGGCAGACGAGTTCCTTATTCTAGATCTTCGTGAAAAAGAAAATGCAGAGACTGCTGTCTCTGGCAAATTCCATGAGATTTATCAACTTGCTGCAGACATGGGAGGAATGGGATTCATTCATTCTGCTGAATGTGAAATCTTGCGCAATAATGCTCTCATTAATATAAATATGATAACCGCATCAGCAAAAGCACAAATCCCTCGCTATTTTTTCTCCTCTTCTGTCTGTGTATATCGGGATATGAAACCAGGAGAACCTGAACTCAAAGAAGAAGAAGCTTATCCGGCTTTTCCAGATAATGAATATGGATGGGAAAAACTTTACGCGGAAAGGATGGCACTAGCTTACGGCCGGCGGCATGATATAGCAATCCGGATTGCACGTTTTCAGAACTGCTACGGCCCAGAAGGAACCTGGACAGGGGGTCGAGAAAAAGCCCCTGCTGCCATCTGTCGTAAGGTAGCCGATGCCGAGGATGACGGCACCATTGAAGTATGGGGTGATGGTACAGCAATCCGCTCCTATACATACATAGATGATATGCTAGAAGGTATATATCTCCTTATGCAATCAAATTTAGAAAGTCCAGTGAATATAGGCTGCCCTCAATATGTATCTGTTGAAGAAATGGTCGATACAGTAGCAGAAGTTTCCAAAAAAAAAATTAATGTACGTTGGGTAGAAGGTCCTGTCGGCGTTCAGTCCCGCAATTTCAGCAATGAGAAAATTTATTCTATTGGATGGCGTCCTAAATATTATTTAAAAGAAGGTATCGGGCTAACCTTCCCGTGGATTGAAGAGCAAGTCAGGAAAGTTCGAGAAAAAGGCAGAAAAAGCGATTAAAATGAAAAAAGCCCTAATTACTGGAATAACAGGCCAGGACGGCTCCTATCTAGCTGAATTCCTCCTCCACAAAAACTATGAGGTCCAAGGTCTAATCCGCCGTTCAAGTAGTTTCAATACAAAAAGAATAGACCATCTGTATAAAGATCCTCACAATAAAAATATTAAAATGTTCCTTCATTATGGTGACATGACTGACTCGAGCAATCTGAACCGTATCCTTGAAAAGGTTCAACCTGATGAAATATATAATCTTGCAGCACAGAGCCATGTAAAAGTTTCATTTGAAGTTCCGGAATATACTGCAGGAGTGGATGGCATTGGGGTTTTAAGATTCCTGGATGCTATTAAGGAAATGGGAATCAAAACTAAATTTTATCAAGCTTCAACCAGTGAACTTTATGGTAAAGTGCAGGAAATCCCCCAGACAGAAAACACTCCCTTTTATCCACGTTCTCCTTATGGAGTAGCAAAACAGTATGCATTCTGGATCGTAAAAAACTATCGCGAAGCATACGACCTCTTTGCATGTAATGGGATATTGTTTAACCACGAATCACCACGAAGGGGCGAGACTTTTGTTACAAGGAAAATTACACGTGCTGCTGCTCGGATAAAAGCTGCTCTACAGGACAAGCTCTATCTCGGAAAACTTAATGCCAAACGTGACTGGGGATTTGCACCTGAATACTGCAAAGGAATGTGGATGATACTTCAGAATGATAAACCTGATGATTATGTTATGGCAAAAAGAGAAACGCATACAGTTAGAGAATTTTGTGATCTTGCTTTTATAGAACTGGATATGAAGCTGGAATGGACAGGCAAAGATGAGAATGAGAGGGGAATAGATAAAAAGACTGGTAAGGTTCTTGTAGAAGTTGATCCTCGTTATTACCGTCCAACCGAAGTTGAATTGCTAATGGGTGATTATTCAAAAGCTAAAAGAGAACTTGGCTGGGAACCAAAAGTGAAGTTCGAAGAATTGGTAAAGATAATGGTTAAAGCTGACTGGGAAAAAGTTAAGGCGAAAGGATAGTGGTAAGTTGGTAATTGGCAGTGGCCGCTTATCAGTGAATTGTAAGAATAGAGAAGAAAGGAAAAGAGTTTTACTTTTAAAATTATTTGAGTCGGTCCGACCCGAAATAATAATACGATATAATCATAAAACCTACATTCCGCAGATTGCTAAGGGCAATAATTCGAATTTTCATCTTACATAAGCCTATCATAATAAGCAAGATAGCTTACTGATACTTAATGCCTCTTTTTGCGATTAAGTCCGTCAAAATCTTAATTTCCTGCAAATGGATGGACTTTAAACGCCTTATAGCATCTCTATTTTTTTTGTAGCGCTCTGCAGCTTTCCTCATTCTGGGGACATCAGATTGGCGAACAAACTTACAGCGTCGCTTTCCTTTCTCAGAAAACATAAAGAAGGTATGAGGATGGCCTGGTCCTTTTTTGCAATGACAATAAGGAGAACCACAGCGCTTATTCACCTTGTAGACAGTCCCTATGGCCAGCTCATCTTTTCGGAGAAGGAGGCGTATGAGAGAGCGGTGTTCGGCTCTGAGGCTTTTCAACTGTTTGAGTAATTTTTCCTCTTGATTTTTCATGTCAGGTATGATAATAACATATTTATGTATACCAGACAACCCCCAAGTTTCAAACATTCCTCCTCGGGATCGGCGACTCTCAAAGTTCATCTTCTGGGCGCTTGTCCTATTATCCGTCATTTCCTTGAAAGGATGGACCTGGAGCGCATCATACAATCTTGCTTGCCTCGCAGTAGTCTGGCTCTCAGTCACGGGAAAACTCTTTCTGTGTTAGTGCAAAACTTAATTATCTCCCCAGCGCCGCTTTACCGCATAGCGGAGTGGGCCAAACCATTTGAAGCATCCGCTCTTGGGTTGAGTGAGTCGGACAAAGAGGTTTTAAATGATGACCGTGTGGCCAGAAGCCTGGATGCTCTAGCCTCAGAACATGGCCGCAGCCTTTTCTTCCGTCTTGCCTTACGCATGATTAAACAATTTGAGCTGGAGACTGAACGGATTCATTTCGATACCACCACAGTAACATTACATGGACAGTACAAAACATCGTTTAAGGAACCGAAGATCACGCATGGGATAAATAAGGACCACCGGCCAGATCTTCGCCAGTTGGTTTTTGGCCTGAATATAACCTCCGATGGGGCCGTACCCCTAAGTCACCAAATCTACAGCGGGAACCGAACCGACGATACCGTTCACCGCAGCAATATAGATAATCTGCGCCAGCTTCTAGGACAAGAGGATTTCATCTTTGTGGCAGACAGTAAGCTCTGTACTGTTGCAAATTTGCACCATATTGCCCGTTATGGAGGTAAATTCGTAACCGTTCTTCCTCGAACAAGGCGAGAGGATAAAACCTTTAGAGAAAAACTACGCCAAACAAGAGTCAGATGGCACCACATCCTTACGATTCCAAACAAACGTTGTAAGGATTCGCCGCCCGATGTGTTCTATACCTCCTCTGAGGGGCCTTCCCAGACAAAAGAGGGATACCGTATCGTTTGGATTAAAAGCTCCCAGAAAGCCCTTCTAGATAAAGAGATAAGACTCCAATCCATAGAGAAGGCTGAGATTGATCTTGTGCAGTTGGCAGGAAAACTCAATAAACGTAAACTCAAGGACAGGAGAGCAATCAACAAAGCCTACAAGGCCATACTCCAAAGATATAACTGTCAGTCTTTTATCGATGTAAAAATCCGCCAAAAGATACAGGTGGTTATCCGTCATTTGAAGCGCGGACGGCCGTCTGAAAAAGATCCCATACATAAAATATCCTATCCGGTATTTACGCTGGAGTTTATGCGGAATAAGGAAGGCATCCGTCGAGAGAGTCGAACAGATGGGGTCTTTCCCCTCCTTACCAATTTAACCCCTGCTGGGAAAAAAGAAGTCTTGTTGATCTACAAGTATCAACCCTATCTGGAAAAAAGATTCTCGCAGCTTAAGACAGATCACGAAATAGCCCCAGTCTATTTAAAAAAACCGAAAAGAGTAGCCGGATTGATTCATGCCTACTTCATTGCCATAGCCGCTTCATCTCTTATAGAAAGGCAAGTACGTAAATCCATGGTCGAGGAGAAAATATCAGAGCTCCCCCTCCTTCCAGAAGGGCGAGTGACAAAGACGCCTACAGCTATGCGTATTCTGGAAGCTTTCAGTGACTTGTGCTGGTATGAATTTGAAGGAACAAAGGAGCAGGCAGTTTTCCCGATAAAGTTATCTGCATTACAGAAAAAGCTTCTGCGCCTTTTGGGACTGCCTGAAAAATTTTATAATTGATGGTATCATTGTAACCATCTAAGGATGGATTAATTCGAAAAATGCACACTCTCAAAGTGCGGAACGTGGGTTTAAATGTAGAAGCAGTGAAATAGAAAATGATTAATCAATTTATTAAAAATAATATCAAAAATATTTATTATCGGATTTTACTCAAAAAATACCAAAGAAAACAGTTCTATGCATATGATTCATTTGATTTTAAAAGATTTAATGAACATATAATCAGCTATGTAAAAAATATGCAATGGAAATCGTTTTATGAATATAAATTCAGTGGATTGCAAGAACAGGCAGATTTGTACTCTTCTGTTTATGCTGCAATGATTTTTGGATTATTTGGTGAAATAAAAAAAATGTCAGTAAATGAAAAGAAACAGTGGGCAGATTATTTGCTTTCTCATCAGAGGGAGGATGGGCTATTTCGAGATGATAAACTAAATTCTCCAAAAAGTGAAACTTATCATTACTGGGGCTGGCATCATTTAGCTCCACACATGCTTATTGCATTAGATTATTTAGATTCAAAGCCATATTACGATTTTCAAATAATCTTAAATTTATTTAAAAAGCAAAGTATGGATTATTGGCTCGAAAACAGGGACTGGAAAGGAAACTACTTAGCAGTAAGCAATGAAATAATGAATGTAGGATTATTATTACAATGTTCAAGAGAATTGTTTTCTAATGAGCTATCTGGCCAATTAGTTCAAGAAATGAAATTGTGGCTTATTACTAATCAACGAGATCCTAAGACAACTCTTTGGGGACATGATACAAGAACATCTATTTTTAATATTTCCAAAGCTATTAAAACAGCTTATCATATAATCCCAATATTTTACTTTGATAAAGAGGAAAATTTACTTGAGGTGGATAGAATATTAAGATATACGTTACAAACTCAAAATCCTATTTTTGGATTTAGCCCATTTATTATTTCCGATGCATGCGAGGATGTTGATTCAACTTATCTACTTTCCATATTTTATTCTAATAATGAAATCCTTGACAAAAATGTTGTACAAGCCTTACGAAAATATTTTGACTGGGTCTTTATGAATATGAATAATGATTGTGGTTTTGTATTTCGACGTTTTCAACCATTTCAATATGCAGATCAACCATTACTTTCCTCTAAAAAAAATCAAAGTAATATGTTTGGTACTTGGTTCCGTACTTTATCAATTGCATTTGCTTGTACTCGCTTAAATATTAAACACCAATTTCAATTTTCAAAAGTTCCTGGGTATCAATTCTATAGAGAGTAATATGATATTCATTGGCCCCAAACTATCAGAACCTAATGCTCATTTTGTAACTAACATAATAGATTGTATTGGATCAGATCACGACTTAATTATTGATTTGAAGATGACTAGAACAAAAGAACTGCTTTTTAAACAAATTCAATCTCACATAAAAAAAAACAGTGAGAAATATGTTATTTATAATGCTTATGAAGATGAAGATTTTTTTATTTATTTTAAAAAACAATTCCCTAATCTGATTTTATTTACTTTTTTTTCTGATGATGAATGGCGTCATTGTAACTATGATCGTTATATATCTCTTTATTCAGATTTTTTTTCTATAACGTCTTATGTTAATCATCTAAGATATTACTCCTCATGTGGATTGAAAAATGGAATGATTTGTCAATGGGCATGCAATCCTAGAAGGTTCTATCCTCTTAAAGGAAATAAAAAATATGATGTTACATTCATTGGTGCACCGCATAGTAAACGAGCTGAATATATTCTTTATTTAGTCCAGAATGGAGTGAATGTCGAAATTTTTGGAAGGGAGTGGGAGAAACTAAAAAGTTTTAAAAATATATGGAAGGGTAGTCTTACAGATTCTGAAGCTGTTAAGGTAATAAACCAAAGTAAAATTAATTTGAATTTTTTATGGCTCAGTCGCAATCTCAACAAAACAACAATTAAAGGACGCACAATGGAATTGGCAGTATGCCGTGCTTTTCAACTTTCAAACTACACTGATGAATTAAATAAATATGGATTCTATGAAGGAGAAAATATATGTACATTTAGTAGTAAACAGGAAATGCTTGATAAAGTTAATTACTACTTGAACAATGAAAAGGAACGGGAAATAATTGCGGAGAATTCATACAACTTGGTTTTAAAAAATCATACATGGACAAAAAGATTTTCAGATGTATTTGTAAATATCGAAAGTGGAAAAAGAAAAAACGAAATACCTAAGTTTAAACTTTTGGTTCTATTGCAAAAACAAGTTAAGCATTCGATTACTGCACCCGATTCACGGATGGAGATATCAATAAAAAAAATAGAAGATTTTCATAATTTTGAATTTGAGAATTACGATGGAATTGTTTTTCTTCAACATAACACAAACATCAACAATGAAACTTTATATATGATGGCTTTTGCGCGATATTGTGATAAATCAGATATAGTAATATCTAACTTTTATATAAATTCTTTTAATAGTCATATTTGGATACGTTTTCACGAGCAAAATATAATGGAGCATAAAAAATTAATCAAATATTTGCCTCAAGAATCTATCTGTTTTTCTCCAGGAGCAGCAAGACAATTTGTAGATAAAAAAATTTCTTGGGGGAATACCAAAATATCTTTAATTGAGTATCCGAGCTTTAATATATTGAAGATGAGAATTTTTAAGAAAAGAATACTAAAACTCCTATTTGGATCTTATCTAAAAAAGGAGATATTTAAAGAGGCTTTAAGTAAAGGACAGTTAATCAAGGCATTGAATATTGGGTTAGATCATTTTATTCAGAATATTAATTTTATAAGATAATATTATTTTTTTAGGATGGTACAGTACTATGTTATTTATAAAAGAAATTAAAAAAATCCAAAAAAATATAAAAAAATATTATAATATTAACATAAAAAAAGACGAGTTCATGATCAATTGTTATAGGTGGGTAAAGGACAAAGGAGATTCCACACTTAGACTTGATTATCCTTTAAATGAGAATTCACTCGTTTTTGATGTTGGTGGTTATATTGGTGAATTTGCGGCTCAAATTTTCTGTAAATATCAATGCAATATTTACATTTTTGAACCAATAAGAAATTTTTATGAAAATTGTAAAAAAAGGTTTAGTCATAATAATAAAGTTAAGGTATTTGATTTTGGATTATCAGATCATTCATTTAAAACAAATATTTCAGTAAATGGCACATCCACATCGCTATATAAAAATACATCAAACAATACTGAAAAAATCGAATTGTTTTCTATTATAGATTTTATAAAAGAGAATAATATAAAAAAGATAGATTTAATAAAAATAAACATTGAGGGTGGCGAATATCCACTGTTATCTACACTTATTGACAATGAACTTATTGACATTGCTAATTTTTATCAGATACAATTTCATAAATTTATACTGGAAGCTATTGAAAAACGCGAAATGATACGAAAAAAATTGAAGCAAAAGTATAATCTTATTTGGGATTATCCTTTTGTATGGGAAAGTTGGAGAAGAAAACAAATATTGAAGGGTGTGAGTACTAATTTATAATAATCTTTTATTTTTTTCCCAATACGATCAAATACTTTTCAGCATTGGAGACTGTTTTATAAATAAGAATATATTTTTAGTAACAGACAAATTTTTTTATAAAAATAGAATTTTTGATAGAGAATTACTTAAAAGAAGTGACTATCGAGGATATGAATATTTTATTTTAAAGCAAGAATTATCAAAACTTAATATTTCTTTAAGCACTTATGACAATTTCAATAAAAATATTCATAAATCATATTGTTTAATTTTCCTAAACTTGAGAAAAAACACATATAATGTATTAATTAATAATGCAAATGTTTACAAATATTTAATAATTACAGAACCTGCGCCTTTATTACCTCTTACATGGGATTTAAATTTACATAATAAATATTTCAAAAAAATATTTACATGGAATGATAATATTGTTGATGATAAAAAATATTTTAAATTTTATTATCCAAATTCTAAAATAAACATTACGAAGTTAAATTTTGATTTAAATAAAAAAAATAAGTTATGTGTAATAATTGCCAGAAATAAATATAATAATCATAAACTTGCATTATATACTGAGAGAATTAAAGCAATTCGTTGGTTCGAAAGAAATCATCCGGAAGATTTTGATTTATACGGTGTTGGATGGGATAAAAGATATATAAGCACCAAATTTGTAAGTAGGTTAAATAAATATAATTTTATAACTAAAAATAACTTTTTTAAAACAAAGTTTTCATCATACAAAGGAAGTATAGCATCCAAAATTGATATTTTAAGGTTTTATAAATTTTCTATTTGTTATGAAAATGTGAGAAATCAAACTGGTTATATTACAGAAAAGATATTTGATTGTTTTTTAGCTGGAACTGTTCCAGTCTATTTAGGTGCTCAAAATATTAACGATTATATTCCTGAAGAAACATTTATTAATAAAGAAAATTTCAATACTTATGAAGAACTTTATTCATATTTAAATGGAATGTCTGAAAGTGAATATACGAATTATTTAATCGCCATTAAAGATTTTCTTGAAAGTAAAAAAAGCTATCCGTTTACTGCAGAATATTTTGCTATGAACATTATTAATAACATCAATTACTAAATTTAAGGGAATTAGAATGCAAAAATGTAGAATATCTAATAAACCATTAATAGAGCTATTTACTTTAGGTAGCTTATATGTTTCAGATTTTATAAAAGATGGAGAAAATCCTCGTGGTGATAAACATGAGTTAAAAATGATGTTTAATGAGGAATCAGGTTTATTACAATTAGAGAAAACTACGCCTTTAGATATAATGTATGGTAAATATTGGTATAGATCTGGTATAAATAATACAATGAGAAATGAACTAAAAGATATAGTAAATTCATGTTTAGAGTCAATTGAATTTAATGATGGTGATTTGTTTTTAGATATTGCTTGTAATGATGGCACACTTTTAAGTTATGTTCCCAATAATCTCAGAAGAATAGGTGTTGATCCAGCTGATGATTCATATAAAAGGGAATCGATGAAACATGCGGATGAGATAATTCAAGATTATTTTACGATTGAAAATTATAGAAAATGTAAATTTGCTGATAAAAAAGCAAAAATAATAACTACTATAGCAATGTTTTATGATTTAGATGATCCCTCTTCATTTTTAGATGATGTAATTGAAGTATTAGATGATGAAGGTTTGTTTGTTATGCAATTAAGTTATACACCTTTAATGATTGTCCAATTAGCCTTTGATAATATATGTCATGAACATGTTTGTTATTATTCTTTATCCTCATTGAAATATATATTAGATAAAAAGGGATTAGATATTGTTGATGTACAATTAAATGATATCAATGGTGGTAGTTTTAGAGTTTATATAAGAAAAAACAATGCAGATAAGACGAAATTCAAGACCTCACCTTATCGAGATGTTGCTAATTATAGAATCAATTCTATATTAGAATATGAAAAGAAAATGAATTTTGATAAAGCTGATGTATATAAAGAATTTTATAAAAAAATATGTGAATTACGTGAACAAACAGTAAGTTTTATAAAGAAAGAAAAATCCAGAGGTAAAGTAATTTGGGGATATGGTGCTTCCACTAAAGGTAATACTTTGTTACAGTGGTATGGTTTAGATAATACATTAATAGATGCTATTGCTGAAAGAAGTCCTTATAAATATGGTTTGAAAACCGTGGGTACTCATATTCCAATATATTCTGAAGAAATAATGCGAGAAAAACAACCTGATTATCTAATTGTTTTACCCTGGCACTATATAAGTGAATTTAAAAAAAGAGAAATTGAGTATTTAAGACGAGGGGGAAAATTTATTATGCCAAGTCCAAAATTTGAAATTATTTCAATATAGTAAATAAGATTTATTTAGAAGGATTTTTAAAATCATTATGTAAAAAAAAAGCAAAATCTATGTCGCTAGTCATCGTGGTCTTGTGGGTTTAGCAATTGTACGTTATTTATTATCTGAAGGTTATAAAAACTTAATTCTAAAATCTCATGCTGAACTTGATTTAATTAATCAATCCTCAGTAAAAAATTTATTTGAAAAAGAACGCCCTGAATATGTTTTTCTTGCTGCTGCGAAAGTTGGTGGCATTCATGCCTGCAATACTAATAAAGCTCAATTTATATATGAAAATTTACAAATTCAAAATAATCTTATCCATTATGCATATATTTATGGTGTAAAAAAATTATTGTTTTTAGGAAGTTCCTGTATTTACCCTAAAAACTCTCCTCAACCAATTAAAGAAGAATATTTGTTACCCTGCCTTATCCATTAGATTTCCCTGTTTTTGATATTGCTTTTACCCAAGCTGTAATTATGCATTTACACACCGGTAACGCACATAAAGTTGCTTTGTCTAATTTATTCAGATGTGCTCGTAAACAAATAATATTAGTGGAGAATTGGACAAGACACGCTTTTATGGCAGATATTAAATATTTATTTTCAAAAAAAATGATTCCCTGGGTAAGAATCTATTTCTATTATCGTGAATCCATTGAATTAAAAAAACCTCATATAATGATAGTTTCTTCTATACCATTAAAGGATTACGAAATTCTTAAAGATTATTCGGTTCTTCGAAATAATGTCATATAAAAAGTAATGAATTATTTTCTGGCTATTTCAAATTCTATAAGATCAAATCAATTCAGCCGTACTTTTTCAGTTTATACTATTGGGAAAGGTATTAGCGTTTTGCTATCTCTTTTTCTTTTACCCTTATTTACAAAAAGAATTCCGACTTATGAATTTGGAATAATTGGGTTATTGTGGTTAGTTACTCCTCTCTTAACAAATTTAATGAGCTTAGGAATGGGCGTAGGAGTAAGTCTAAAGTTTTTTAAACAAAATCATCAAACACTCTCTAACACATTATATAATGGATTATTTACAATTACAACCGTGAGCGTTTTTATATACTTATTGGGTTATATTAATATAGGATGGATACAATTTATTATTGATGAATCTGTTACGAGTGAGATTTTTACACTTCTTGTAATTTCTTGTTTGTTTTCCTATTACACAGTTATAATGTGTGGTTTTTTACAAAATTCAGGAAGAGCCGTTTATAATGTTGTAATGACTATTTTACCACAACTTATAATTGTCTTGGTTACTTATTTCCTTATATTATTTATTAATGCAAGTTATACATCTTATGTTTTTGGTATGGCATTGGGAAATCTAATAACTGGAGTGATTGCACTTGGTTTTTTCTTGAAAAACTATTCGATAAGATATTTTCAGTTTTCTATAAAGATTATAAAAAATCTTCTTAGAATAGGATTACCAGTTGTGCCTGGTACAATTGGTACAATTATTTTAGCCTCAGGCGACCGTTATTTGATAAAGTCATTCTTAGGTTTGGAAGCAGTAGCTATATATATATTTGGTTATCGTTTTGCAGAACAAATATCTCAAGGTCTATTCCAGCCTTTCCAAAAAGCATTATCACCAGTCATTTTTAAAAAGGCGGCTGAAGACGATTTGAAAGGAAGAATATATAACATTCAAATAATAAATAAAGTTACTTTATTATTTTCTATTATTATTGCTGTATTATTAGTGCCTTTTCATGACGTTATGAATATTATGGGAAACATAAGCTACAACGCATCATATCTTATCTTTATGATCTCATTAATAGGGATATTTATTTATACTATAGCACAGGCTGAGTCGTATTCATTGGTTTTTATGGAACGTACAGAGCTTACAGCAATTACAGTTCTTTTAGGGGCTGTAGTGAATATTGTCTTAAATATAATGTTTATTCCAAAATATGGTATAGTCGCGGCTGCTTTTACAACTATTATAGCATATCTGGTTATGTTTCTATCAAGAAATTATTTTCTTTTTCGCTTTTTTAAAATAAATAATTTATTGGGCTTAATAGGAAGAATTATGCCTCTTATTATATATATTACTGTGTTTATTTATATAGATAAATTTATTGAGGGTTCAGTTTATAAATATATATTAAAGATTAGTTGCTTATTTTTATATTTTATTTTTACTGTAAAATTATATCCTGATTTAAAATATTTGATTGAATCTTTCTCAAAAAAAGAGCATAAGATTTTTAGAGAAAAAGCATAATACCAATTTAACTACCAATATAGTTATATAATTCAAAGTTATTTCATGCAAAATATATTAAGTAGAAGTTATTCAAAAACTTATAAATTATTGATATTAATTATTTCTATTATTTTTTTATCAATAATTTCGGCAACAATAGTACCATATATTTCAGATATATTTACAAATGTTTTACGTAAAGCATCATCCGGAAAGGGAGGTCAATTTGAATCTCTGATAATTTTGATTTCTCCATTAATTTTAATTATTTGGATTTATCTAGTATTCATTAAAAAAGATTATTTTAGAGCTTTATTATTCCAAATAATTATTTTCCCACTCACTTATAAAGCAGAAAAGGCTTTTGCAATTATTGCTTATACTTATCATGCTGTTGATCGTGACGTTTCTCAGGAGATATCTTTAACAACTTTTTTAATTATTGGTTTGTTTTTTATAATGTTCTTAAACAAAAAATTGAAAAGACCTCAATCAAAAGAATGGAGGACTTTTGAGAAGCTGATTATATCATACGCTACAATTTTGACTATCACTCAGTTTTTTAACCATTCAATATATAGTGCGATCTGGTTATCAATTGGAGGTATCTGGCAATTTGTTTTTATTTTTTACATTCTTAGTTCTGTATTAACATCATATGATAAGGTTTTACTCTTACTTAGAAGTTTAATTATTTTTACATTTATAAATATCATAATGAGAGTTTTTAGTGAAGAACAGGTAATAGTTCAAGGATTGGCTTCAGAAGTGATTAGAGTTGGTGCAGGTGCAATGGGTCCTGCAGTATCATATGGTGGCTATCTTACAATAATTATAACAATTACAATATGTCTTCATAGATATACAAAAAATTGGTTATATGTTGTAGTGGCATTATTATTATTTGTGGAATTATTAAATACATTTACTCGAGGTGCATTCTTAACTTTATTATTTTTAATATTAATCATTTTATGGAAAAAAGAAAGAAAATATTTTTACCGTCTCCTATTGCTATTGTTACCATTTTTAATTTTATTTGGTAATAAAATTTGGGAGTTTATAAGCCATAGAGGGTTTTTTCTCAGTTTAAAAATTTTAGAATTAAGTGGTGTTAATAATCGTTTATGGTTGCTTAAAAATTACTTCACTAAAGCATTCAATTTTTCTCTTATTGGCAATGGAATTGGTAATCTTACACATGTTCAAACACCATTTATACGACCATTGACGCCACATAATATAATAGTTGCCTTATTAGATCAGACTGGTATTATAGTTACAATTTTATTTATAGTTGCTTTTATATATTCATTATTATTAGCAATAAAAATATCAAAAAATAAATATATGAACAGCAATATTCTATCTATTTTCCTGTCAATTGCATTAATACAATGGTTTTTCTTTGCAAATACAACTTCTACACTACTTAATTGGTCATATCCATATGAAGCATCGTCAATTTTTTGGATAATTTTATTTTTACCTTCGATAGTTAGCCATTTAAAAGTATCATATAGTAGAGAAAATTACTTTCAGAATTTTAAAAATTTATAGGATAAAAAAATGCCAGAAATTAGTGTAGTTATGTCCGTTTACAATGGAGAAAAATATCTCTGTGAAGCAATCGATTCAATATTGAATCAAACGTTCAAAGACTTTGAATTTATTATAATTGATGATGGTTCAACGGACAATACAACCCAAATTCTTTGCTCTTATGATGACTCCAGAATAAAGTTGTTAGCACAAAACAATATGGGTTTGGCAAAATCTTTAAATAGAGGGATAAGAGAAGCTAGAGGGAAATACATAGCAAGGATGGATGCTGATGACATATCACATCCTGATCGACTGAGGCAGCAAGTAAAATTTATGGATAACCATCCCGAATGTGTAGCTTTAGGAACGCAAACTACTGTGATGAGAGAAAATGGCATAAAGATATATGTATCGCAGTTTCCGTTAGATGATCAAACACTGAAAGCTGGTTTGCCAGCTAAGTGTCCTTTCTTTCATGGGTCGGTGATGTTTTGTAGAGATGAAGCTATTTATTGTGGGGGATATCCCGAGCTATATTGCTCTCAAGATGTTGTCTTTTGGAATAAAATTTCAAAACGAGGGGAATTCCGGAATTTACCTTCAGCACTTTATTTTTATCGTATTGTACAAGGACAGATAACTATGTATTCATGGCGTACATCTCGACGTCTTACCGAAATCACTAGTAGAATGGCTAAATCAGATTCATTGAACAAAAATGATATAGAACTTGTTGCCTCTCTGTGTAAAAAGGAAAACCGAATAAGCCGAGAAGCCAATTATTACCGAAACATTGGAAAACGCTATTTAGAGTATACTGACGATCTAAAAAATGCTCGTCGATTTTTATTTAAAGCTGTTTTTAAAGCGCCATTGATGTGGAATGCGTGGTTTAACCTTTTATTGTGTTTTCTGCCTCAAGATAAAGTTAGAGTCTGGAAGAATCGAAAAATGGGATGGTTCAAAGCACTGTGATTAATTCTAATTATTTCTTTTAGAGTTTTTATAAGGCAATAAAAATAAAGACCTTTCGCAAATCTAAAAAGAAATAACTATTGGATTTTCAAAAGGCTTTGATATTACTATATTTGTGAAAGATCATATCTTAACTGCTTCTTATAAGGCTATTATTTCCAGGGGCTTAAAGATCCAGAATTTGTCAAAGTTATCACAATTGAATGAACCATCCCCAAAAATTGGAAATATGTGATTGGGAATAAGTGATATTTATTTTTTAAGTTGAAAAAGGATTTTGATAAATGGTAAGTATTGTAATTCCAACTTATAATATGGCTGAGTTTGTTGGTGAGGCTGTCCAAAGCTGTCTCAATCAGACTTACGGGAATTTGGAGATTATCGTTATCGACGACGGTTCGACTGATAAAACGGAGGATATTCTTAAAAGCTATATTGAGGAGGGGAAAATTAAGTACTTCTCGAAAGAGAATGGTGGTTGCGCTTCAGCCAGGAATTTTGGCTTAAGAGTTGCAAAAGGCGAGTATTTAATGTTCTTAGATAGTGATGACCTTTTATCTTCAGAGACTGTAGCGGTGCTCCGTGAGTATCTCGTAAAGCATCAGGACGTTGACGTGGCCTACTGTTCCATTAAGCTGTTTAATGATCAGGACCTTGACACACTTTACGATTCCCCAAGGCTTCATCATTATTCTGGAAACATAGTGGGACCATTACTAAGAAAGAATTTTGTGCCTGGTGATTGTGCAATGATTCGCAGAACTGTTTACAAGAATGTATTTTTTAATGAAGATCCAGAAAATCACGTTGAAGACTATGACTTTTGGTTGAAAGTGGCTTTTAGAGGGCATATTTTTCATTTTGTTAAGAACACTTTTGTCCTAGTTAGGAATCACCATGCTAATAAGAGTAGAAATATCAAGACGGAGGCGAAAGGCTTGCTATTTTGCTACAATCGTATTAAGGAAAATATTAAGGATAACTCTGAGCCTCTTCGGAAGTTGTATCTTTTGTCGAATTTGTATATTGGATTGTGTAGAGCCCACATTGCTTGTGGAAAATACAGCAATGCATTATTTAACATTATCATAGCTTTTGTTGTTAATCCATTTAATGTATTTCATATATTAAAATTAATCCCAGTCTTGATTATCAAATCATTCCTAAAAATCGAAATCAATAGGTATAGAATTACCTCCCGCAAATAACTAATTGGAAGAGTGTTGATTTCATGTTTGGGGTTTCACAAAGTATCGAGGTTCAGACTGCTTGGGGTAGAGCAATTGTCAAATCGAGTCCGTCTTTTCACATCCCAATGAAAGAGGGTATTAAGACTTTCCCGATTATTTCTGTGTGAATGTGAAAAAGGAACATCCGTCTTCTTCCTAACTAAAGTTCTCTGAGGATTCCACTAACACCTTGCTATTAAATAGTGGAGAGCTAATTTTGCGTATCTCAATAAACTTACTTCCAGTCCTTCCCGAAACAGGAGCTGCGCTGGTCTATCCTATTAATCTGGTTCGCAGTTTAGCCAAGATCGATGATCATAATAGATATTATTTGCTTGTTACTCCAAAGAACAAACATCTTTTTGAAGTTGGCAAGAGTAACTTTACTCAGATAAACAATTTTAACCGTCTTTGGAGGATTGTCTGGGAACAATGTGTTGTTCCTATCCTTTTGAAGTCTTATAAAATAGATGTATTTCATGGACTGCTTAATAGTCTCCCATTTGTTATACTATCCAAAAGCGTAGTAACATTCAATTTCATGAACATTTTTACGACCCCTGAGGCTATTCCTAAAAGTAAGAGAAGTTATTATCGTTTAAGTTTGAAGTGGTCAGCGAGAAAGCACTCCAAGATAATAGCACAGATAAAGATGATACATGGATTCGTTTTACAACATTGTGCGAAGTTTTACAAGTTCTGGGATAAGATTCAGGTTGATGCCTTGACGGCAAAATAGGACGTTAAGATGGACAGGATTACAATTTTAAAAGCTATAGAGAAAGTCAGGAGGGTTTTTCCCTTTGATGGATATATTGATGACATTTCCAGTCACGTTGAGATTGCTCGGATTGTAAGTGGCAATTTGCCCAGAGGGGCACGAATTTTAGATGTCGGATCGGGACCTTGCGACAAAACTGCCGTTTTATCGCTATTAGGGTTTCATTGTACCGCATGTGATGATTTGAATGACTTTTGGCACAAGGAAGGTGCAAATCGAAAACTCATTGTTGATTTCACAAAACTCGTTGGAATACAGTTTGACATGCTCAAAGAACAGAAGCTTCCATACCCTGATGACACTTTTGATTGTGTCATATTCTCGGATGTTATTGAACATCTCCATGACTCGCCAAGGGTGATTCTCAACGATGCTCTGGCCAAATTAAAACCAGGCGGTTTGTTGTTAATTACAATGCCAAATTCAGTAAATTTACGGAAGCGCATTTCTGTGCTCACAGGACATAGTAATTATCAGAGCTTAGAACTTTTTTTCTGGTCGCCTCTCCCATACCGTGGCCATGTAAGAGAATACACTCTTCAAGAAACAAAGCGTCTCCTCAGGCTTATGGGATTAGAAATCGTAGAAGCATATACATTCCATGGGATGTTAGCCAGGAGGGTTCACAGCTCCCTCGCAAAATCCCTTTATATTCTACTGACAACTCTAATTCCAGGATGCCGGGACTCGATAGCAGTGGTAGGAAGGAAACCTCAAGGTTGGAGGCCTATTTTAGCCGATAGCCGCAACTACTTGCGCTATTTTTTGAAGAATACCACATGGCGTCCAATTACTTGAAAAGGTTTGAAGAAGTAATTGGATATAAGATTTTATTTTCTGGAGCATAGAGAATGTTACCTAGAAGTTCTTTTTGTATAGGAGGTGCGGTAACGTGAACAAATTGAGTGGAGTAATAGCAAGCTTTTGGGAAAAATCGCAGGAAGCAGAACTATCGGCATGGCGTATGGATAATCCAATGGTTGCAATATTTTCTTCCAGCGAATGGAGTTGGGAGAAAGAAGTCTCGTCTTTTGGTATTCAAGGACTTGACTACATAGTTAAGAAGGATGATGAAATTGTCTTAGAAGTAGGTTGCGGTCCTTTTGGGATGATTCATTACTTGACGAAAGGAGCTATTCGCATTGGGCTAGACCCCCTATCCTACCACCTACTGAAAAGAGGATTTTTTTCAACTAGTTCAAACATACGCCATATCGCTGGAATGGGAGAGTTTCTTCCTTTTAAGTCAGATACTGTTGATGTCATCATTTGTTTCAATGTATTGGACCACATGCAATCACCTTTGCATGCGGTAAAAGAAATAAGGCGAGTTCTCAAAAAAGGGGGACGGTTTTTCTTAATCTTAAATACAATTCCACCGGGTTTTAACTTTCTGGCTCCTTTTCTACGTTATTTGGATAAACCGCACCCACATCATCTTACTCATAGAGACATTAGAAATCTCATCTCTCATCAGAATCTCGGTATTATTAGAGAATGCGTAAGACATCAGGCAATCGCACGGCATGTTGGACTTCACGAGTTCTTACTTCCCAAAAATTGGCGTGAGTATTGGAAACCCTTTTTGGCAACCCTTTTTGTTAAAGCATCATTGTACGAAGCGAGGAAATAAAGTACGTCCGCAAGCTGAATTTGGTCCGCAGTAAAGCTGGGTATTGGGATTCTCTTGTATGTCCAAAAGTAATTGTTCTATGATTTAGGAAGTGGCTTTCTTTGAAGTACGACCGGATTGGACACTAATCATGTACTAAGCAATTCAGGATCAGGAGAGCCTTACGACATTATGAAAAGTAGACATTAGAATAATCACTGCATTTTCGAATAACAAAAGCGCCAATTTGGGCATTTCACAAATATTAGAGGATAATTCGTGAACGTACGAAAGATGGAAGTAGATTAGTTTATCCTGAAGGAGACGTAAGTTCCCTATCTAATGTTTTGACTACCTTAATAGACAATCCACAGTTTAGACGGCAAATGGAAGAACACAGAAGTCATTTGGTGGAGCGAGAGTACTCTTGGGAAGTGATAGCCGAGATGTTTTTGGATAGATACATAGAGCTTATTGATGATGGAGGGATTTCAGAATTGAGGAATCAGAAATGAAATTGAAACTACTGATAGTTGGCCCGTTTCGGCCTCTGATGACGGGCGAAGCACTGGCTGTGCAAATTCTGGCTGAGGCACCTGAGCTACATAATATTTTTGAGGTGAAACTCCTGGACAGAACAACTCAAGCAATGAGCTTTTCGGGTGCTCTGCTTCGCACTGCTAAGATATTTGCTCAATATCTTTATTTCCTTCTGATATTTCGTCCTGATGTTGTTTATCTATCGGTAGGACAAAAGATCAGAGGTATTTTGCGTGATGGTTTTCTGATTCGTTTGGCTGATATACTGAACATCAATACAATAGGGCATTTGCACGGGGGAGCTTTGAGAAAGCGATATGAGAAAGCGCAGGGGCTTATAAGATGGGTATTGAGGAAATGTCATAGCAAGCTCTCAGTGGGGATAGTTTTAGGAAGGAGTCTGATGGATCAATTTGAGGGGATATTGCCAACAGACAGAGTAAGGGTTGTGCATAATGCACCTTGGGATCTGGCAATTGAGCAGGGGGAAAACTCCTCAAAAAAACTGGCAAAAGAAGAGCCTCTTCGGATACTTTTCTTTTCAAATGTTCTCCCTGAAAAGGGCTACTTTGACGTGCTTGCCTCACTTGATATCCTAAAGGCAAAAGGAGTCCCTTTTAAATTCACATTCGCTGGTCGCTATCTCGCAGCAGATGGCCACTCACCGTCTGAGCTGAGGGAGAAAGCGATATATTTCATTGTGAAAAATAAAATAGAACCTTGGGTAGAGGAGGTTGGGTTTGTCCAGGGTATCTGTAAGTGGGAATTGTTACGCTCGGCTCACGTTTTCATATTGCCTACTTATTATTATGAAGGACAGCCCATCTCAATGATAGAGGTATTACATGCTGGTTGTGTGATCGTGTGTACGAATCGTGGCGGAATCCCTGATGTGGTAGATGAAGGCATTGGAGGTTGGTTTGTTTCAGTAGGTTCCCCGGCTGCTATAGCTGAAAGATTAGAATGGATATGGAAGCACCCTGAGTGGTTTGAAAGTGCCTCAAAGCATAACATAGAAAAAGCAAGAATGGAATTTTCAGTGGAACAGTATGTGTCTAAACTTGTCAAGATATTCCTCGAGGTTTGTGAAAATGAAGCAAATCCTCCAAAACTATAAAACCGGTGAGTTAATCCTCGCTGAAGTTCCATCCCCCCTGTGCGGCTCTAATAGTCTACTAGTGCGCAATGTCAATTCGCTGGTTAGCGCTGGCACCGAGCGTCAGATGATCGACCTGGCGAAGAAAAGCCTTCTTGGTAAAGCCAAAGCTCGCCCTGATCTGGTCAAACAGGTTATCAATAAAGTTAAAACTGAAGGCTTGGTTGAGACCTACCACCAGGCCATGACCCGCCTGGATACGCCAGTTCCTTTAGGCTATAGTTCGGCAGGTGAGGTAATTGAGGTGGGACAAGGAGTGGAAGGGTTTAAGAAAGGCGATAGGGTGGCATGTTCAGGAAGCGGCTATGCTTCTCATGCTGAAATCGTCTCGGTGCCCCAAAATCTCTGCGTGAGAATTCCCGAGAACGTGGATTACGAAAGTGCCTCCTTCGTTGCCTTGGGCGGAATTGCCCTACACACCGTTCGTCTGGCACAATTGACTCTGGGAGAAACAGTGGTGGTCATCGGGCTGGGTCTGTTGGGGCAACTGGTCGTTCAGATATGCAAGGCGTCTGGAGTCAAAGTCTTCGGGATCGACATTGATGCCTCAAAGGTGGCTCTAGCGCTGGAACACGGGGCCGACGACGGCACTGCCGGAGGACTGTCTGAGGTTGTTCCTAAGGTGAGCAGTTTTACCGATGGTGTGGGAGCTGATGCTGTAATTATCATGGCCAGCACACCCCAAAACGAGCCCATTGAACTGGCTGGAGAGATTGCCCGAGAAAAAGGAAGAGTTGTCGTTGCCGGTCTTGTTGGACTAAATATTCCTCGAAAGTTATTCTACGAGAAAGAGCTTGGCCTCCGCATACCCAGAGCCTGGGGACCCGGAATGTACGATCAAGCGTATGAAAAGAGTCGTGTGACCTATCCTCTTCCTTATGTCCGGTGGGATGCCCAGAGGAATATGGCTGCCTTTCTTGATTTAGTCTCGCAGGGTAAAGTGAGCGTTAAACATCTCATCACCCACCGTTTTCCCATCGAGAGGGCCCTGGATGCCTATGAGATGCTCATGGGGAAAACTAAAGAAAAATACATCGGCATTCTCCTTGCCTACAGTGATAGCGCGGATTTGAAGAATAAGGTTGAACTGAAAAAAGCAGTTGTCGTCAAAAAAGCAACAGAAGAAAAAAATCGAATTGGCTACATCGGAACCGGCGTATTCTCGAAAAGTACCCATCTGCCCAACTTGAAAAAGATTAGTAGCGTATTGTTGAGAGGTCTAGCAGATGCTGACGGACCGATTGCCAGAGATGCTGGGGAGAAGTTTGGGTTTGAATATGTCACGTCGGATTACAGAGAAGTGCTGGCGGATGACAACATCGACACCGTGATGGTCGCTACCCGGCATAACCTTCACGCCCAAATCGTCACCGAGGCTCTGAAAGAGGGAAAGAATGTATTTGTAGAAAAACCCTTGGCGATGAACGCTGGAGAATTAGCCGATGTTATAGAAGTGTGGCGCAAAAACTCAGGGAGGGTCATGGTTGGGTTTAATCGGCGTTTTTCCCCGCTTATGGTGCAGGCGAAAGAACTTCTTGATTTCAGTCAGGAGCCTCTGGTAATTAACATCCGGGTCAATGCGGGATTCGTTCCCAAGGATAGCTGGATTCTGTCTCCTGAAGAGGGTGGAGATCGAATCGTTGGCGAGGTATGCCATTTCATTGACCTAGTCCAATACTTATCAGAAGCATTGCCGGTATCGACCTTTGCTCAGTCCATTCGCAATCAGAGTGGTATGTACAGCAGCAGCGATAACCTCGCTATCACACTCACCATGAATGATGGAACTGTTGCTTCAATTGTTTATACTGCTCTTGGTGACAAGGCTTTCCCAAGGGAAAGAGTAGAGGTTTTTCGAGATGGGTCAGTATGTGTTATCGACAACTTTCGGCGACTTTATTTTTTCCGAATGGGCAAGAAAAAAAAGTTGAAGCGTCCTGGCATTGCCTGGGGGCACAGGGAAGAGTTGGAAACTTTTTTTAAGAGCTTGAGGGATGGAGAAAGGCCGCCGGTTGACTTTAAGGAATACGTTGCCACGACTTTAGCTACGTTTGCCATTCAGGAGTCCATTAATATTGGGGAACCCGTCGATATTGACCTCGCCAGGTTTTTAGCTACGAAAGGATAAAAATTTATGAGAGTGTTTTTAATCATCTATGCTTTTCCACCAGAGATCACAGGTAGCGGTCATCTTTATTATGAGCTGGCTAAGGATTTGATATCGATGGGGCATCAAGTTATTGTTCTTGCACCGATTCCGAGACAGCGCATGGGAACTCAGACCAAAATGATTAGAGAACACTATGGCAGACGACTTTTGGTAAAGGAAAACCTGAACGGAGTTCAAACTATGCGGACCGCTGTGTTGCCTTTCTCCTTAAATAATCCTCTAACCAAAGGACTGGATCATTTCTCCGTTGCTTTCAGCCAATGGGTGGGTGGTCAGTTTGCAGGAAAGCCGGATGTAATTTTAGCGTATTCGCCGCCTCTGCCTCTTGGCCTTACTGGCTATTTCCTAGCAAGACAACATGGTGTCCCTTTTGTCCTTAACATCCAAGATATTTTCCCTCAATACGCCATTGATGCGGGACTTTTGACCAATGGCACGGCAATCACCATGTTCCGCAAGATGGAGCGATTTCTATATACAAAGGCAGATGCCATTATTGTACATTCGGAGGGGAATCGAGATTACTTGAAAGCAAGGGGGGTGCCGATAAGTAAGCTGTCTGTGGTACACAACTGGGCAGACATCAAAAGAATTACTCCTGGCTCCAGGAACAACAGATTTCGGCAAGAATATCAACTGGATAATGCTTTTGTAGTTTCCTATGCTGGTACGATGGGCTGGGCTCAGGATTTGGGTACTGTTATTGATGCTGCTGCACACTTGAAGAAGTACAGTGATGTAGTTTTTCTACTTGTAGGCGATGGCCCAAGGAGGTCAGAACTTGAAGAGAAATCGAAGCGGTTGGGGCTCTCAAACGTACGTTTTTTACCCCTGCAGCCCCGAGATAAGTTTCCTATCTTGCTGCAAGCCTCAGATTTGTGCCTGATCAGTCTGAACCCGGGTCTTTCTACACCAGTGGTTCCAGGTAAATTGATGGACATCATGGCGGCTGGCCGCCCGGTGGCTGCATGTGTCCCCCTTAACGGAGACGCACCTCGTATTGTGCAAGAAGCCCAGTGTGGGATGTGTATAGAGGCGGGTGATGCAAAAGGTCTGGCTGAGATTATCTTGAGGTTTTATGAGAATCGTGATTTGGCAGAATTACTGGGGCGCAACGGAAGAAGCTATGTTCAGAAACACTTTTCGCGAGCTGTATGTACGAAGAGGTTTGAGAAGGTATTGAAAAGGGTAACACAGGTGCGGATAAGGAGGGGTGCAGGGGCGTAAGGTGTGCACTTATTATTCGAGGAGCTTAAAATGTACAAGGACTATTATCTAGACAAAAGGGTTTTGGTTACGGGAGGGGCAGGCGCCATTGGCAGTAATCTGACCCGTACCCTGGCCGAAATAGGTGCAAAAGAGGTTATTGTTCTGGACGATCTTTCCTCAGCGGAACGCTGGAACGTACCCGAGCACCCTAATGTCAAGTTCGTCCAAGGGAGTGTGTTGGATGATGAAGTTTCAAGATTAGTCTTCTTCCAGGGACCGCAGATTGTCTATCATCTGGCTGCGCTTTTTGCTAATCAGAACTCCATCGATCATCCGCAACAGGATCTGTTGGTCAATGGCTTGGGGACTTTGAAAGTGCTGCAATACAGCAAGCTGATTGGGGTTGAAAAATTTATCTACGCCTCATCTGGTTGCTCCGTTTACGGCAAGTCTCCTGTTCCGTTAAAAGAAGAATATCTGTCGATGGACTTGGATACGCCTTATCAGATTACAAAGATGTTAGGGGAGCTGTATTGTATCTTCTTCCGAAATTATTATGACTTTCCCACTGTGCGCACTCGGTTTTTTAATTCTTTTGGGCCAGGAGAAATTCCTGGAAAGTACAGAAACGTCATTCCCAACTTCATCTACTGGGCGATGAAAGGTCTGCCCTTGTCCATCATGGATAACGGACAGCAAACTCGTGATTGGACTTATGTGGAGGATATTGTGGATGGCTTACTCAAGGCCGGTGCCTTACCTCAGGCAGTGGGTGAAGCCATGAATTTAGCCTCTGGCAAAGAGACCAAAGTCATCGACATGGCTAAGTGGGTGAACGAGCTAGTAGGCAATGCGGGGGGACTGGAATATATTGAGCGCCGCAAATGGGACACGAAGGATCGACTGTTGGCCTCAGTGGAAAAGGCCCGAAAGATTATTGGATATGAACCCAAAACCGAATTTAGATCGGGATTGGAAAAAACCATAGGTTGGTTCAAGGAAAATTGGGATAAGATTGAAGCTTCTGCTAGATTCTAATTTCTGATATGAAGAGAATTCTTTCTATATTTGGCACAAGACCTGAAGCCATTAAAATGGCTCCGGTGGTGAAAGAGCTTGAGAAATATCCAGATCGAATCGAATCCCTTGTTTGTGTCACTGCACAGCATCGGCAAATGTTAGATCAGGTTTTGAACTTATTTGCAATTATACCCGATATTGATCTTAATCTCATGGAGGAAAATCAGAGCCCAGATTCACTTACCTCACAGGCGATGACTTCAATCACCGAGTTTCTTGAGGGAGTTAAACCTGATCTGGTTTTAGTACAGGGTGACACAACCACAGCAATGGTGGCGGCTCTGGCGGCTTTTTACCAGCATATTCCAGTTGGTCATATAGAGGCAGGGTTGAGGACGGGTAATCGCTATAGCCCTTTTCCAGAAGAGATTAACCGACATCTGATTGGTGTTTTAGCCACCTATCATTTCGCGCCGACACAGACGGCTGCGCATGCCTTGCGTCGAGAAGGTGTGCCGAAGCAAACTATCTTTGTCACTGGCAACACCGTTATCGATGCTTTGCTAATGACTGTCCGCAAGGAATACTATGCGGACTTTGAATTCCCCCTTGATGACCGTAAAGTGATTTTGGTTACGGCCCACCGCAGAGAAAACTTTGGGCAGCCGCTTAAAAACATCTGTCATGCTCTAAGTGAGATTGCCCATCGAAACTCAGACGTGGAGATTGTTTACCCGGTTCATTTGAATCCTAATGTACGTGAGCCCGTCTACACAATGCTCGCCAATCAGCAGCGGGTGCATCTTTTAGAACCTATGTGGTATTTGCCTTTTGCTCAGATCATGAAAAGGGCTTATCTTGTTCTTACCGATTCTGGTGGAATTCAGGAGGAGGCTCCGGCGTTGGGTAAACCTGTGCTCGTCATGAGGAGCGAGACTGAACGGCCAGAGGCAGTAGAAGCGGGAACGGTAAAGATAGTTGGAACTGAGACAGAACTTATTGTTGCTGAAACAGAAAGGTTGCTTCGGAATGAAAGGGCTTATACTGTGATGGCCAATGCTGTTTCCCCATATGGTGACGGTCATGCGGCGGAGCGGATTGTGGCGGTTATTTTGCGTTCTCAAAAATAATCTTTCATTTAGGAGCTATGAGTCTTTACTACGAAAGAACGAAGAGAATCTTTGACATTTTACTCTCTGTGGCGGCAATTGTCTTGCTTTGCCCTATATGGTTGCTTATCATATTTGCGATTAAGATTGATTCCAAGGGGCCTGTTTTTCACAAAACCAAGAGATTAGGTAAACAAGGCAATTTTTTCATCAAATATAAGTTCCGCACTATGGTTCCCAATGGAGAAGAGGTTTTGCAGAAGCTGTTGCAAAGCAATTCGGTATTAAAAGAAAAGTATGAAAACAACTACAAAATTAAGAATGATCCGAGGGTAACAAGGGTTGGCAGTTTTTTAAGAAAGACCAGTTTGGATGAGCTACCGCAATTTTTTAATATTTTAAAGGGAGAAATGAGTATTGTCGGGCCCCGAGATATTATCCGTCCAGAGCTAGAGCAGCACTATGGTCAATGCAAAGAGAAGTTCCTTAGTGTAAAGCCTGGGCTAACCGGTCTTTGGCAAGTGAGCGGCAGGTCGCGGTTGCCCTATAAAGAAAGGGTTAGGCTTGACCTTTATTACATCGATAATCGTTCTCTCAAGCTGGATCTTAAGATATTACTAAAGACAATTCCGGCAGTTTAAAGGGATATGGGGCGATATAAGGTAGCAGGGGAGCTGAGGAGCGGGGGATGATAGTAGGCAGTAGGCAGTAAGGAGTATGGAGTAAAAGTGGGACTAAACCTAACGACGATTGCACGGAGGAAAGGGGTGCAATTGGTCTGAAGGAGGGTAATGAGATGAAAATAAAATACAATGTGTTGGTGTTTAAGGAGGGCGATACCTACGTTGCTTATACTCCTCAACTTGACCTTTCCAGTTGTGGCGCTACTCCTCATGAAGCTTGAAAAATGCTTGATTAAGCCCTGGGACTTTTTCTGAAAGAAGCTGTGAGGATGGGAACATTATAGGATGTTCTGCAAGAGAGCGGTTATGATAGAGATAAAGATATGTGGGTTCCTCCAACCCTTGTAGAGATCGCAACAGCGGAAGGCCTCTGATGTTCGGGATAACCCCTATCCATTATAAAAGGCTGATTAGGGTCTTCGAAGAAGCTGGTTTTCACGTGACTCATACTATAAGAATAACCTGCGATCTGCTGATTTAACGAGGGAACAATATTTTGAGTTTCTTGCGAAAGTTTGAACGCATTTCAATGAAGGGGTGAAGCTTTAGGCAGGATTTTCCTCCTTGGCTGATCCTTTGGATAAGATATTGTTGAAGACAATACCGGCGGTGCTTAAAGGAACTGGAGTATAAGTAAAGAAGTAAAAGCAAGAAAAGCAGCAAGACTGGAAGGATGGAATGCAGAGTACGGAGGACAGAAGACAGAGGGCAGAATCGGGCTTCTTATTTCTGACATCTAACATTGTTTGATAAAGATTTTTTAAAAAACAATTTGACTGTTCAACTCATTGGCAAAATACGAAGGATTAGCATTCAACAGAAATATGAATTCATACGAAAATTATTACAAAATGAAACTGTATCCTTTACAGGATGGAGTGCTGAAAACCGTAATAAATTTAAGGCTTCCCTTTTATCTAACCGGTGGTACAGCGCTTAACAGATATTATTATAATCACCGCTATTCCGATGATTTAGATCTTTTTAAGTAGGATATTGGAATGAATAAGATCTCATTAAATTTACAGATATATGATGATTGGTTGGCTCAATATTTCGAAGAAATAGTGGCTAAATATTCAAAAAGGAGTATTGCTGTAGTAAATGACGAAATTGTTGCTGTTGGCGATACTGAAAAAGAGGTGGCGCAATCAGCTCGAGAAAAATATCCGGATGCAATTCCCTTTGTTTTTACTGTGCCCGCCGAGGAGGATTTGGTTTTTCTATTATAAAGTTTGCTTTGATGAGCAAGGATATCTGGTTACTTTTGAAAAGCACTGATAAAATGGTACATTTTTAATTTTGATGGAATAGTGTCATAATTTATATACCTGAATTGCGAGTAAATTAAATGAAGGTTTTGGTTACAGGCGGAGCTGGCTATATTGGAAGTATTGTTGTTGAAGAATTGCTTAGGCATGGCATCTCTGTGATTGCCATTGATAATCTTCAAGAAGGCAATAGAAAGGCTGTATTGCCTGAGGCAAAGTTTTATAAAGGAAATTTGGGGGATAAGCATCTTTTAAATGAAATTTTTACTAATCATAAAATAGATGCTGTATTGCATTTTGCAGCGGAGACGACCATTGAGTTTTCTATGACTAATCCAAGAATCTATTTTGAGAACAATGTGGTTAATGGCATAACACTGCTCAATGTAATGCATGAGCACAAATGCAATCGGTTTATCTTTTCTTCTACGGCCGCCACATTTGGCGAACCCCAGTATACACCTATAGATGAAAAACATCCACAAGTTCCTATTAATGCTTATGGAGAATCTAAACTCATGTTTGAGCATATTCTGGATTGGTATAATAAGGCATATGGTTTAAAATTCAATGGTTTTCGGTATTTCAATGCGGCAGGTGCAAGTGAAAGGCTAGGTGAGGCGCATAGGCATGAAAGCCATCTGATACCAGTAATTTTACATGTGGCTTTAGGGCAGCGGAAAAAATTGCAGATCTTCGGAAATGATTATCAGACGAAAGATGGCACCTGTATTAGGGATTACATCCATGTCAGAGATCTTGCTCAGGCACATATTCAGGCTTTAGAAAATCTCGATAATCATCCTAATCGAAAATATAACTTAGGAAACGGCAAAGGATTTTCAAATTTTGAAGTATTGAAGATGTCGGAGAAAGTGACTGGGAAGGTGATTCCCTTTGAATTTGTACCTCGCAGGACAGGTGATCCAGCTATTCTAGTGGCGTCGTCTGAACTTGCTAAAGTAGAACTGGGCTGGGAACCGCAATATTCCGAACTTGAGGAAATGATATCTTCTGCATGGAGATGGCACAGGGAAAATCCAGAAGGATATTTGGGGAAAATTTAAGGGGGGAGATGGGAATGAAACAGGCTGTAATAAGTAAAACCAATGGCAAAAGAGCTTCTGAATATGCAAGCTCTGTTAATATTGTAGAAAAAGAGGAGCTTAGCTGGAAAAAACGGATTCTTAAGCTTATATGGCTTTTATTGAATAAAGGCCGAAGATATCAATTAGTCTCATTATTTATGGATATTTTTGCCTGTTTTGGAGGAATTCTAGGTGGCTGGGCTCTAGTTGTCTGGGGGTTGGGCATTAAAGAACAACCGGGAAATTATCTCGCTTCTTTATTTATCTTGGTCTTTGGACTGGTTTCGTCGTTTTTGAATATGAAAGGTTATAGTGCTACTTATTTACGGAGACCGGAAAGGGAACTGGAAATAATTGTAAAAAGTTTAACATATAGTTATCTGTTTATTTTTACTTTTAATTTTATTGTGTTTAAAAATGCAGGCTTTTCCCGTTATTTATACGGATTTTGTTATATTTTTATCCTGTTTTTTCTAATGCTTGGTCGTTTTGGGCTAAAGCGATTATTCCGAAAATTCTGGCACTTTGGAATAGGACAAGAAAGAGCACTTATTATTGGCTCTAGTACCCAGGAAATGCAAAAACTTGAAGATCAATTTCGTATTCAGAAATATTCGCGTTTTAAATTTATCGGCTACATTGAAAGAGATAAAGGCAGATTGATCTGCAATGGAAAAGAGCAGGCATTAACTCTTGATATGGATATTAAAGCTTTACTTAAGAAGCACAGAATAGGTACTGTATTCATAGCTCTTAAAGATTATTCTGAAAAAAACCACAAATTTTTCCTTAAGTTGGCTGACGCCTGTAAAGGGAATAATATTCAGGTATTTGCCTTATCAGAGGTCTTTAGAACCGCACAATGTGTATTCGAGCCGGACGACTTTGTTGGTTTTATGAAGACTCACTGGACCAAGCCGGTGTTGGAAAGAAAATTACCTTTATTGATTAAGCGTACTTTAGATATTATTGGCTCTATTTTACTTTGCATTATTTCAAGTCCTTTATTGATTATTACCGCATTAGCTATAAAGCTGCAGGTTCGAGGGCCGGTATTATATAAACGGCGTGTGAGCGGGCTGGGAGGGGAAACCTTTGATGCATTGAAATTTCGTACTATGGTTGTTGATGCTGATAAAGTTCTTATGAAGGATAAAGCATTGAAAGCTATCTTTGAGAAGAATTATAAATTGAAAAATGATTCCCGTGTTACACGTTTAGGAAAAATTCTTCGTAAACTCAGTATTGATGAATTACCGCAGCTTTATAATGTAATCGTAGGTCAGATGAGCCTCGTGGGGCCACGAATAGTTACACAAGAAGAGTTGGAATTGTATGGAGATTTCAAGAAAGAACGGATAAAAGTTCGCCCTGGAATATCAGGATATTGGCAAGTATCTGGGCGTCAGGAAGTTGATTATGAGGAAAGGATTCAGATGGATCGGTTTTATATGTATCGATGGAATATTTGGATGGATTTGTGGATTTTATTGAAGACTGTGCAGAAGGTGTTGAAGATGGAGGGGGCGTATTAGTAATAGGATTAGGGATTAGAGATTGGAAAGGGATTAGGGATTATGGGGTAGGGATTAGCAACAGAAAAAAGTAATTTTTTTTACTGTTATACTGGCTTAATAAAAATTTTTATAAGATTGCCACAACCCTTTGGGTCTCGCAATTAAATTGGGGGGAGATAAAAGATGATTATTTCGAAAACGCCGTTGAGGATTAGTTTTGTGGGTGGTGGGACGGATTTACTTTCATTTTATGAGAAGGATTTTGGGGCTGTTTTAAGTTCCACAATAGATAAGTATATTTATGTGATTATTAAAGGGAGATTTGATGATTTGATAGTTGTAAACTGGACAAAGAAGGAAATTGTAGAGACATCTAATGAGATTGAGCATGATTTAGTTAGAGAAGCAATGAAAAAAGCAGGAATTGAGAAAGCTGTGGAAATAACAACAATTGCAGATATTCCTTCAGAAGGTTCTGGGCTTGGGTCTTCTAGTTCGTTGACTGTAGGATTGTTGAATGTCTTTTATACATTCAAAGGGATGCAAATTCCTCCTGAGAGATTGGCCAGGGAAGCCTGTGAAATAGAGATCGATATAGTAGGAAAACCAATCGGAAAGCAAGATCATTATGCAGCAGCATTTGGTGGACTGAATGAGATTATATTCAATAGAGATGGGTCTGTAGGAGTTAATAGAGTAAATTTCCATAATGATAACTTAAGAATTTTAGGTTCAAATTTATTATTGTTCTATACCGGTATGACAAGGAGTGCAGACACTATACTTATAAAGCAAAAAGAAAAATCAGATGTTCTTTTTAGGACATTACTGGATATGAGGAACCAAGTATCTGTTTTGAAAGATTGTCTTGAAAATGGAGCCAGTGATTCAATAGGCCCCATAATGAAAAAAGGTTGGGCAATGAAGAAATCGCTTGTTTTACCAATTTCAAATGAAAAGATAGATAAAATGTATGAAAAGGCTTTACAAGCTGGCGCTACTGGTGGGAAAGTTTGTGGAGCAGGAGGAGGCGGCTTTTTACTTCTTTATGTTCCAAGAGAAAAACAGAATGCAGTGAGAGATGCTTTGGGCGAGTTTCGGGAATTTCCTTTTATGCTGGAGAGGTATGGGAGCAGGATTATTTTTAATCAGAGGAGTGATTATTGGAGATAAGAAGAGGGATTAGGGGATATGGATTAAGGGAGGATAAGAATAGAATTGGGATTAAAGGATTAGAGGATTGTGGATTAAAGTGGGGAAAATGAGAGAGTTCTTCTTAGAATATTTTCGGGATTTAAAGAATGTGTTGGATAAGATTAATTTAGATAATTTCAATGAGATAAACAAGCTTTTATTCAGTACTTTGGAGAATAGGAAACAGGTTTTTACGATGGGTAATGGGGGAAGTGGATCGACAGCTTCTCATTTGGTTTGTGATTTGAATAAAGGGGTTGGCTTTAATAACAGCAGGAAATTCAGAGCAATTTGTTTGAATGATAACATGCCTACTCTTTTAGCTTATGCAAATGATGTTTCATATGCTTATGTCTTTATTGAACAGCTAAAGAATTTCATGAATGAAGGTGATATTGTTATCGGATTTTCAGGAAGCGGGAATTCTGAAAATGTGTTAAAGGCTATTAAATATGCTAATGAAAATGGAGGGGTAACTGTTGGATTTTCCGGATTTGATGGGGGGAAGTTAGCTGAGCTTGCAAAATATTCGCTTGTTGTTCCTATCAATGATATGCAGAAATGTGAGGATGTTCATCTGATTTTGTGTCATTTGATGATGCAGACGATGATGAAGATGGGGTAAGGATTAGGGATTATGGGGTATGGATTAGAAGAAGGATTATGGGGTATAGGATATGGAGATATATTTGATGAGGCATGGGTTGACAGAGTCGAATTTGCGGAAGATCTATGCGGGGTGGATTGATGAGGAATTAGTTGGGATTAGGGATTATGAGGGAGAATGTTTGTAAAGCGTGGTTGACATTTATGATTATTTAATATAGGCTGTGGTTGGCAAGATAATATTAAAAATGTAAACTATAGTGACGATAATGGATGTAGAGAAGTTAAAAGAGATTATTCATTTTCATAATCCCTGGTGGTTGAGGGGAGAGGTGCCGGAAGAGCTTCTGGCAGATTATGAACGCCCTGTGCTTGAGAGGCTCCTTTCCTATCTGGATTTAGACAGAGTTTTGGTTATAAAGGGCCCAAGACGCACAGGGAAAACTACACTTTTATACCAGATGATTTCTCGCCTTATTAGCGATGGGGTTGATCCAGAAAACATTCTTTTTCTTTCTTTTGAAGACTTTCAAGCAAGAGAGGACCTTGATGAAGTTACTAAAGTCTATCAACAATTAACCAGGAAACTTTTTATCAGGAAAGAGAAGGTTTATTTCTTTCTTGATGAAGTTCAGTTTCTTCCGAGATGGTCTTTATATTTAAAAAAATATTTTGATAAAAAATATCCCATTCAATTTGTCGTATCCGGGTCTGCGGATTCTTTGATTAAGAAAGGCTCAGAATCCCTAGCTGGTAGAACTGTAGAAGAGGTGATATTGCCTTTTAGTTTTTATGAATACCTTGACTATAGATTGAGAGACAAAAAGCTTAAGGAGAATATTGACGGATTAAGGGAAGAATTTGATTTTAAGAGGCTGCCTTCTAAGGATAATCTTATACCATATGAAACTCAGATAAAGATCGTTTTTGAAGAATACCTTAATAGAGGAGGATTTCCGCATCTATTCAGAATAAAAGAGAAGATTTTATGGCAGAAGCTTTTAAAAGAAGATGTGATAGAGAAAGTTATTTATCGCGATCTTGTAGAACTCTATCAAATAAGAAAGCCTTTTGTATTGGAGAAACTTTTCCTGTATTTGACTGAACATTCATCCGATATCTTGAATATATCTAATATTTCAAACTCATTAGGACTTTCTCGCGAATATACAGAGAGATATGTTGATTATCTTAGACATGCTTATCTAATATTCAAGCTTCAAAGATATTCTAAAGCCTTTGAGACACAGATGCGCAGGGCTGAAAAATGTTATGTTGTTGATCCTGGTCTTCTACAGCTTTCTTTTGGTTTTAATGTGGGGAAGGCCGTTGAAACGGCTGTTGCTTCTCATTTACCAGGTGAGTCATTGTATTACTGGCGTAACAATAGTTATGAAGTAGATATGGTACTAAAAACAGAGGAGAATATTATACCCTTAGAAGTGAAATATAAGAATGAGATTAAAGTATCTGATTTGAAAGGTGCCTTAGCATTGCTGGAGGATTCTAAACAAAGGCTGGCAGTTGTGGTCACAAAGGATTTGTTAGAAGAGAAGAAGATTGAGAAGAGGACGGTTTTATGTTTACCTGTGTGGATTTTTTTGTTGGTGAATGGGGAATAGGAAAGACTGACATACTGCCAAACTGTCATACTGATATACTGCTAAAGAAGAAGGGAATGGGGAATACGGAAATACTGACATACTGACATACTGATGAAGAAGGAAATGGTGAATGGGGAATGGGGTTGACAAATATGGAGTGAAGGTATACAAAATTGTTAACCATCATTAAATATTATGAATAATGCTGATCGTCTGAAGATTCTTTCCGATACCGGAAGGACGGTTTTTTCATCGAAAAATCTCCAGTTTTTATGGGGATGTCATCACGGCGAGGTAAAAATATATGCCAAGAGGATGGCGGATAAGGGCCTCATTAAAAGAATAACCAGAGGATATTATGCCCTGAACGAAAATTTCCGGCTGTTTGAGCTGGCTAATGTCATGATCTCTCCTTCTTATGTTTCTTTGTTTTCCTCTCTTTTTCATTTCGGAGTTTCATTCCAGGCAAGTTCCATCATCGCCTCTGTGGGTCTTTTGAGTTATGAAAGGAAGGCTGCAGGAAGAACCTTTAAATACTTTGCCATGAAGGAGCCGCTTTTTTTCAACCTGGAAGGGATTAGCCTCAAAGAAAATTTGGCTGTCGCCGGTCCGGAAAGAGGCATCCTGGACTGCCTCTATTTTAATCTGCTCCCCAGCATCGATAATATCGATAAAGTGAACAGGGGAATGCTGTGGAAAACGGCATTATACTATCCGGAGACCGTAAGGAAAAAACTCAAGAAATTTTTAGAAAAACCATGACTAAAAAAGGCTTCGACAAAGAGCGTCATAAACAGATTTTGTTGAGGCTCCTTGTTGATATTTATAAGGAGTTCGGAGGGCGATTGGGTTTTAAGGGAGGAACATGTGCCTATCTTTTCTATGATCTGCCCAGGATTTCCTTTGACCTTGATTTTGATATGTTGGATAAATTTGAAAATAAAGACATAGATGCTTTAAAAGCCCTTTTAACAAAAAAGACGGAAATAAAAGACTTCATGGATAAAAAATTTACCCTGTTTTTTCTTCTGGATTATGAAAAAAACACTCCCAACATAAAAGTTGAACTTAATAAAAGACTCTGGAAAAACAACCGTTATAAAAATATCTTGTTTTTAGGGGTGCAGATAAAGATTGCCGATGAATCGACCCTGTTGACCAACAAGATTGTGGCTTTGACGGACAGAAAAGCCCCGGTAGCCCGGGACCTTTTTGATGTCTGCTATCTTTTAAAACTTGGGTATCCCTTGACTGAGGAATTGATCAAAGAGAGAACAGGGAAAAGCGCGGAGGAATACTTGGAGGGCCTTGCACGGTTTATCGAGAAGAATTTTTCTGAGAAAAATATTCTTTACGGGCTGGGAGAGGTTTTGGAAGAAAAGCAGAAAGTATGGGTCAGAAAAGAGCTCATAAAAGAGACGGTGGAAGAGATTGGGAAAATAAAATAGATTGAGATTGTGATGGTGAAGTTGACATTTCCGATAATATATGACTAATGTATATTATGAGAAACAATGAATTCAGCTCTGGCCCTGCTGAAGTCCTTTTCTATGCAGAAAAAATTCCGTATTTCGAAGTGGAGAATTTGAAAATTCTCAATCTTAAAGCATATCATCTGAGAATCATCCTTTCAAATCTGGATAAGAAAGGTAAAATTATCAGGCTGAAAAAGGGATTTTACACCTCCAGGAGATTTCTGGAAAAAACAAAAAAAGAAGGCACTTTTTCTTCCTTTCTGGAATTCCTGGCCACAAAAATCTATTCCCCTTCTTATCTGAGCCTGGACTATGTCCTTTATCAAAACAATATCCTCACTGAAATCCCTGGAAGCTTCACTCTTGTCACAAAAAACAAAACTTATAATACTTCTAACGGCCTTGGGACCTTCATTTATCACAAAATAAAAGACAGCCTCTTTTATGGCTATGATATCGACAGAAAAGACGACTTTCCTGTTTGCAGAGCCAGGAAGGCAAAAGCTCTTTTTGATTTTCTCTATCTCAGAAAAAATGTGATCTCCAACAGAGAAATGGCCGCAGAGCTTAGATTGAATCTGGATGTATTCAACAGAAAAGAAAGGAGAGAACTGATCCGGTACATCGAATCCGAAGGTTCAAAAAAAATGAAAGATATTTATTCATTTGTTTTCGAACATGCTTGATTATTCTATAAAAATATTTGTAAAGAAAATTCTCGGAGAAAGGGAGTCCACGCCCTCAATTTTTCAAAGAAATATCGTCAAGGAATACCTCCAGGTGTTGGTGCTTAGATTTTTATATTCAAGGGAAGATTACAGAGAGCTGGTCTTTTACGGAGGTTCTTGTCTTAGGCACTGTTTTAGCCTGCCCCGGTTATCTGAAGACCTCGATTTCATCGATATAAGTAAGAAAGTTTCCCCGGAGTGCTTGGCCGCGGAGATAAAGGCTTATTTTGAAAAGAAAACCGGTCTGAAAGTTACCACAAAAACCCAAAAATTCAGAATCACACTTAAATTCCCCATCCTCTATGAACTGAATCTGGCCGAACCTCCCGAATCTGACTGGCTTTTCCTGAAAATTGAAATTTACAAAGAATTCGATTTTTGCAAGGCTTATAAAATAGAGGTTATCCCTCTATTCAAATTTGGAGAAGCTGTCTTGCTCAGGACGTTCGATTTACCCACTCTGATGGCCACCAAGATAAGGGCTATTCTGCACAGAAAATGGGAAAGGACGGACAGGAAGGGAAAAGTTCTCGCCAGAGTTAAAGGCAGGGATTACTATGATTTGATGTGGTATCTGGATAAAGGAGTGGAGCCAAATCTTCGATGCACTGAGGGCATTCGGAATAAGTCAGATCTTAGAAAGATGCTCCTTGAACAAGTCAGGAAAGTCGACTCCCGAAGCCTGAAGTATGACTTGGAAAGCTTAATGGAAGACAGAGATTTTCTCGATGATTTGGGTGATAACTTTAAAGAAATTCTTGCGCGGCAAATAGAAAAACTCTGATATACTGACGTACTGCTGAAGAAAAGTAAATGGTTAATGGTAAATGGTGAATGGGGAATGGGAATATGAAAAAATTGATTCAATATCACTGAAAATTCTGATATCCTAGAAATAGTATGATTTTAAATGTGAAAGCTTTTTCCTAAGGGAGAATCAAAAAATACCTATTGTTTCAAAGATTTCTGAGAGAAAGTTAACAGCTATAATAGAGCCTTCTGGAGAAGGGTTCGTAATTTCATGTCCAGTATCCTTTGTATGAGACTAGACGGAATGAAAAGAGGATGAAGAAAATAAATGGGGAAGAGATCGCTTTTCTATTTAAGGCCTACCCTTTTATCGCAGCAGTCTACCGATTCGGCTCTACGACTCGTGGCCGAGAAAGCCCTTTGAGCGATTTGGATATAGCGATCTTGGTGGATGATAAGCGAGCTCCTTCGGGCCTTAAACTTCTGAGGACTGAGCTTCTTCTTGCCTATGAAATTCAGAAACAACTCAACATTTCGGAAGTTGACCTCATCACCCTCAACCACCAACGACTCCCATTGCAGTATGCGGTGCTTCGCACAGGAAAGTTGATATACGAAGCTGACCCCAAATACCGCATTCGTTTCGTGCAAAAGGTCGTTCAAGCCTATCTGGATTTCAAGCCCACCTTAGAGCTGATTGATCGATTCCATACCCAGGGCCGCCTGAGGAGGTGTGGTATTCGATGAGGAAAGAAGACGTGCAGAGCAAACTTGATATCATTCCAGAGAACTTGGAGAAGCTTGAAATCCTGCGGGCCATGGGCTATGAAAAATTCACATCGGATTTCCGCAATATCGACTCAGCTTTGCATCGATTGCAGACCTCCATTCAAGCCCTGGTCGATATTGGAGGATACATCATCGCCTCGTTGGGCCTACGCACCCCAGGCACCAGCGGAGAGGTCATCGATATATTGGTCGAGCATGGCCTTCTCCACAAAGAGCACCAGGATCGATACATTTCAATGATTCAGTTTCGGAATCGCATCGTCCATTTTTACAATGAAGTCGATCTTAAGATCCTTTATCAGATTCTTCAAGAAGAGCTGGTTGAAATTCGAGAACTTTACCGGACACTCATCCTGATCATTGAAGAACATCCGGAATAAACTTACGCTCAAGGTCGTAAGTAGTGAATGGGGAATGGGGAATCGAGGGAGATGGTTTAATGTTGAATGGAGAAAAAGTAAATGGTTAATGGTTACACCAGTCATTGCGAGCTTTCGAAGAAAGCGTGGCAATCCCAACGTGTAGCGCCATTTCATGGGATTGCTTCGTCACTACGTTCCTCGCAATGACGGGCTTTTTTGGGAATGGGGAATAGTTAATGGTAAATGGGAAATACTGATATACTGTCATACTGCTGAAGAAGAAAAAAATGGAAGGGGAGTTAGGGATACCGGGATTTGTAATTACACTTTTTTCGGAGGGGAAAAAACGTCTCCCGCTAAATCTTAAAATATCCTTATTAAAAGGATAATAATGCATCATTTTATCCTTTTTAGAAGTATATTGCTGTGCTGACGGAGAATAAAGGAATGACGAACAATGTGTTGATGAAATTAGTAAAATGTTTTATAAATAAGTAGAGGAAAGAAATGTTATTTCAATATATTCAAAAAGCCTTAGAGAAAGCTGAGTATAAAAAATTAGAAGATGGAAGTTGGTTTGCAGAAATCCCTGGCTTTGATGGTGTTTGGGCAAATGGTGCTAATGTAGAATTTTGCAGAAGAGAACTTTCAGAAGTTTTGGAAGAGTGGTTAATTCTGAAACTGAAGGATAATGACCCAATTCCAGAAATTTCTGGAACGGTATTAAGAATAAGAGAAGTTAAAGCATTATAAGTGTCCAATACTATTTCCAGAAGAGAATTAATAAAAAAATTCAGGAAATTAGGTTTTAAAGGTCCTTTTTCTGGGGGGAAACATCAATTTATGATAAGAGGAAGACAAAAAATACACATTCCCAATCCACATAAAGGAGAAGATGTACATATAAGTCTTTTAAAAGAGATTCTCCGCCAAGCTGGGATAAGTTTTAAGGAATGGGATAAAAGCTCATAACTTTGGATTCCGGGCTGGTCTTTATATTTAAAAAAATATTTTGATAAAAAATATCCCATTCAATTTATCGTATCCGGGTCTGCCGCTAAGCCTTAAAATATCCTTATTAAAAGGACGAGGAATCTTGCCATACTGCTGTGCTGACAGAAGAAACTGACATACTGAAAAAAATACTGATATACGGAAATACTGTTATACTGAAAAAGATAACTGCCATACGGCAATACTGTCATACTGCTGAAGAAGAAAGAAATGGGAGGGGGTTGACGGGTGCGTGAAAATGTGATACACATAAATATGTGTTATTTGTTTGAGGAGAATTTATATGAGGCGGAATGTGACGCTGTCTTTGCCTAAATCATTGCTGCAGAGGGCAAAACTTGCAGCAGTGCGTAAAGATAAATCTTTGAGTGAGTTTATGAAGGATGCACTTGAGGAGAAAATAAGGAAAGATACGGGCTATAAAAAGGCAAAGGAAAGGCAGGTAAAGCTTCTGAGTATGAGGATGGATCTTGGCACAGAAGGATGCATTTCAATTTCGAGAGAAGAGCTACATGAGAGAGCGTAAAGTATTTTTAGATACAAATATTATAATTTATGCTTATGATAGCTCGGCTGGAAAGAAGCACGAAGTAGCAAGAAAAATTTTGATCGGATTATGGGATTCAGGGCTGGGAGTTATCAGTACCCAAGTGCTTCAAGAATTTTTCGTTAATGTTACAAAGAAGATACCGAAACCAATAGATATCGATTTGGCTAAAGGGATTATTGGAGATTTCTTAAAGTGGGATGTTGTGGTCAATGATGGAGAATCCCTGTTGGATGCGATAGACATACTTGTTGAGTATAATTATTCCTTTTGGGATTCAATGATCATCCAGGCTGCTGTAAAAGGTGGTGCGGAGCTGCTGTTAACTGAGGATTTAGAGGATGGGAAGGTTGTTAAGGGGGTGGAGATAAGGAATCCGTATAAATAGATTACATACTTAAAAAGATAACTGTCAAACTGCCATACTGATATACTGAAAAAGATAAGTAACTTCTCAATAAGTGTGGGTAGTAGCTATGGATTCCCGCCTCCGCGGGAATGACGATTGAGTGTAAGTGTCTGTCATTCCTGCGAAAGCAGGAATCCAGTGATTAGTCACAAATATAATCTACCTACACTTATTGAGAAGTTACCCTTCTCTCTCATCAACTAACCGGGAAATGGGGAATAAAAAAAACTGCTGTACTGTTATACTGCTAAAGAAGAAGGGAATGGTGAATGGTTACACCAGTCATTGCGAGCTTTTGAAGAAAGCGTGGCAATCCCATGAATAAGTGCTGAACATTGAGATTGCTTCACTGCGTTCGCAATGACGGGCTTTTTTGGGAATGGGGAATAGGAAATACTGACATACTGCTTAAGAAGACTGTTTGTAAAATATGGTTGACAAATAGTTCTACTAAATGATAAATAGTAGTTTATGATAAAGCCAAGGCTCGTTCTTGAGAAAATAAAGCCTTATTATGATTCTCCTGAAGCAATCATAATTACTGGAATGAGGCGAACAGGCAAAACAACCCTTCTCAATTTTCTTTATGACCGAATTGACTCAAAGAATAAACTCTTTTTAGACTTTGAGAACCCATTAAATAGAAGATACTTTGAGGAAGATAATTATGAGCGAATCAAGGGCTCGCTGGAGATCCTGGGAATCGACTTTTCACAAAAACCCTTCCTTTTTTTAGATGAGATACAGTTTGTAAAAAACCTGCCGTCAATTGTTAAATACTTCATAGACCATTATAAGGTCAAGTTTTACCTGACAGGATCGGCTAGCTTCTATTTAAAAAATCTTTTCACCGAGTCGCTGGCCGGAAGAAAGTACATATTTGAGCTTTTTCCTTTAACTTTTACAGAATTTCTTCAATTTAAAGGAATTTCTCTGAAAATTCCTGATGATTCACGTGATGTCAGCCAGCCCATTTTTGAAGCGTTTGCTCCTTTATATGAAGAATATATTCTATTTGGAGGATTCCCAGGAGTAGTTTTAAAAACTAATGTTGAAGAAAAGAAAAAAGCTGTGGAAGAGGTTTTCTCTTCCTTTTTTCTCCTCGAAATTATCCAATTAGGAGATTTTAGGCGAAATGAAGTCATTCGAGACCTGATGCTCCTTCTGATGCAGAGGATCGGCGCCAAACTGGATCTTCAAAAAATATCAAAAGAATTAGCAATTTCTCGTCCCACATTGAACGAATATATCTCTTTCCTTGAAGGCACATATTTTATAAAGAGGATAAGGCCATTCACGAAAGGAAGAAATACAGAGATTAGAAAAATGCCCAAGGTTTACATGTGTGATACAGGCCTTGCCAGTCATCTTGCACGGTTAGACACAGGCAGGCTCTTTGAAAACAGCGTCTTCCAAAATCTCAGGTTAAAGGGCGAACTCAATTACTATCAGAGAAAAAGCGGTGCTGAAATTGACTTTATTCTTGATAAAAAAGAAGCGTATGAAGTGAAGATAAGCCCTCAAGAATCTGACGTAAGAAGATTGAGAGACATTGCTTCAGACTTAGATTTAAGGACATATAAAATAGTATCGAAAAATTATTGCCGTAAATCAGAGAATTTAGTGTATGGGTTTATGGTTTGAGAAGTAAGATATACGGATATACTAATGAAAGAAACTGTTCTACTGACGGAGAATAAGGGAATTGGGAAACAGTTAATGGTTAATGGGGAATGGTTACACCTGTCATTGCGAGCTTTCGAAGAAAGCGTGGCAATCTCAATGTGTAGCGCCATTTCATGAGATTGCTTCGTCACTTCGTTCCTCGCAATGACAAGGGGGAACGTTCCTCGCAATGACAGGAGAGTGCATCAATGACGGGCTTTTTTGGGAATGGGGAAATTAACAAATGAGCGGAGTTGGTTTTGGATTATGTATATATACGTTATGTATATATGCATAATAATAAAGTAAGGATATAAAATGAAGAATCCGTTTGTTTATGGTGAAGTTGTTACAGGCAGAGATTTTGCTGATCGGAAAGATGAAATCAAAGAACTTACACGTGATCTGAAAGATTGTGAAAAGATTTTTCTGATTTCTCCGCGGCGATATGGGAAAACCTCTCTCATTATCAATAATCTTTCGAAATTAAGAGACGCTGGAGTGTATTCTATTTACCTTGATCTTTACAAAGCCACATCTCTACACAAACTGCTTGAATTGTATGCACGCGAAATTGCTCTGGAGGTCGAAACTAAATTGGAAAGGGCGATTCGCTTATTGAAAGAAATTCTGCCAGGTTTGAGGGCGAAAATTATGCTTAATGCCAATGGCAGTACGTCGATTGGAATAGATTATATAAGCAGCAAACAAGATGTCTTGAGGTTTCTTGATGAAGTGTTCAATTTGCCTCAGAAGCTTGCGCTAAAGAAAAAAAGGAATTTTGTTGTCGTTTTTGATGAGTTTCAGGAAATAAGGAACTTCGATGGGGAATCCCTTGAGAAATCCATGAGGGCATGTTTTCAGCATCAAAGAAATGTGGCTTACCTTTTTGCTGGTTCAAAAAAACACATGCTTAATGACATGGTCTATAATAGAAACCGAGCGTTTTATAAAATTGGTAAGGTAATAAATCTAAAAAAGATTCCAAGAGAAGAATTTTGCCAGTTTTTAGAAAATAAATTTGTAAATGCCGGTTTTTCTTTGGAGGAAGGGGTTATCGATAAAGTTCTTAATTTAGTAGATGATTATCCCTATAATGCTCAATTTTTATGTCACGAACTGTGGGATATGAATCTTGATAAAAAGAAGGTGAAAATTTCCGATGTTGAGGAAGCTTTAAGACAAATAGTTTTAGAGCAGACTCCTTTCTATTTATCTTTGTGGGATAGTTTAACAATTAATCAGAGAAATGCTCTTAGTGCAATAGCAACTTTTGGTGGTGAAAAAATATTTTCTCAGGAATTTGTTGCTGCCAGTGGGATTGGGCCAATTTCAAGCTTACAGACTTCAATATCTCTTCTCCTTAAGAAAGATATAATTGCAAAAAACAATGGAATTTATGAAGTTACGGATGTATTTTTCAAAGAATGGATAAAACAAGAAATGGTATGATACGGCCAAAGAAGCAGTTAATGGGGAATTGAAAATACTGTTATACTGTCAAACTGCTATACTGACTTACTGCTGTACTGACTCAGGGAACAAATTTCCTGGCGGCAGGCGACCCGAAATAGTATAAATAGAATGTTAATCTGGAAAAACCTTGATATTTTCCAAAATATAACGATAATAATCATGATAAATTCCGTAAAAAAAAGTAGAATAGACAAATTTTATTGTCGCTTTTTTTACACAAATCCTCCTCAATTATGATAATATAAAAACAGAGGCATAAATAAATGTTTGATAGGATAACATTTGATATGAATGTGATGGGAGGACGGGCATGTATTAGGGGGATGAGAATCACAGTGTCAATATTAGTTGGACAAATTGCCAATGGGGCCGCAGCAGAAGAAATACTTAAAGATTATCCTGAACTTGAGCCTGAAGATATTAAGCAGGCATTAGAGTATACAGCTTGGCTGGCACAAGAGGAGATCCATTCTCAATAGCGAAATTGTTGCTCTTTCTGAAGGAGAAGCTGTAAGTATTATTCTTTTTAGGTTAAAAAATGCCTATTGTTTCAAAGATTTCTGAGAGAAAGTTAACAGCTATAATAGAGCCTTCTGGAGAAGGGTTCGTTATTTCATGTCCAGAATTAGATCTCGTTACTCAGGGAAAGACTGAGGAAGAAGCATTTAACGACCTTGTAGTTATGGTGATTGATTATGCAGAACAGTACAGGGAAAACTTTGAATTATTCTCAAAAAGTCCTAACCGATCTGCTCACTTGCCTTACGTTAAATTGATTGAGAAATTGAATCTTGATCGTGTCAAAGGTCTCTTTTTTCAAAAATGTTGAAACAAGCAGGTCTAACAAAAAAAGAATTCGAAAGATATTTGAAAGAATAAAAGATTCTATTCCCCATTTCCCTCTTCTTCCTCAGTATAACAGTTTGACAGTAAGGCAGTATAACAGTATGTCAGTATTTCCTATTCCCCATTGCCTACACGCCAGTCATTGCGAGCGAAGCGAAGCAATCCCATGGATAAGCGCTGCACATTGGGATTGCCACGCTCCCTACGGTCACTCGCAATGACTTTTAAGGTGCAATGACGTGCTTTTTTTTATGGGATTGCCACGGCGCTTCGCGCCTCGCAATGACTTTTAAGACGCAATGACATTTAAGTTTTTTATTTTTAATATATAAGGAGAAGAATGATGGAATATATGGAGGAACCGCAGGAAGAAAAAGTTGATCTGCTTGAATACTGGAGGGTTATTGTAAAGAGGAAGGGTATACTTATAATTTTTGCCAGCGTAATTGTCTTAGTCGTGGGGATTCGTACGTTTACTTCCACACCTGTATATAAAGCAACAACAAGCTTGCTGATAGAAGAAGAATCCTCAAGAATGATGAGTATAGAAGATGAATTCGGTTATGGCCGCGGGTTGTCAGATTTAAGGTTCTTCAATACCCAGCTCCAGCTTCTTCAGAGTGAATCTCTGGCAGAGAGAGTGGCCATAAAGATGAATCTTTTATCGCGCTCTGAATTTGGAGCGGGAGAAGAGCCGAAAAAAAGCCTGTTTGCTGCAGCAAAAGATTTTATCACTCTTAAATGGATAGTATCAAAAAAGAGTTCAAAGGATGAGGAAGGGGATGCTTTGATCATGCCAGACCCTTATCTCGGTATTACTAAGGCAGTTCGAGAGGGACTAGATGTTTCTCCTATTCGTGAGACAAAAATCGTAAATGTCAGCTACTCTTCGCAGTATCCAGTTCTAGCAGCAGAGATAGTAAATTCTCTGGCAGAGGAATTTATTAGCTTTTCAATTGAAAAAAGATACGAGACAACACAGCAGGCGTCTGACTTCCTGAGCGAACAGATTTCAAATTTGAGAGAAGACCTGGCAGCAAAGTCGCGTGAACTCCAGAGATACGGGAAGGAGAAGGAACTTTTCTTCTTAAGCGATAAGGAGAGCTCGGCTGTGGACAAATTCAGCGATGTTAACAGTGCTTATACCCAGGCTCAGATTGCTAGGATCGAAGCTGAGGCGGCTTATAGAGAGTTGAGGGGTTTAGATGTGGATTCTCTTCCTCAGTATGTGGACAATTTATTGATTCAAGAATTAAAAACCGACTATGCCCGGGCGAGAAACGATTATGAAGAAAAAAAGAAGGTATTCAAACCTGATTATCCGCAGATGGTTCAACTGAGGGCAAAGCTGGACAGTATGAGGGATGAACTTAAAATCGAGATAAAAAAGGCTGTGGATGCGGCTGAATCGGAATACAACTCGGCATCAAAAAAGGAACGCTCTCTCAAGCAACTGCTTGAGCAGCAGAAAGCTGATGTTGTACTGATGAATTCAAATGCCATTCTCTACAACAGCATAAGAATTGAAGTGGAAAACAAGCGCAGTCTTCTCGATTCTCTGGTTGCGAGGCAGAGTGAGACACAGGTTTCAGCAAGACTGGGAGGGCTAAAGACAAGCCATGTCAGTATTGTTGACAGGGCAAAGGTTCCTGAGGACCCTGTTTCTCCTAAGAAGAAGCTGAATCTTATCCTGGCTTTTCTTGTCGGTATTATGGGAGGTGCGGGTCTCTGTTTTCTTCTTGAATATCTGGATAATACGGTTAAGGGGGCTGAAGATGTTGAGAAACTGGTTGGCCTGCCGTCACTTGGAGTGATTCCCTTTCTTCCGCCTGAGGGAATGAAGACAAAAAAGAGGTACGGGTATTACTCAGGGTATAAATATTATAAATCGTATTCTCATGGAGAAGAGAATCCGGGGGAGGAGGCGAGCACTCTGCCGGACATAAAAGAGATTGAGCTTGTCAATCATCTTTATCCGAAGTTTTCCATATCCGAGGATTACAGAACAGTGAGGACATCCATACTGCTTTCTCATGCAGAGAGTCCTCCTAAAGCGATTGTGTTCACAAGTGCTTTACCCGGGGAAGGCAAGACCGTTACTGTGGCCAATATGGCTGTGGCTTTTGCACAGCTTAAAGAGAGAGTTCTGATAGTGGATGCTGATTTGAGAAAGCCCCGGCTTCATAAGATATTTAAGGTAAAGAATGTTGGGGGCCTGAGCGGGTATTTGACCGGAAAGGTGGCTCTTGAAGATGCGATTCAGAAGACATTTGTTGAGAATATCTGGCTTATCCCGAGCGGGCCTATTCCGCCTAACCCTTCCGAGCTTCTAAATTCGAGGAAGATGAAAATGATGATGGAAGAGCTGAGGAAAGGGCTTGATATTATTCTGCTTGATTCGCCCCCTGTGCTTGCTGTGATCGATCCGGTGATTGTTGCCTCGATTTCAGATAGTACGGTGCTTGTCATTGAAGCAGGGAAGACGACAAATAAGCCGTTTGAGAGTGCTGTTGGTGAAATTAGGAAGGCGAATGCGGATATCATCGGGGTGTTGTTTAATGAGGCAAAGGTGACAAAACACGGGTATTATTCAGGGTATTACAAGGGCTACAGCAAGTATTACAGGCATCATGATTATTATGGGGAGAGGGAGGAGGAGGAAGAGGAGACTGAAGACTGACTGCTATACGACTGCTAACTGACATACTGTTATACTGATATACTGAGAACAAGAAGACAGGGGGAGGGGGAGACAAGGAGACTGAAGAATCGTAAGCCGTAAATCGTAAAGGGTTTAATGTTTAAGGTTGTAACTTCTCAATAAGTGTGGGTAGTAGCTATGGATTCCCGCCTCCGCGGGAATGACGATTGAGTGTAAGTGTCTGTCATTCCTGCGAAGCTTGTGCCTGCGGAGGCAGGTAGCAGGAATCCAGTGATTAGTCACAAATACAATCTACCCCCAATTATTGAGAACTTACTTAAGGTTTAAGGCAAGAGGGAACTGCCATACTGTCATACTGCTGTACTGATATACTGACGGGGAATGGGGAAACAGTTAATGGTTAATAGTGAATGGGGAATGGAAAATACTGATATACTGATATACTGACGGGGAAGGGGGAGTGGTGAATGGTTAATGGGGAGTGCGATAAAGCTTTTCAATTTTTATTATATGACTCAATTGACAAAGTTCAGGATCTCCTGTAACAAGCGTTGCATTAATGGATTGGGCTAACGAAGCTGCAAAAGCATCTGCATAAGAAATGGAATGGTATATCTTTAATGTTGCTGCATTAAAGATGTTTTCTTTGTCTGCTTTTACGACTTTTATTGGCAGGTACAAAAGTTCATCCATGGTTTCCTTTGCTTCTTTTTCACCTTTTCTTTTTCCGATGTTGTAATATATTTCCCCCAAGTTAATAAGAGAAATGAAAATTTGATATTTTCCTTTCTGAGCATCAATTAATATGCTTTTTATCCGGGAAGCGGCTGGTTCTTCTTTTTGAAGTAAAGCCAGGATCACCCAGGCGTCAAGAACGATTTTCTTTTTGGATTTCTTTTGCATGTTCTTCCTCTAAGTTTTCTAATAAAGAAAGGCCTTGAAATTTCCCATAAAGATAGTCAAGGAAAGATTCTAAAATAGGTTCAAGAATAATTTTTCCATCGTGGATTGATACTTTAAAGGTGGTTCCAGGTTCTGCTTTTATTGCTTTCCTGATGCTTTTAGGAAGGACCAACTGTCCTTTTGATGATAATTTTGTTGTAGCCATTTTCTTACTCCTTGTTGTTGTCTTACCAATTTAATAGTAAGATATTTTTTCTTATTTGTCAATAGAATAAGGGAATGGTGAATGGGGAATGGTAAAAGAAAATGGCGAAATTAAGCTTAGGATTGGGTAAGAGTGTGGAAGAATTTATTGAAGAGAAGATGAGTCAAGAGAAGAGGAGGAAGATGGAAGACTTGGAAGCAGCAAGACTGCGAGCAAGGGACGGGGAGCAAGAGGACAAGGAGAGGGGGAGGAAGAAGACAAGGAGAGTGGGAGACAAGGAGAGGGGGAGACAAGGAGAGGGGGAAAAGACGCCAAGATTTAAGACAAGATATAAAATAATCGTAAGACGGAAAACAGAAATCGTAAGCCGTAAGCCGTCAGACGTAAGCCGAAATAATGGTTTAAGGTTTAAGGTTGAAAGTTTAAGGGAAGAGACAGGAGACGTAAAACGTAAGACGCAAAACGTAAGACCGAAATCAGTAAGGAGTGAGGAGTTAGGAGTGAGGAGCAAGACTAGCTCAAAACAGGAAATGGGAAACGGAAAACGAAAGACGGGAGATGGGAAACCAGGAATCGTAAATCGTAAGCCGGAAGACGTAAGAAGTAAGAAAAAGATAAAAAGAAGTGAGTCGATTACGAGGTGGGATTGGGGGTGCAGGAAGATAATTGAGTGGGGGATACTGGGATTGATTGTGTGGACGCCGCTGGCTGCAGGATCTGTGTATGAATGGACCATACTTGTGATTCAGCTTGCTGTGCTGGTGATGATGGGTGCTTATATTTTGATGAAGAAAAAGCCCCGGATGAATGAGGGGCTTTCTTTCTCGCTGCGCTGGCCGCGATATCTGTTTTTTGGGTTTATTGTATTCCTTGTTATCCAGGTTGTCCCCTGGCCAAAATTTCTGGTAAAGATCCTTTCTCCGAATACATATGCTTTCCAGGAGCTTTTCTCAGCCGATTTTTCAAGAATTAAGTTTATGAGCTTCTCTTTGATGCCAGAACAGACCATAAGGGAAGGCCTTGAACTTCTTGCTTATTTCTTTCTGGGCTTTCTTATTGTGAAGACAGTGACAAAGCGAAAGCAGATAATGAGGATCTTTTATGTTCTGTTGGGTGTGGGAGTATTCCAGGCCGTATACGGGTTTATCCAGCTTTTTGATAAGAGTCCTCATATATTATTCTATAAAAAGATACACTTTCTTGGGACAGTGACCGGAACTTTTGTCAACCGGAACCATCTTTCAGGTTATCTTGAGATGGTCATTCCTCTGACTATAGGATTGATCCTCGCGCATATCGATGTTTTTTCCTTAGCCGGGTTGAAATGGAGGGAAAAGCTCCTCCGCTTCTCTGAGAAGGGATTCTACAGAAATATGCTTCTTACATTTGGTGTTATTGTTATGGCAATGGCGATTATTTTTTCCCAGTCCCGGTCAGGGGTTTTCCTTCTGGTTTTTGCATTTATTTTGTTTTTTGGTTTGGCCGGGCTGTATTCCGGGAGAGTAAAGTACAGGCAGAAATGGACAATGGGTTTTTTAAAGGGAACGTTTTTAGCTATTATGTTTATTTCCTTGTATGTAGGGATAAATGCCACTTTGCAAAGATTTGCACTGGACAGGCTGCTTGCCGAAGGAAGGCCGACAGTCTGGGCAAATACCATGGGAATAAATTCGGATTACCCTGTGTTCGGAAGCGGATTAGGGACTTTTGCGTCTCTTTATCCCGCTTATGAGGAAACCTGGAAACAGACCAGCTTTTTTTCCCATGCGCACAATGACTATCTGGAGTATCTGGCAGAGCTCGGGGTCTTGGGGATGATTTTATTGTGCGGAGTGATTCTTTTTCTTCTGGTGCGTTCCTTTCTTGTGTGGAGGGAAAGGAGGCATCCTGAAGTCAAGGGACTTGCGCTTGGGGGAATGATTGCTGTTGTATTGATGTTGATTCACAGCATCGGGGATTTTAACCTGCATATACCGGCGAATATGCTCCTTTTTTCTGTAGTGCTTTCGCTGACTTTTGTGTTGGTGTTTTATAGAATGCGCCAAAATCGTAAGCCGTAAGACGTAAATCGTAAGCCGTAAACTCGCCGTCATTGCGGGCATAATACTCACAGAGTGGAGCTAATTTCCTTATTTTTAAAGTAACAATACCAATTTAAGTAACTGATTTTATGTTTCTCTGTTAACCCGCGATGTTTTCTATAATCTGCCTTCAATCGCGAAT